>Ga0182021_10003055_pt1 | contig 19644 bp, 23 predicted proteins | sample 612E3MmetaG_FD_120493 | JGI IMG/M metagenome (GOLD analysis project Ga0182021, IMG submission 120493) | Permafrost microbial communities from Stordalen Mire, Sweden - 612E3M metaG (Illumina Assembly) | ecosystem: Environmental > Terrestrial > Soil > Wetlands > Permafrost | place: Sweden... | reverse complement strand
ATGTCCAAGTCTGGGGCGGAGCTGCCTTCGATTGGACCGACGCCGAGGGCAAGCCGGTTGCAGGCACAACTGCCTGGTTAATCGATCCGCAAGAAAGTAATCACTTTGCTCCGAGCTCTGCTCCCTTCATGGTCAACTACCGAGTGGAAGACCTCCACGCCCTGGTCAAAGTCCTGCGCGAAGAAGGCTGCAATGTGCTCGACAAGATTGATGAGTCAGAGTACGGGAAGTTTGCGTGGGTCATTGATCCAGAGGGAAACAAGGTCGAACTATGGCAACCGCCAGCCGGTCAATAATGTCGCCACCTTTCGAGTTTCCACCGCGGCCTAACCCGCTATTCAACCGGACCTGCCTTCGGCAGGCCGGTTAATAGCAACGTTTGGGCGCAACCGATGATCAGAACCACAATTCTCGGGCTTTGTGTATTGCTACTCTCATCCTGTTCAGATGATCCCGGCGGCATTCTGAATGTGCGTCGTTTTCATCGGCTCATCAATGAACGATTCGTGCGAGACTTCTGTGCCATGCTGGAATGCACCCTCCTGAATGAGTTAGCGGGGTTGCCGTCTGCCAAATCACGTGCTCTGAATTCCTGAGACAATCCATGACCATGATAGTGCAAGTCGGCCTTGCCCTGCTGGCTCTGCTCCTGGTTGGAACGGCAGGGTGGCGTCTCTTCTCGCGCCGCTCGTCGCTCCCTTGTCCCTCGTGGCTTTCCTGGATGGTTGAGCTTGAGAACCCCATCGCCAGGAACGTCGGCGCTGCGAACATCGTTCGGCGGCTCGAGCTTCAACCGGGCATGCGAGTGCTGGATGCAGGTTGCGGGCCGGGCAGAGTGACAATTCCGCTGGCAAAAGCCCTTGTCCCGGGAGGGGAAGTCGTGGCAGTCGACATTCAGTCGGAGATGCTCCGGCGGGCAAGAGAGAAAGCACGGTCAGCAGATGTCACGAATATCAGATTCTGTCAATTGGCTATCGAACCCGGCAACCTTGGAAGCGAACGGTATGACCGGGCGATCCTTGTGACTGTGCTCGGCGAGATCCCTGACCGGCAGGGAGCGCTCGAAGAACTCTATCGAGCGCTCAACCCTGGGGGCATCCTATCGGTGACGGAGATGATCTTTGATCCGCACTACCAGAGTCGGCGTACCATTCTGAGTCTGGCAAGGGCTGTGGGGTTTCAAGAGAAGGCGTTTTTCGGCAGCCGCGTAGCGTACACGCTGAATCTCGAGAAATAGAAACGAAGGGAGGATGGGGGGAGCTGCACCCATCCACACGCTTGTCACTCACAAGAAAATGGCCATTTTCTCCCCCTCTGGCTGCCAAGCAGGAGGTCGCTGGTTCGATCCCGGCAGCGTCCACAAACTCAGAACCTCTGAAGACTCCGTACGATATTATCTCGGGGGTTCTCCTGCTTCCTGCGAGGAATGCATCTGCGAGGGGAGTACCCGGCAACATTCATTTCTGGCCTGACTCGGGAGGGTACAGCCAGAAGGGAGAAGATCGAACCCATCTGCCCAACGTCACGCAAAGGAACGAAGGATGATGCCCGATTCCATGATTTGGTAGCTCTTTGGGATGCCTTAAGGGTGGGCAAACCCAGAGAAGCCCCGATCACGGTAATGGAACTGAGGAGAAGGATTCTGCTGGAATGAAGTAGGCTAACCCGCGCAATCTGGAGACGGTTGCGGCGAATTCAGTGATAAAACTTGATCCCTTAACCAGATCTGTATATATTTGACATATACAGAGGGCTACAGGTAGCCGGTATGGATTTCTCGCAGGTCACTGGATTTGATTGGGATGAAGCAAATAGGGATAAGATTTGGGTCCGTCACAAGGTCAACTGGACCGAGGCCGAAGAAGTATTCTTCCGTCAGCCTTTGCTGGTCTATCCCGATCCAGAGCACTCTAGCGCCGAGGATAGGTTTTATCTACTCGGTCGAACTGCTGAAGACCGTCGGCTATTCGTCGTTTTCACTATCCGAAGGAACAAGATTCGAGTGATTTCCGCTCGTGATATGTCGAAGAAGGAGCAGAAGATTTACAATGAAACGCTCAAAGAAGATTCCTAAGTTTGACTCCGAGGACGAGGAGCGCAAATTCTGGGCAAAACGGGATTCGTCCAATTATATCGAGTACGCCAAGTCAGTTCGGGTATCATTCCCCAACTTGAAGCCGACAAGTAGAACTATCTCTATTCGGCTCCCGGAGACGCTCCTCAATTCGATAAAGATCATCGCGAACCGGGCGGATGTCCCGTACCAGTCAATGATGAAGATATTGCTCCACGAGCGAGTGGCAGAACTGCAACGCGAGGGTGGTAGAAAACCGTCGGGCGCATAAAATCCAGTTCAACAATCTCTGCGTACCTTGAGCCTCAACCTCACGACCACATAGAGTAGAAGAGTTGCTTCTGCTTGAATCTACGCCGCTGGACCAAGGGGACCCAATCCTGGTAGATCCGATCTTCTGGAATTTGTTCTGGGTTTTTGAAATGGGCCTGTTAGGCGATCCGGACATATCTTCTATATTGAGGGACGACTTCGCGGGACGTTAGTATTCGTGAAGATCGACAAGGACTGGAAGATCGTAAATGAACATATCTCGCGCTTTCCGCAGAATCCTCAGAAGTGACGATGACAATTGCCGATGCAACATCACGATGGCTCGTACTCGGGATACCACAAATGTCCTGGAGACACAGTAGAGTTTGTAACCTCCGCAGTTTGCTTAGGCTCAAAGTCCTGGAAAGATTTTCTCCACTCAAATAGCGTCTGGGGGCTGGTCAACGCACGAACAGACAGGAGACATAGGATGATCATTGGAGCGCATTCGATAATCTACAGTACCAGTCCCGAAGCAGACCGCACTTTTCTTCGCGATGTGCTCAAGTTTGCCAACGTCGATGCGGGTGATGGATGGCTGATATTTGGATTACCGCCAGCTGAAGTCGCGGTTCATCCGTCCGAGAAAAACGATGTTCACGAACTCTATTTGATGTGCGATGACGTAGAGGCATTTGTAGTGGAGATGAAAAAGCAGAACATCGATTGTGGTCCGGTGCATGACCGAGGTTGGGGCTTGCTCACGCAATTGACGCTACCAGGTGGTGGTAAGCTTGGGATCTATCAACCCAGACATGAGCGGCCAGCTGCGATGAGCACCCGCAAAACGTCAAGGGGCAAAGCAGCACGAACTACGAAGAAACCTGTGAAGAACAAGGCCGGGAAAACGCCGCGGAAAGCGAGACGGCGATAGTATCCAGTTCGCGGCGTGGTTGGATTTCATTCATCCAATTGCCACCCAACTTGTTATGATTGAGGTCACGGACCATAACTGCAGGTACCACGACGGCCCGTTATTGATGAGAAACAGATATGTTCGCTCACTCCCGCCCGTCATTCGATGATTTCCTAGTCAGCGGCGCTGGTGCATCGCACTGTCTAGAACTGTGACCGATCCTCTGGAATCATATGATACCACTGCCCTCCTGGTTACTTGGGCTAATCAGATGTCCGCAAACTGGCGACCGTTGGTGAATACGAACTCGTAACTCTGAATAGCTTGAGAGAAGGCTGAGGTGTTGGGTCTGCTTTGTTGGGTGCGGTGAAGTCGACGGCTCTCAAGGCAGGGTGTACGCATCTGCGGTTGATCACAACCAATGACAATCTCAAGGCCTTATGTTTCTACCAGAAGCGTGGATTCTCACTCATAGCACTACATCGGGGCGCAATAGAAGAGGCACGCAAACTTAAACCGGAGATTCCGAAGCTTGGAATGGATGCAATACCAATTCGTGATGAACTCGAACTTGACTTGCTCTTATGAGCGTGTTTTGAGGTGCGGCGCTGCGTGGTTCGGCGAGACGCTCGCGCTTCAGCCACACCGAAAGGAGATACTGTTGATAATGACAGGTGCGGACACCAGTTCAATATTGAGGATGTTCTCGCCTTTCAATTATTCGAAGATGAGATGAGGGCTGAGTCAGACCAGAAAGCCTCTGCTTTGCAGGCCGAATATGAGAAGAAGGACCAAGTATGAATACGAGAGTGATAATAATCGTGGGTTTTTCATACCTATACGGACTCTTTGAGGCATTCATGAACTTTAGACAACGAAGAAACGGTAAGGTCAAAAGTTCGGGTGACAAAGGGAGTTTGTGGTTATTGTATATCCTCATTGCGGTCGGATTTACTTTGTCCTTTTCAATAGGCTCAACAAGGACAGGGAGGATTTATGATTGGGATACCTTCTTTGCAATTGGAGTCGTATTGACTGTAATAGGATTAATCATCAGAATAGTGTCAATCTTGACTCTCAAAGAACACTTTACATATTCGGTGGCAATAATTGAGAATCATCAGTTGATTGAAAGAGGGCTTTATAAGAGCATTAGGCATCCCGGGTATTTAGGACAACTTATGATTTTCATTGGGATTGCGACTTCATTGTCGAATTGGCTATCAATTGTGCTAATGATAATTCCGATTGCCATCGGATACATTCACCGAATTGGAATAGAAGAAAGATTTATGACTGAGCAAATGGGGGAAGATTACTTGAATTACAAAAACAGAACAAAAAGACTAATACCGATGATATACTGAAACAATGCTGTGCCCATCAGAAGCTGTGTTGACATTCGGTGCGTTTTGAAAGTGACCACACCGGCCTTTACTTCACTGCTTGGATGTATATGTTCTGCGACAAGACTCTAAATGCAACATTCAGTTCAAGGCCATTTAGACGGCCAGTATCGGCGCATAACGCCCAACAACGACGCTCGGATATTTGGACACGGCGTTGTCAGGAGTGCTCACTCTACACCGTCGTCACTTGACAGATGATGATGCAGCGCAGGTAAGCTGCAGCCGTTTAGCGGGCCTCGACGGTTTGAAGTTGTATCCTCTTCAATGGAAATGATTTCGAGCCTATCAATGACACGGATGTTTTTGAAGGCTATCATCCAGAAGTTACTATTAGTCTCATTCTCAGGTTTCTTGATTTGGCAATCTATTCAGCTGCTGCGCAATATCGCTCAAGCTACCCATGCTACCACTTTGGGCGACATTTTCATTCAGGCAATTCTCCTGAACCTGTTCATCACCGGAATCTTTCTCATTGGATATGCTTTGCCACTGCACAGACTGCTTCCAACCTCATATTACAGATCAGTGGGGTCCCAAGCATTCGTAGCTGCATGCGCTATTCTACAAATCAAGCTATTCCGGAAGATCATGCGGATTACGTTTTGGGGTCCTCGTAATAACAAGAAACACTTCTTTAATGGCAGGAGGAGCGGACTCAACCAATTTGAGCGAAACACGAGAATATCCGAGTCCGGACACGCATTTGCATTTGTGACCATCACTGTTGCGTCATTCTATATCGCCTCTGTCGCGAACATCCACCTAGCAATCATAGTAACTTTGATAAATGTGATTTTCAATTTCTATCCCGCAATGCTTCAGCGTTATCATCGCTCGAGACTCCAAATCATGATCGCATAAGCATGGCAGACGCCAGAACGAATTCAGCATCGGCCGCCTAACCAACGGCTGCACCTGACGCCGGGTGTGGGGCATTGGAGGAATTGACCGCAATCATTTCTTAAGGCGATAGTTGTTTCTTTCAGAATGCACAATCCGTTTCGCGGCGCAGCTAAGCCGCAGCGAGTCGAAAGATGATCCATGCGAATGAATGAAAACTTAAGAGTTCGTAGGGCGAAGAAATCCGATGCCGTTGCGCTTGCTACGCTTGCCGGAGAACTAGGCTATCCTGCGACAACCGCAGAAATGAAAAGTCGTTTCGACAAGCTATTCACCGCATCAGATCACGGCATTTTTGTTGCCGAACTCGATTCTATAGTCGGTTGGATTCATGTGTCTATGAGTCAATCGTTGGAAAGTGATGCACTTGCAGAGATTCGTGGACTTGTTGTAACGGAGTCGCACCATCGTTCGGGAATCGGGACGCAACTTGTTGCAATGGCAGAAGTGTGGGCGCACAAGAAAGGCTGTCATCGCATTCGTGTTCGAACAAACATCGTGCGGGAGAAAACCAGGGAGTTTTATAAAAGACTCGGCTTTCAATCGAAGAAGACTCAAGAGGTGTTTGATAAGCTAGTAGTGGTTAGGAGGGCCGGCAAGTAAACCGCGATCGTTAGGCGGCAACAACAACTATCCGGCTCATAAAAGGAGTACTTATGACCAGAACTATTTCTGCGCTTATCACCGTCGGATTCGCGTCATTACTTATCGCCTTCGCTTCAGCCCAGGAGAAAAAACCAGTCGAACCTCCCAGGCCTGCATGGAGTCCCTCTCAGGAGTTGTTGTCGGGTTGGTATGGTGTCTTCAGAAAAGTCATCGCGATGGCTGAGGATTGTCCTCAAGATAAGTACGATTTCAAAGCTCAAAAGGACGAGCGGACCTTCGGACAAAACCTCATACACATTGCCGCAGCTGAGTTTAACATGATGAGTGCCATTAAAGAAACACCGATGTGGCCCTTCGGGAACGAAGATTCCTTGCGGAAAAAGTACACAACGAAAGAAGATATTGTGAAATTGGTGAAGCTGGCAGCAACCGAAGGTGAGCGACTGATTAAGGGTGAAGGAGACGCCGGATTAACCAAGGAGTTTAAGTATCCCTGGGGAAATATCTTGGTACATGGCTCGTACCTCTGGTATGAAATGCTTGAGCATACAGGCGAACATTACGGACAATTGGTGGTGTATTACCGTGTCAACGGAATGATACCTCCCGAATCCCGCCCGAAACAATAGTAATTGAACGTTCAGCAGGAGATATCAATAGTGCGAATGTTGACGCCTAACCCCTTTGTAAAAGAGAGAGTCAAAGTTACTTCTTATGTACCTCCCATTCCCTCGAGAGGCACCTAAGCGGACCCGTGATTCAACCGCCAGACTATTTGCCGTGGTCTTTTGATAAACCCCAACGTAAGAAAACCATTAGAGGAGGATCCATGAGCACGAATTCATCCGTCCCTGGCAACACCACCAAACGCGCTGAGCCTGAGTTGCTACGGGGTCGCACCCTCTCGGTCTCGCTGACCGTGCAGGATCTCCAGAAGAGCCTGGTTTGGTACCTCGATGTGGTGGGATTCACTATCGACCGCAAGTTTGAGCGCGACGGAAAACTGAGAGGGGTGGCGCTGAAAGCCGGAGACGTACAGCTTTCAATCAATCAGGATGACGGAGCCAAGGGATGGGACCGGGTAAAGGGCGAGGGGTTCTCGCTGCGGATTACGACGGATCAGAGCGTTGATGAAATCGCGAAGCGGATCAAGGAGCTCGGTGGCACTCTGGACTCGGAACCTGCTGACATGCCCTGGGGCGCGCGCATATTCCGACTGCGTGACCCAGACGGGTTCAAGCTAACGATCTCATCGGTCCCTGCCGCCTAATCAGGCGCTGACGCGAGTGCAACCATCCTAATGTACGGCTCGTCGATCACACGAACCACAAAAGACCCCGGTGAACTTCTCATCGGGTCTTTGTTTTAAAGCAGCGTGCAATCATATGTAGAGGAATCTGTGTCCTCAAACCGTTCCGGCCACTCGTCGGTCCGGGACAATGGACGCGGGTGCTCGCAGAGTTATACGAGGCGGTCAGCAGGAGCAAATCATCCGGAACGCGATTCCACCTGATACAAAATCGACGCTAATTCCTTTCATCTTTGAACAACGTATGTCCTTTCACCAACCATGAAATACCGAAGGCCAATAGTGCAACAGATTCAAGTATCAGCACCGGATTTATCGCTGCAATAGAAGTCCTCCGCAAGAAAATGGTATACAGAGTTATACATACTATTGCAAGGACCATTACAATTCCGCAAGAACGATAGACAATATTCCTTCGTTTTTTATCTTTACCCATAACACCCGGGTGACGTCTGGTAAAGAGGAATAGAGAATTGAACGACAATGCAAGAAAGAACAATGCACCGAACGCCAAATGGATTGTCTCGGAAATATTGTCAGCGATGAGAAATATTCCGACTCTGACAGCTTTGTCGGAATACATTGCAGTAGGGAAGAGAACCATTCCCAGTGCAAAAACCCCGCCCATGTTCGCAACGATGTCGTCAATTTCTTCATAACCTCTGTACGACAAGAGAAACAACGCAACTCCGCTCAATATCCCGACAAACAAATCACGCATGTTTGTATAGTAGTAACCGCTTATTGACCCTTGTAGACCTGGTTCACCTTGTGTCAATCCTCCGATGATGACAATGAAAGGCAGCGATATTCCGAGAATACCTATGGTTCTCCGCAACGCCAAATACGAGATGATTAGGCTCTTTTCTCGATTCGTCGACATATCAACGCCCTTGCAGATGGTCAGGATATTCTACTGTGCCGGCTATGCCGCCGGGGTTTTGCATTGGGGAGCCATCAATATGAATCGTCAGTGAATGCGGATCGCAGAACATGATGCCAATATAGCATTGAATCTGTAAAAAGGCGATGGCCTTTTCAGCCCCAAGAGAACTTGTTGAGGCTCCTTGTTGCCGAGGCCTTCCCCGACGCTCCGATTATCCCGGTGCATTGTGACGGGTGGGCGCACTTCACGGAATCCAGGGATGAGATCGAGGAGTCCTTTCAAAAAGCCGGACTGGCAAGCCGATTTATCTGGCTTGAGCCAGGGCGGAGGACAGGACTGCCCCTGAAGGCCCGGGATTGAAATAAAGGGCGCAATTTTGCGCTGGCAGTTGATCGTGCTGATAATGTCTGGGCATCTGCTAGTTTGGAACTTCCTCTCTCTTACCTCAGTTACACACTCAACAAAGACCAAACCTGCAGCTTCCCCCTTAAAGATGTCTGGCGTTTATGCAAGTGATCTACACTCCCACGAACCTCTCAGATTCCTTCCATAGGTAGGTTCCGGTCAACAACATATGCCATGAGGAATTCCAATATGACCCCAGCGGCTCGTGTCACACCAGGCAAACTCCCGGCATTTCATACCGGTCAAAGTCTCCGTCTCCTTGGGTTGATGGCGGTTATGCTGTTATCTTGGCGACAGGCATTGGGGAACGGTCCACTCGTTCTCGGGGGCCTACATGAGCTTTACCCGTCGCTGGACTCCCTGTACATCGATCTTCACAAGAATCCAGAACTTTCATTGCACGAAGAAAAGACTTCCGCGAAGCTGGCGATCCGGTTGCGAGACCTTGGCTTCGAAGTGACAGAGCACGTAGGCGGATATGGTGTTGTTTGCGTCCTCAAGAATGGGCCGGGTCCGACCGTCTTGGTCCGCACCGACATGGACGCTCTCCCGATCAAGGAGCAGACCGGGCTGACCTATGCCAGCACCGTCACAGCCAGGAACGATGCGGGCGAAACCGTCCCGGTGATGCATGCCTGTGGGCACGATATTCACATGGCGTCGTGGGTGGGTGCGGCCACATTGCTGGCACGTGCCAGGGAGCGGTGGCACGGAACGCTTGTCTTTGTCGGCCAGCCCGCCGAGGAGGTGGTACAGGGCGCCGAGCGAATGATACAGGACGGGATGCTGACCCGCTTCCCGAAGCCAGATTTTGCGCTTGGCATTCACGATACCCATCTTCTCCCTGCCGGCCAGATTGGCGTGGTTTCGGGACCGGCATACGCCGCCTCCAACGCGGTTGACATCACGATCTACGGCAAGGGCGGGCATGGGGCCCATCCCCATCAGACGATCGACCCATTGTTGATCGCTGCCCGGACTGTGGTGACGCTGCAGACGATTGTCTCACGTGAGGTCAATCCGTTTGACCCGGCCGTGATCACCGTCGGGACATTTCACGCTGGCACCAAGCGCAACATTATCGCTGATGAAGCCAAACTCCAACTGACCGTACGCTCCTTCAAACCTGAAGTACAGAAGCAACTCCTCGCGGCGATCGAGCGCATTGCCAAGGCAGAAGCGGCAGCCGCACGTGCTCCACGCGAGCCGTCAGTGGTTATCATTCCGCTGGAGGCGTCCGAGGTGGTATTCAATGACCCGGCACTCGCAGCGAGGCTAACAACAGCGCTTCGGAGCGGGCTTGGGGAAGCGAACGTTGTACCCGGCGAGCCCACAACTGGCTCGGAGGACTTCGGCCTCTTTGGTCGCGCCGCCGGCGCTCCGTCGATCCAGCTCTCGGTGGGCGCTGTGGAACCGGGCGCGTTCGCAAAGGCAAAAGCGGCAGGAACGACCGTACCGGGACTTCACTCAGCATTGTTCGCCCCCGACCGGGAGCCCACTATCAGAACCGCGGTCGCGGCCTTCACCCTCTCGATTTTGGAGCTGCTTGGGAAAGACCGATGATCCCGGGGCCGGGCGCGATGCACCTGCACTCCTTTCAGGTAACAGTAGAGTTTCTTTGAGGACGGACCTGCCTGGGCTTTAGATTAAAATTGAGCGCTGAACGAGATTGATTATTTCTACATGTGCAACTCGAGTCCAGCCTAATATACATGGCCAATTCTTGATTTGCGGGAGGGATGCTGGATTTGATCTTCGAATCGGGTAGTGTAACCGAAACCTGAGATTTGCTCAGAGGCAGATCAATCTGGCTGGCGGTGTTTGAGGTCGCCTGCTTGACCAGCAGGAGGTCGCTGGTTCGATCCCGGCAGCGTCCATTCTACAGAACTCATGGAAGACCCTGTGACGTAATACGTTGCGGGGTTTTTCATTTTCTGCCGGTTTGTCAGACCCTCCCGGTTTTAGCCCGGTGGTGACTCCATCTGCTGTAACTTATGGAGGTACAATATGTTCCTGTCAAAATCCGGCTTGGGAGTTTGTCAACCCTATTGATAGAGGCGCCTTTGGCAAGCGTCTAAAGGTTTCCACCCGGACAGAATCCAAACTTGAAGCGATGAAGTTTCTCAGGATATTCGCCCTTGAACACATCTGTGGCTCTCACTCTTCTCGCGCTGGGATTCAAGTCTACGGCACCCCCCTCACCACCCTCACAATTCTCCCCGCTCTTCCTTGGTTAACCGCGTCCCCCCATCTTCGATCAGCATCCCGACAGGCTCCTACTAGAAGAGAACTCCGTTCAGTACTGAGATAACTAACACTCTCGGGTGTAGTAGAAAATTCTCAGACCCTGTCGCTTATCGAGGAAATCGATCCAGAGGAGCTCTCTCCTGGGGTTGACGTGGAATCGTCGCACGACCTCATCCTCGCTGGAGCAATAGGTGGAAGGCCATTCCATTTCGACCTGCATCCAGGAGAACATGATGTCTTTGTATCATACCGATCCTCGAGATAGAAGGGAGTTCTCCTGGTCGTAGGATGCACCTTGTTTTCTCGGCCTGGGAACGACTCCATGGTGTGAACAACATGGATAAGAGAAGCTACGGTGCATGGAATGAAGATACGCGATGATTGGGGTTTGTCAAGAGGGGCTTGATTTAGTCCTGATCTTGTGCGATGTTGCTGCCGTACCAAAGCAACTCAATTCATTCTCCCGCATTTGCCGCCACTCCTTCGGAAGGGATCATATAATGAAGAGATTAACGTTGCTGATGGTGCTCATCATGATCTCGGTATCCGCACTCGTTGCCCAGCCCGCCTTTCGGAAGGGCGACAATCTCATATCGGCCGGGCTTGGCATTGGACTTGCCGGTGCCTACGGCACATCGACCCTGCCGCCGATCTTTGGCATGTATGAGAAAGCCATACATCCGAATGTCTCCGTCGGCGGACTGGTCTCCTTCTCGGGTTCCAGCTTTGAGTTCATCGGCGGGAAATGGAAGTATTCATACATCGTAGTGGCCGGACGCGGCGCATACCATTACCTGATCCCCGACACGAAGAATCTCGACACATACGGCGGGGTCTCGCTGGGCTACACGATTGTTTCCAGCTCGGTAGAGGGAATAAAATCGGAGCACTTCAGTGCCTCGGGAAGTTATGTCTTCTTCGGCATCTTCCTGGGCGGACGGTACTATTTTACCCCAAAATGGTCGGCGATGGCCGAACTTGGATATGATGTCGGGATCATCAAAGCAGGCGTGACGTATAGGTTCTGATATCCGTCGGCGAAGTTTCTTGTCATCTTGGAGCAGGGGAGGGAGGGCGAAGTGGGGAATGAGTCGTGGCCTTAAAAATCCAGTCGCGGCAACATTTGGAGAAGCACCAAGAGAACAATCCCTATCAGTTCGCACCGGTAGGGATTATTTTTTGGTTCGAGTAGCGGGGACAGGCAACACTCTGCAGATACAACCTGGATTCGGTACTGTGAGTTGGCTTTCAAGGTTTGTGGGAAACGTGCTCTCTCCGAGAAGGCGGAGACCTGATTGCAGGTCAACAAATCCAGTATCCGGGCTTAGGTTGCCGTCTGCCAAGTCACGCGCTCTGAATTCCTGAGACACTCCATGACCATGATAGTGCAAGTCGGCCTTGCCGCTTGGTTACTTTTTAGCCTGCAGCCGTGCCAGAAGTTCCAGCATCGCAGGAGAGAGATCCGTATGATGATGGACTATCTTCCAGGTTCCGCCTTCGCGGCGATAGATATTGGTGACACGGTGGTTGAACGGCACGTGCTGCCCGGCAAGTGTGGCCTCACCCCGCTCAACCCCAAGCTCGTAGGCCAGATCGCCGTTGACCTGAATAAACTGGTCGTCCAGTTTAACATGCCCCTTTGAGGCGATCTGGGCTACCTGGTCAAACGAATCGCCGACCTGCTGCCAACCGACCTGCCGCCCTCCGATGGGATGCATCGCCGTAACGGCATTGCCGTGCGCCCAGACATCGGTCATGGCACCAGTTGTCCCGCTGGCCATGCGGCTCAGCGCGCTGTAGAATTGCTGTGATGCTTTGCGTACTTCCTCTTCTGAAGACATGGATGGCTCTCCTAACGTGAATGGGTGGTGAATATAGTTTACTAACAACCTGACGCGAGGAGGGTTCCCCTGTGGAGCTGAATGGCCATGCATTCGCTCAAAAAAGGAGGAGGAAGGCCCCCCCCATGAGCCTGCTCGCCGGGTTGGCGCAGCGCTTTGAGATCATGGCAATTCCCACGTTATCGTCTTCCCATCAAGTCGGGCTGATCTGGTGAACGGGGATATTGACGTGGGATACTACGAGATTCAATTCAACGCCAACAATCTTGCCAGTGGAGTGTGCTTCTACAGAATCCAGACCGGCAGTTACGTGGAGACGAAAAAGCTCTTGCTCGTGCACGGTTTGACAATCCGGAGAGCGGGAAGTACTTTATCTCGGCAACACCATTCCCGGCTTTCAATCAGACGTCCACGTTCAGATGATGGATGGGGCCGTAGTTGTTGTCGGCCATCCCGAGCGCCCTTCCCGCCGATGCCGTGAGAGACTCGATCCCCCCCGCCGCCCCTCATATAAAGATGGACCACTTGCATTCTCTCCGTGCCGCGTGTATATTCTGCGGGTGCGATTGTCACACGCAGTCGATCAACTCAATGAGGAACAGCAGAAAGGGAGAGTGACTCATCAGACCGGTGAAACCATGCGAACAAAACCTCAACTCCAATTCTTCCGTGCAGTGCTGCCACAAACGCTACCCAGGTAACGAAGAAAGAATCGGTTTCGCGGGTTTATTGTGCTCATAATGTGGTGTCTATTGTGAATAACGACCAATGCTTATGTTGTCAAAAAGGGATCACAAAATCCCTTCCGCGTGTATGTCCTATGTGCTCTCACGTCTTCGCTGGTCATGGCTGGGATGGAGTTGACGTACATTGGCGGGCCAGACATGAATCCGTCATCCCATACGAACAATTCCGGTCTGGGTTGTGCCCCGATCACGCAACGCCTCCACGACGCGTTCACGGCTGATCAAGCAGTGGTTGTCGCTATCGTCCGTCCAGCATCTCAGCGCACCTCTTGCTTTCTCGTGATGTCGCCACCATGTGCTGAGAGAGTAACTGTCACTGCAGGCGGAGAATGTCGTGCAGACGCGCATGCTCCTCCTAATTCGGTGACGACCCACCATCCGAAGTCCTGAACATCAAGGCGATCATATATTCAAGTGTCCGCCTTTTCTTTGTTCAAGCATCCTGGCACTTCTATGAATCCTCGCCAAATACAACTCGTTTTCCCACCGAAAACGCCATCGCTAAACCGAATCCCCGAGCCGCGAATGAGAGAATGAGCCCGGATGATGAGTTCTGGGCCTTCCTTTTCCGCAGCACTCCCAGTTTGAAATGACTATTATATAAAACCATCAACTTCACGAACTCATGAGAATGGTTGTTCTCTGCAAACGGTACAATTGAGTTCCCGCATCAGGTGAGCGGCAGCCGTTAGGCAAAGCCCCAATAGCTTCAGCGAAGGAGGCGAACCATGACACTCCGACTACTTGCATCATTGCTCGTCATAGTTGCGCTCTCCGAGTGTTCGAAGTTGGAAACAGTAGCACCAACGCAACCACCACCTTCAGGAACGATAACGGCTGATGAGTATGCCGTGCTCTCAGCATTGATCGATTCAGTGTTTGTTAGATCCGCCGCGACACCTATCATTGTTCAAGATTCAACATCATCTGGGACATACGAATACGTCCCTGATATTTTGCAGCAACTCGCACAAGACGTTCCAGTCCTAAGAACAGAGACGATGCTGGATTTCAAAACCAAGAATCTCACTCGCACGTATGTTCAGGAGCCCTTGAGCATTCATCCGAATTGTATACTCTCCAGTGCATCACAGACAGCTTATCCTTGGTTCGTGGTGAGCAGGGTGGGTTTCAGTACAGATGGTCAACAGGCAATTGCATACTTTGGTTATTTGATAGGCCCTCGTGCTGGGGTCGGTGCTTACTATGTCCTCGATCGAGAAAACGCCAAATGGAAAATCATTGGATCAAGAATTGCATGGGTTACCTAAATTGCGTGTGGCTTTGCCTGACAATCGGCTGGCCTGACACAACTACCGGTATTCAAATCTGATGACCTCGTGTCAAATATGCTTTCAATGACCATTCCCCGCCGCAGTAGTCCGCTCAAACAATTTCCCACCAGAGATGTAGCTACATGGGTGAAATGGAAGCTCCCCGAACTGTATATTGACAACGCGAGGAGCGATCGTTACTTGGCTAAAGGAATTGAAGTTCTGTTGCGCCCATTGATAATTGCCTCTTTGTCCGGTGAACCCTGCTAGAGAGGCTGATTCGATTTTCTGGTATCCCGTTTTCAAGACCTGCAATTCATATTCTTGGGGGGCGTTCATGAAGCCGCTCTCACTCTGTCTGCTTCTTGCGTGGCGCGTACTTCTACAGAATCCAAGCCGGCGACTTCGTGCAGATGCGCAAGTTCTGCCGCTTTGACGATCCACGATCTGAAGAAGATTCAGAAGGCGACCATCATCATTGGGTCTGAGCTTGTTAATGGCAATTCCCCTCGTAAATGTGGAGATGCTCTATTATCTCGCATTCGCGAAGTGGCCAAGGTTGAACCAAGATCACAATTGAGGGATTTCGCTTGTAACGGCTTTCTGGCACCCGAGTTTGCGCAATGCAGGAATGCATAACAGCGGTAGCAACGACGCTCCCTCTGTTGGTATTGCTGGTATCGTTCCACCTATCCGTCAATTGACAGAGGATAGTCGGCCGCGCTGCGTGGTGCGGCGAAACGTTTTGCATCACGGTCGCCCATGGCCGGCATTTCGGCTGAAATGAAAGGAGACAGTCTGTGAATATCCCGGATAGTCGCAAGAAATGGTTGTACCTGTCTATGGTTTTCGTAGCCATCTTCTCCAGTATTGACTATGGCGATCTGGTCCTTTCGGGGAACACATCCGCCCGGCGAATATTCGCTCTTGGTGCATGGGTCCTTATTGCTATTATCTGGATCGTTCTTTTCATACGTGAACTGGTGAAGAGGCGCTAGGTCGTGGTCGGCCATCGCATGCGAACCAGTCACGATTCTAAGGAAGAAGAGCCCGTTCTACATGACCAATGACCGCAAAATGAAGGAATCTGGGACCATACATACTTGCCCACGTTCTAATCAATACTGTGATTGAGCCGTGGCTTTTGCTATCTTCAGTTTCTGGAATATGGAAAACTGTACAGTAGCACAGTAACACGAAGAAACTCCGAGCGCGTTGTTGTTCATTTGAGAGAATGTTGGCCTGGCGGTGCTGCGTGTGTGGCGACACGACGTTAGGCGAAGAACTCCCTGCGATCAGATGGGAACAATTGTATGAGTTTTGAGATCATCATAATCGCGGTCTCAGTTCTCTGGCTAGGAGCGGAAATCATCTTAACACGAACGAACCGCTCTCAATCGACGGACATGCGATTTGATAGATCTTCACTCCATGTGCTATGGGTCACCATCTGTATCGCCGTTAATAGTGGCGTCGTTGTCAGCTTTCAGCGCATTGGGTACTTTGGAAATGGATCTCCAATCTTTCCAATTGCCGGTCTCGTTTTCATTGTCTGTGGTCTGCTCGTTCGTTGGCTTGCCATCTTTTCTCTAAAGCACCAATTCACAGTGGACGTGTCGATCACAAAAGGTCATCGCATATTCAGGAATGGTATTTATGGCTTTGTCCGCCATCCTGCATACGCGGGCAGTTTGCTTTCATTCTTTGGGCTTGGGCTATTCTTCGCCAACTATCTCAGCATGTTCGTGATCTTTGTCCCGATATGTTCGGCTTTTCTCTACAGGATCCATATTGAAGAGAAAACCCTCATCGGGGCTTTCGGTGACGAATACCTCAATTACTGTAGGACGACCAAGCGGTTAATCCCTGGAGTGTTTTGAAGAGGAAGCAGTTCAGCTAACACTGGAGATTACTACACTCACTGTATTTGGTAACACAAATGTGACGGTCTGTTGAGGGCTAACGTAAGGGTTCGTTCAATGGCACCATTGATTCATAGAGGTTTGGTCATGCACCGCTGCGTGGTGCCTCGAGATGTTACAGACCATGATACCTGACTCGATAGCCGCCATCCGTTAGGCGGGAAACAGCTGTTGCGATGATTTAGCGTTTACACTCAACCAAATGAATCCAACCCAGGCAATCCAATTCATTGAGAAACTTGGAGTTACTTTAGAATCCGCCCACGACTGTGTCTCTAAGCTCGCAGAGACCATTGCCGGTGTTGGAGTGGAGAGGGTTTGGCGAGCGGCGTATACTTCTGCAGGATGGAAGCAGAGAAGTTTTCCGGCACGATCAAGATGGTTTACATGAAGTAGAGTCAATCATTGCGATCGTCTGCGAGACAGGCAATGCAGGTATAGTACTTCTGCGCCTTCAAAGCTAACAGGACAAATGGAAGATTGCGTCTGTTATTGCACCGAGTATTCCTCTGTTTCTTTCCAGATGCTTTGGTCGAACTCCATACGGACGTATCTATCGAGGTTCGAATGAAAGCACAGCCAACAATTTCAACGAAGCCCCAGAGGCAAGCCCGCCAAACGGAAGTCGAGCCAAAAGCGGTTGCCGTTTCCAACCAAATGAAATTGAAACGCCTCCACTATTGGCTAACCCTTGAGGGGTCAAGTGGCGTGGGTTTCCTGGGCTTGCTTGCCGGAGTGCCGTTCGTTCCTGTTCTGCTGATCTTGGGCCTGGCTGCTCTCGCATTCGCACCTTTTCTGTTGAAGGTGCTTATTCAGATGCGGCACTGGGGCTGGGTCACCGCGTTCGCTATTATGGTCGGTGTTCCATGCATCCTTTGGTTTTTCCCAGTAGAGAACCCTATCCTGTCCGTCATCGTGAATCTCTTGCCACTTTTGATGTTCTACCTCTTCTGCTGGCTCTTGCGAACTGCAGTTGAAGAATGGATTGAAGAGTGAAGATCAGTGGCGGCATCCTAACTACCTGCTGGGCAATTGGAACCGGAAGTAGCGGTACCTCAGTCTCCGGTTACGCGAGACACTTCGGATCTATAGAGGCCCGGCGCATCGCGATTGTCAGATGGAGAGCGAATTTCCGGAATTTGTTCTGGGGGAAAATGTCGGGCCTCTATGGGCGGTCTGGAGGAAACGGAGTAAGCCATCTCCGTTCATTACTAATTCCAGTGGATTCCGAAATCAAACAAAGGGTATTACACACTGCGCCACGAATCCATTAAACTCGCAAGCGGCCCGGACGATCAAAACGATCTCTCCCTTTGGCGTGGCAGGAGTCGAATCGCTTGGGTGTGTGCGTCAATTCAATTGCTTGTGAACTTCATGGCAGAGACAACAAACAGTCAATCGTAGGAGCTAAGGCAGGAGGGAAGTCAAAAAGAGCGTAACTCGGCATTCCTCGTTGGGAATGTCAGTGTTCAGGCTCTCCTAGCGATTCGGATGATGTACAACAGGAGGAGTGCGCCGCAACAGCTGCAATCAACAAACCGAGTACAACTCCGCTTGAAACTCCCAGAAGTCCGAATACCCAGACTCCAATAAAGGAACCAGTCTTTCCAACGCACATTGCGATACCACCATCACCCCAAAGGGCCCGAACCCACATCGTTCAGGCCCATACATTGCCACCTTCTTGCCGGACGCTGTCTATTTCACTGCATATTGGAACTGCGTTGTCTTGGAGACGCCGCCGACATTGACGTTGACAGTAAACCGATATTCTCCCTTTTCGTCGAGCGTGAGGGCACCACCAAAATGGCTCATCATAGGAGTGAGGTCGACCGATGACTTCTTCTCTGACGGAGATACAATCAGGATCTTGGCGCTGGCGTTAGAGATGTCCTTGCCTCCAACAGCATCTGTAAGGTCAAGCCTGATGTGGTGCGTACCGGCAGTCATCGAGTCCATCATCGTTTTGTTCGCGCTCCGGCCGCCTTGTATCAGTCCCTTCAGATCATTGTCCGTCCCCAAGCTGGTGTCTTTCATCCCTTTCATATCCATCCGTCCGATTTCGCCTTCCTTGTCACCATGCATCATCACCTGACCCATCTTTTCCTTCATCATCTCTTTGTGCTGCACCTGCGTCATAAGCCACACCTTCATGTGAAGCCCTTCGACTGTCGCATCGACTGTCGGCTTGCCCATCATGCTTGACATGTCAGGTTGCTTCAAAGTGGTCTTGGTCGTGTCGTTGTGAGTGTCCTGTCCGACCATGGGCAATGTCAAAGCGATTGTGAGAACCGCCGAGAGCAATGCATATTGGGTTTTCATGATACATCCTTTGCTATTTGGTTAGTAGGTTGTTATGAATTGGACGTACGTCTTTGGTCATTCGCGCATTCAAGGCTTTCGCAAGTGTCTCTGAAAGTCTGTTTGTATTCATCTAAAGCCCTTCGAATTGGTGTTGATTCGAAATATTTCTTCGACGATGAGTATCGTCGCGATGGGCTCGCCTTCATGGCATTGGTTGAAGAGTACCGCTACATATGAGCGTCTGGGTTGAAAGAGCTAGGTCCTTTGCGTGTGCTTCTGGGATTTATTCCCAGCCAAAGAGCCCACTGCGTCCATCACGTTGTCAGTGACGCCGACAGCGATCTCTTTGACATTCGCCAGTTCCTTCTCGATGGAGTCCGCAACTTCACTGGCCGTTGTCTTGACAGCATCTATATATCGAGTACGTTGTTCGGACAACTTCTTCCTGGTGGTAGAGCCTTTGTCCGGAGCGAACAGAAGTCCGAGAACAGCTCCCGTCCCCATTCCGATCAAAGTACCTATTAACACGTTTTTGGCACTCATAGGTGTCCTT
>Ga0182021_10003054_pt1 | contig 19648 bp, 19 predicted proteins | sample 612E3MmetaG_FD_120493 | JGI IMG/M metagenome (GOLD analysis project Ga0182021, IMG submission 120493) | Permafrost microbial communities from Stordalen Mire, Sweden - 612E3M metaG (Illumina Assembly) | ecosystem: Environmental > Terrestrial > Soil > Wetlands > Permafrost | place: Sweden... | reverse complement strand
ATTTTTTTCCCAGTTCTCTCTAAAATCCCTTCTGGGTCGTCAAGTTCAGTACCACGGGCAAATTGAAGGTTCACATGGTCTTTGTGTATAACAATTGCACATACAAATTCCCACTTTTCGTAGGAGTAATATTCTTAAAGATACCTTTCTTGCACTTTTTTTAATTAATTTTTCATGAATTAGTTTAATATTAGCCTACAAAATAAATAAACATTATGTGTTTAATATTAATATTCTAGATACATTATTATAGTTTCCCGATTCAAGAATAAAGGCATTATTGCATGAATTGAATTTTTTTGTCCTATAATTGTTATAAACTAAAATTCCGGTAAAGTATGCAGGCAACACACCTCAATGATTTGCTAAGTATCCACTTAGGGATTTTCTAATCCTATATTTCTATTCTAAATCCAACTATTTTTGTAATTAAAGCTTTCTGGACTGATTTGAAGCTTAAATGTTCTTTAATTCGATGTAAAGGAAGCAAGCGACAAAATATTTTGATAATGCCAAATACTGATTCTATATAATTATTATACTCCTATGGGCGAAACGTTTCCCAAAACACGCTATTATGCAAACCGCAACCAAGCGGTTCAACATGGAATGTGTATCAACTAGATAACTTAATAAACAAACAGGACAAACATGCAAAAAAATAATGTTTATAATGTTTGTACTGTTTTAGGACATAGTTAATAAACAGTACAAACAGAACAATCATGAAAATAAATAATGTTTGTAATGTTTATGGTGATATTGATGAATCCATTTAAAAGAAGAACTGGTGTACTTCCTTCATATTTTACAGGTAGAGAGGATGAACTTAAAGAGTTAAGAAGGATATTTAATTCAACAGAAGAAGGAGATTCTGGCCATATAATAATATACGGTCCTAAAGGTATTGGTAAAACATGTTTACTATTAAAATTTCAGGAAGAACTTGAAAATACAAAAGAAGTGTATGCTATACGAATTCCATTAGTTGAAGGAAGTTTTAGTGATATTTACAGTTTAATAGTTGATAAATGCGCTGATTCATTAAATATTAAAGTTAGTAGCTTTTGGGATTCAATTAAGGCTATGGGTGTTAATATACCGTTTGGAGTAGGCTTTACCGTGTCCAGGGAAATCCCGCCAACATCTCCATCAGTTGCTATAGAAAAAATATTAAAAGCAATATATGAAAAGCTTAAAGGAAAAGATCCTGTATTAATCCTACTATTCGATGATTTACAAAGAATATTAACAAATGAAGATACTCAAAGAGTTTTAAGCATACTTCAAAACGCATTAGTGGAACTTAATCTTCAAGGCCTAAAAATAATGTTTGTGGCCACAGGTTCATATGACATATTTTCAAGAATACAGGAACATACAGATTCTGCTGTTAGAATATTCGATCCATATGAACTAAAACCATTATCACTAAATGAAGTTCAAGAAGCTATTACAATTCCTTCAAAAAAAGAAGGAATATCATTTACAGAAGACGTTATTAAAAGAGTATACACGGTTTCTGAGGGGAATCCTTATTATTTGCAGGTTATAGCTCATAATTGTTTTGAAGAAGCTGTTAATAATAAAGTTAGCATTTTAGAATTTGAAAAAGCATTCCCTACTGCTTTAAGCTTTTTAGCACAAAGAGAGTTTAGAGGTATGTATGAAACAGCTTCCAATGAAGAAAAAAAGATACTTGCAATAATTGTAGAAGGCGATTCTGACGTTTTAACATACAAAGAAATAAAGGAAAATAAAAATATTAAATCAGAACCATCTAAAGTGCTAAGAAATATGGTTGGAAAAAATCTTATTTTAAAAGAAACAAGAGGAAAATATAAACTTCGAGACAAAATGTTCAGAGAATATTTACGGGCATTGAAACCATATAAAGAAAATGGAACTCTATAAAATAATTTTTAAACCAAATTAATTCAAGAACTTAACAAAAATAATAATCCATAAAAAAATTTGATCTCATATTTTGAAATGTGTTAAGTTTAGACCAGATTTTGACATATAAAATATTAATTTAGTATTAATATAATTAAACTGTTAATCAAATACAAAGCAATCTGGAAGAAAATAAAATTAATTAAAATTCTTGAATAGTTATTCAAAGATTTTTAAATGGTGAATAAAATGGCTTTTGAAGTTTTTATAAGTTATGAAACGTTTACTGGGAAAGACTATGCAGCATACCTCAAAGATGCATTAGAAAAATCTAAATATCCTAAATTTAACGTTTTCGTAGCCCATAAAAGTCTTCAGGTTGGAGATGATTGGGAAAAAGAAATTGATTACGCATTAAAAAAAGCTCATTTTTTTATTGTAATTATCACAGCATATACTAATGATTCTGATGAAGTTAAAAGAGAATGCAAAGAAGCGTTAAATTTGAATAAAAGAATTTTTTCACTTAGGTATTCAAAAATACCAGTATTTGAAACTAAAGAACTTACTAAATTTCAACAAATCGAGTTTAAAAACGATTCAGAACTTGCTAATGAGACAATAATTAATATAAGACAAATATTGGAAAAAGAAAAAGAAAATATTAGTATTGAAGGTGATCCGGAAGAGTTTTGGCAAAGAGGCAATTTATTTTATAATTTAAATCAATTCGACAAAGCATTAGTAGCTTATAATAAATCCATTGAATTGAAGCCAGATTATGTTGATGCTATGAATAATAAAGGTCTTCTCCTTATAGAACTTTCTAAATATGATTTATCTCTTAAATGTTTTGAAAAAGCTATAAGAATAAGTCCTAGTCCCGCCCTATATAATAACAAAGCCATAGCCCTCGTATATCTTAATAGAACAAATGAAGCAATTAAATTATATAAAAAAGCAATTACTTTAAATCCTAGATCGTATGTATCAATGTCAAATATAGGATTATTACTTGTTAAAAATAACAAATTTGACGAAGCTCTAGAGTATTATGATAAAGCATTAAAAATAAACCCAAATAATGCCGTAATATGGTCTAATAAAGGCTGTGCCCTTAGTAAACTTAATAGATTCAAGGAAGCAATTGAATCTCATGATAAAGCGACAGAAATTGATCCGAATTCCGCATATTTGTGGTATAACAGAGGAAATGACCTTAGCAAATATTTTTATTATAAAGAAGCCCTAAATAGCTTTGATAAAGCAACTACACTAAAACCAGAGCTTATTGAAGCATGGATAAATAAAGGAGCCACATTAATAAAACTTAAAAACGAAAAAGAAGCCATTATAACCTTTGATAGGGCACTTCAGTTAAATCCTAATAATGCATATGCTTGGGCGGGTAAAGGCATGGCTTTAAATAAAATAAATCGTTATAAATATGCTTTAAAATGTTTGGATAAAGCCTTAGAATTAGATTTAAATTTAACAGAAGTCTGGTTTGCTAGAGGAGTAACGCTTTTAGGAATTAATAAGATAAATAAATCCATCAAAGCATTTAATAAAGCTACGGAGTTAGATCCTAATAATAAAGACGCATGGTATAATAAAGCTCGTTTATATGCATTAAAGAACGATAAAAAAAACGCTATTGAGAATTTGTCTAAAGCAATTGAACTTGACTCCAAGTATAAAAAGAATGCAAAAGAAGATCAAGACTTCAAGAATTTATGGAATGATTCAAATTTTAGAAACTTATAAAAAATTTTCACCCGAGTTAAACAACTGATGTATAATAGAAAATGGAATTGGATACAATTCAAGCCATTATTACACAAAATTTATACCAAAAAAAACCGTTTATTCCATTTTAAATCATTATTTTATAATAATTGTCTTCCACTACAATTAATTGTTATACAAATCAAATTTAAGCTAGATGATAAGATGAGAAAATATAGGCCTCCCTTAACAAAATATGAAGAAAAGAAACTTAAAGAATTAAGTGAAAAGGACTTCGCAAATTGGAATGAAACTGAAGTTAGAGAAAGTTTTATATTTCCTTTACTTAATTTATTAGGTTATAAAAAAGATCAGGATTATGACGTAACAAGTGAAAAAAACATAAAATTGAATCCTCTTTTTCAGCAAATTGGTAGTAAGAGCAGTAAATTAGATTACATATGTTCTGTAAGAAAAAATAAATTTTGGATAATTGAAGCCAAATCCGGATATAGAAAAACTAAAGGAACAAAATCTGATATAGGAGAGAAAGATATTAGACAAGCTTATTTCTATTCTCTACTCCCTGAAATAAACTGTCCCTATTTCATTGTTACAAATGGATGGTATATTAACTTTTATAAGAGAGATGAGATCGGAGAAAATTTAGAGCCAATTTTGTCAATACCTCACAATTCATTACCTGAAGGATTTTTAGAACTCGATTCGTACATCGGTTCCACACAAATACTTCCACATCTTAAACAAACAATATTAAATGATATAAAAAATGTATTGTCTGCAGAGGTTTATTTAGAAAGGCTTGATGAGTTTGTGGGAAAAGTTAAAGATTCAACAAATTCTATTCGGCCTAAAGTTTTAGAAAATTATAGGGTAAACGCTGAAAGTCAGGAAAAGAGAGGTAAAGAAGATTTCATAAAATTTATTAACCAAGAATCTTTAGAAATGATACCTACAACACTATTTAATAATATTAGTACAATTGGACAGATGAAAATGGTTTCGGATATCGTTTTGGAAAAATTTGATAATTCTACTCCTATACAAAGAAAATTTTTTCTGCATAATGCAATTTTAGAAGAACCTAAACCCGTTACTGTTGATTATTATTTTAATATTTTAATATTTTTAATTAAACTATACAAATCAGACCCAACTTGTACAGATACTTTCACAGGTGATACTTATGAACAGATCTTATTAAATTGGATTGAATCACTTTTGTTTGGATTTGGAAAAAATCCCATAATACGATATTTATGGGCATTTGAAGGATTGGTGAACCGTTTAACTATTCGATCATTAATAATTTCACCAGAAACAAGAAAAATAGTTGATTCAATTGTAAATACAAGTATTTATACTCTCCCTGAGGAAGAAATTGCTTGGAATGGTCCTAATCCTGCAAGTGCAGTTATTCGGATTATAGAATCAAGAACTTTGCAAATGTCTGGTAAAATAATTACTCTATTTTATGATAATCATAAATTCAAAGAAGCTAAATGTGATCAAACTTACAATGAATTTAAAAAAATGGTTGAAAAAACCGAAAAAGATACCGATAATGAATATTGGAAATTGAAAGAAGAATTAGGAGACCAATGGGGCACTATACGATCTTATGAATTTACAAACCATTATAAAGACAATCTTGCCAGCGCCACTTGTCACATTCTCAAATCTGAACCAGACATTTTAAAATTATTATCTCCTACTTCAAAAGATCGAATAGAGATTATTGCTAATATAAGATTCGATCATGAGGGATTCTGCGAAAATGCAAGGATAGCAAATTTTTGTGAGAATTGTTGTGAAATATTAGAGCTTGATATGAATGAAGTTAAAATTTCTCAAGAACTTATTGAAAGATATTTTGATCCTAAAGAAGACCCATATAACTTTAAATCACTTTTTATTACTTGTTAAGAATTTCATCTTTAGTCATAGTTCAACAATATTTGATAATAAAATAAAACCTTATACTTCGTTATATGATGGTAGGCGAAGTAGCATATTTCAGCTATGTTAACTAATTAAAATTTTTTTTTAATTTAACGACTATACAGTTTTCTAATGAAAGTATTGTACCCGTCTTAAGTATAATGCAACTTTGATTGAATTATATAGTTACATGAATACAATTATGAAAAATGTATAGTTTTTCTACACTATCGTAGTTTTTATAGTACTTTTATATACTATTGTAATACTAATAATTGTAATTAAAAACATGAATATATAGTAAATTTTTTACTAGAGTATGCAGGCAACACACTTTTATGATCAGTTAAGTATCCACTTAATTTGATAAACATCTATTCACTTATGATACATAAATTACGAACAAGACATATCTATTATTCAAAATCAAAATGTGTCCTTAAAAAGCCGAGTGTGTCATAATCAAATAAAGTAATTTTCTGATCGAACAATTTACGAGCGTAAACACTTTCTGCATTCAGTAATCCCGCAGAAGTTCCTTGAATTGTTCTATCTAAATAGTCAGAGATTTTTAATCTTTCTAAATTAGTTTTATTATATCCAAAACCAAAGAAATAAATCTTCTCTGAATCATCTAGTAACTTATGAGCATCTTTAAATGATTTTGAATCATTAATATTCTCATGAATAATCTTTATACCTTCAGCTGAATCTTTTAAATCCCGTCCGGATAAAGTATTTCTATCATAAGGTCTTCCTCCTACATATTGCCAATCTAAATTATTCAATATACCATGAACATGAACAATAGGGATTTTTTCTAATTTTTCAGCACAATCTGAGCTACTTTTATTATATGAATGTTTTAATGCAGTAAAAAGAAATTGCTCAAATGATCTATCATAATTAAATGTTATTATACTAAATTCATTTTTGTCAAATTCATCAAACGAAGTATTAAGTCGATTATAAAAATAACCATACCATTTACCAGCCCCATCTTCAAAAAGGGAGTTTGTATTTTCGAAAGGGATTAATGATCTGGCTATGACCAACTTACCAATCTCCATAAATTCAGTCCTATATTCCAAAAAGGCATCTATAGATAATTTAGCCGAATAAAAAAAACTTTCTCTGAAGTCGGAAATCTCATCTTGAGAAAATCCTTGCTTTATAAGTTCTAATGTATAAGGATGACTTGGATTTTCTAATTCAGAGCATATTTGTTTACGTAATATGTCTCCTGATGGATATCCATAAGGTATGCTTGCACCAGCGCCCAGAACAAAAACAGTAGGAGTTTCTATCATAATTCCTATTTTAATTAAAGAATATAAAAATTTTGTTAATTGAATCATAATGTCTTATGATTATAGCTAAGGAATTGAGAAATAATTGCTTCGAAATGATGATATATTGATTTACTAATAGTAACCTCTTAATATTAATAATAATTCTTTATAAACCATTGAATAATTAACCGTGAAATTAAAATAAAAGCCATTTTTAAGCTATGTTATTGTTTATTTTCAACATATAGGAATTATGAACTATATTTTAATTTTCTAAGCGTTTTAAATCAAGTAAAAAAGTTTAATTATCCATGATTAATCATTATAAGTCGTAAAATTGCTGTATTTGTATCAAAAACTATATATTACCTTAAAATAAATCATTAGCATAGAAATGGGGTACAAAATTGAAAACCCTTGGAGGTTAAAAATAAAGTTGGTAAAACTGGGCGACAGTTGTTTAATGGAACGTAAAATGAATTCATACCGAGTATGAGATGGAGTGTGTCTAAACTAAATGAGACCAAATCAATTTATCACCAAAAGTTAATTTATTTTTGTCTAAAAATAGTTAAAAACATTTAATTTTGTAGATTATTTGTTCCACATTCTCAAATGCCAAATCAAAGAGGGCGATAACATGCCAAGTAAAAAAACTTCCGGATTAAAGCCAGGGTCAAAAGCACCTGTATCTGGACAGTATAGACCGTCTAAAGGCGGAGGCGAAGTCACTGCTGTTAAAGGTAAAAGATTACCTCCTTCAAAAAAGCCAGGGACTAACTATAAGCTTGTTGATGCAACAAAACACAAAAAATAGTTGTGAAATTCATCATCAGGAATTTTTTGAGGAAATTTCCTCTTTTTTTAAAAGAACATTTTGGAGCTATTTATCAACCCTATAAACAGTAATTCCCCTTTTTATCATATCATTTGAATATTCCGTTTTAATACCTGCTACTTGCCCGGGATCAACTTCTATAACATCTTTTCCATCTAATTGTAAAGATAAATATTTTCTTCAAAAAATTCATTCTTTAAAAAGTATCCTATACGATCCCCTTTACACAATTTATAGGTTAATTCAACACCTATTGCCTTTGCATCTCCGAAATAATTGATAATTTTTCCAATCGGTTTATAATGAGTTGGGACTTTTGACATTCTACCATCGTTATAAAAGAGATCTTGAATAGTTTTTGGATTCCAATTCCATTCAATCATCCCCTTGATCAAAAGGAATAAGTTCCATGCTGTTAAAATAGTCTCTTCACGATCTATTGCATCTTTAATTTGGGCAGGAGTAAATACTTCTTCACGATCCATAGCAGGAATATTTCTATAATGATTAACTACAAAATTGAGCTTCTGGTGGATTATCATGTCCACACTTAACACATTTTCTATTTTTGTCCACTATTGTCCCTTTTATATCTTTCAGGTTATTCTTTTATTCCATGTTGAATTCTAAGATACCCTCCAACTCCCCCACCAATACCTGCAAAGATTACCAATGCCAATAAAATAATGTAGGTGAATCCATATAATACAGAATCTTGGTATGAAATACCTAAAAAAATTATTATACTAAATATAACTCCTACAACTAACCCATTAAGGATTGCACTATGAATATACAATCGGTTAGCAGTATAACTTGTGATAATTCCACTTATAAAAAAACTAGACATCATAAATAGAGTCCATTGGAATAATGTATCCAAATGGAGTAAACTTCTAATTATCAATGCAAAAAATAGAACAATAATTCCTAATAATATAGCTTTAATGTTAAATGTGCCTATTTTTAATGATGATTTTATGTTATTACCACATTCCTGACAATATACAGCATTCTCAAGATTCTCGAATCCACAGTTATTACATTTCATTTTAATCAATATTATCAATTTCATCGGTTAAAAAACTATCATATGCAATGGGCAATGTTAGTAAATCTAATTTAATTAAGATAGCAATAACTGAATATATAATGAAATATAATGAGTTATTAGAGTAGTTATTATAATATAAGAACGCTCACTAATAGGTTTTGTATTTTATGTTGTCTTAGCATCTCTTAAAAATTAAAATGATGTATTAAATGTATTGTAAAGAATGTGGGGATGCGTAAATTTAAACCCCACTGGATTAAAGTTATTAAATAAAGGCAGTTAATATGATTAATTATACGCTACTATTCTAGGATCCTAATGTTCATTTCCCGTTCTTCTCGCCATTCTCTCTTTTCCCTTGTTATTTTGGCTGCCATAGCTGGTAGCATATGAAAACCCATAGGGAAGATAAAAATAATAGCTAATATTAATAATATCATTTCTGAAGTGCTTATTTTAGGTTCTGGCGAGTTTATTATTCCAATTTCATCTATTACTTCTATTTTAGTTCCACATTCCTTACAAAACTTTCCATTTTCTATTTTAGCTCCACATTCTTGACAATACATTTTCAGCCACCTTTTTAAACTATCCATCTAATTGTTTTTTTAATAATTTTTTATAAAAATTGTCTAACAAAATTTATATTATAAAAAAATCATATATCAAATGTGGAGTAATTGGAAGTCATAATTTTTACTTCCAGGGATAGTGATTATCTGACTATCCCTATTTTTGCTTATTTATTCAAATCTAACATAATGATTATTAATACCTTCAATAATTTTAATTTCCTCTTCTGTCAAACCAAACAAATCATAGACCATTTGATCAATGTCATTGTCTGTTTCTTCTATTTGTTGACGCAAAGGATTAATGAATTTAATACTTTTTTCAAATTCATTTTTAAGAATTTCTTGGGTTTTTCTTTGTCTAGTAACTACTTTTTTCTTGTTTAATTCAGCTAAAAATTCATCAAAAGATAATTCATAATATTTATCAAGCTTTTTTGAAAACTTATCAATATTATATGGGTCACGTTGTAACCACCCTTTAAAACCATTTAATTCATCCGCTAAGTCATTATTGAGTTGTAACATTTTATTTGCCTTTTCAATGAATGGTTTTTGCTCATTCTTTGCTATTAATTTAATTGGGAGCTGTTCAACATATTTTTTATTTAAATCAAAACGTTTACCTTCTAATGTACTTCCTAAAAATTTAAATATAAAGTTTAAGGTCTTTGAAGATAGTAAAACTCCTAAATATTTTAGGTTAATAGTTTTAGAGGTTATAATGAAACATTTTTGATTCGTATAAAACCCTTTTTCATCAAATACAGCAAATAATTTTGGAGCTAAATTTGGATATATTAATTTCTCTTTATCAAATTCAGAATAATAACTACAATGTCTTAATTCCCACCAATGATTGCCCTGATCAGTCCGTTTCTTAAGTTTTTCTTCGTATAAATCTAAATGCTTTTTGATTAAAGGGTAATTTTCAATAGGAATGTCAACATAAGTCCAAATTAGATATAAATCTTGAAAATCAAGTTTCCACTTTTTAATATCTCTGCCACGTAAAAGAGGTTTTATAATTTCTTCATTTTTAGGGTCTTGTTTTATTAAATCATCTCTAGTTTTTTTATCAATGACAAATGCATCATTATATCCAGTTAGTAAACCCCTATAAAAACCCAAACCAGAAATATCTTTTATGGACGTACCATTATGATTAATTTTATCTCTTAAATCAAGAACATCATGCCTTTCAAAACTCCACGAAGTAATATCTAATTTTGACTGTTCTAATTCAAAATCATTATCTATTAAAATTTTATTATCGTTGTTAAATCCTTTTTTAATTATGAACAAAGAGGAATGAACAGTTGCTCCTGCAAATATTTTATCCCAAGTATGATCAACATATCTTTCAAAAGATGTATCTTTCATGATTAATTCACGTAAATTTTTACCATAATTAGATTTGATAAATTTGTTAGATGAAATATAGCCTAATTTTCCATCATTTTTAAGTATTTGAAGACCTTTTTCAAAGAAATAAACATAAAGATCTGCAACCCCAGTATAAACTGCATAACTATTCTTTAAATATGGTTTAATTTCTTTTATTCTTTCTTGGCGAACATAAGGGGGATTACCTATAACTATATCAAAACCACCATTTTTAAAGATATCAGAAAATTCTATTTCCCAATCGAATGGTTTATCTGTAAATTCAGGGTCATCAATTAAACTGTTTCCACATTTTATATTACTTTCAAGGTTTGGAAGAATCAAACCTTTTCTACATACCTTTAGAAATAGTGATAATTTGGTAATGTCTACTGATTCTTCGTTAAGGTCCACTCCATAGATATTATTTAATAATATTTCTCTTCTTTGTCCTATATTATCGAAGTATGGTTTGAGTGTCTGTTTTTTATCTTTGTATCGTGTTTCATGTATCGCTTTATGTATTTCGAGTAGAATGTCAGCTGCTTTGTTTAAGAATGCACCGCTTCCACAAGCTGGATCAACCACTTTGATATTTTTAACTTTCTGATCCAGTTCCTCGATAGCTGATCCCCAATATTCCCCTATCAAATCAGGAACTGTGTTTGTTTTGCCGGATTTGCTCAGGTATGGGATAATTGTATTTTTACAAATGTAGTCTGTGATGTATTCGGGAGTATAGAATATTCCTTCTTTCTTCCTTCGACCTTTACTACCCTCCTTGAGTTCTTCAATGTCTCCTATACTGTTTTCGAATATGTGGCCGAGGATATTGACGTCTAATTCTGTTGAGAAGTCGAAGGTAGATATTGTAAGCATGTTCCGATAAATTGGGTTTACTTTCTTGCCGTAAGGTCCGAGGTTAGTATTTATGTCTTTTTCATATTCTTCAAATTTCCAATTTTGATAAACATCATTGAAAAACTTTTGATCTTCTACGATATCCCGGATCTTGAGATGATCTAAGTCTTCTTTGAATATGCCTCCATTATATTGGGAAATCTTTTTATATTCATTTCCTTCGTTAACATCTAAAAATAGTTCGTTTAATCTTTGCCAGATACTTCCATGTCTCAGGTTTCCTTTAAGAATTGGTGTTAGAATAGTGTCTGTAGACACTTGTGCAGGTAAAAGGTCTATGTCTTCGGCAAAGCAAATGAACATGTATCTGTTCATTATCATCTGTGCATAGTGGATGGCTTCAAGTCTTGATAGATTATTGAGTTGTTCAAACTCTTTTATGAGCATTAATCTTGTTTCATTGTATAGTTTGTAAAATTCTTTTTCCAGTTCTCTTTCGATTACAACTGTTTTATCCATTAATTTATCAATAAAACCAGTTTCGATATAGCTCTTCTTGGAGAATGATAGCATAAAATAGGAGAACTGTGTTTTATCTAATAGTTCGGCTGCTTTAAATGAGATGTATTGGCCTTTCTTATGCCAATTGTATAGTCTGAATTCATTATAATTGGATACAAGTATCCAGTCAATATCACCTGTATGTTGAGCATAATCAAAGGCTTGATCAACGGGTGTTCGCTTATCATTTACTCTGTTTTGTGCTTTGTCAAGGTCGGTTTTCTGATCCTTGAGTTCAACAACCATGAACTTCTTATCATCGGATCGTAATATAAACTCGCTTTTACCTCGTCCTTGCTCTTCTTTCTCATCAACAAGAACGTTTTCGTCGAGGTCATAGCCTAAAATGCCTTTTAACCATACTTCATAAAAATAGATATAATTCTTAGTTTCAGCTTCAAACTGACCCTCTTCCAGCTTCTTAATATGCTTTAAAATAAGGTCATGCTTTGAGGGGGTTAAATTAAAATTCTTAGAATATTTCCTCATCAAAGTCTGATTAAAAAGATCATTCATCATTATAGATCATTTATTAAGTCTGATTTAATTAAATGTTTTCAAAAATATTTATAATTACAATAAATCCAGAATAACAATTTTATATTTTAGGAGGATGCATATCAAAATAAATTATTAATAATTCAGCTGTTAAAATGTTTAATTTGATAGATTCTTCTCTAAATGATTCTAAATCCATTTTTATTGGACTATTATCATAAATGTTTTTATAAAAATGGATTTGATTATCTTCATAAAAGAATGTGCAATGTGCTATTGAATTTCTTATATTCTTTGATTTTGACAAATGATTTATAAAATCAGTTTCTTCTAACCCTTTATTACTTAAACGACTTAACAAAGTCCCTAATGTAGCATTAGATTTATTAAGATTTGTAAATTCATCCCAGTTAACTACAATTAATAAATGTTTTCTTAATAATTCAGAATTTACTTGATAAGCATTACAAATAGCAACTAAATAGTATAATTTCTTTTTAATATCTGATCTATTTGCTAGAGTCATTGCAGCATTACCAATAATTCCAAATTTTTTTAAATTAGTTCTCACTTCTCTTGGATAATTTTTATTTATTAAATTTTTATTTTCTAATTTATTTAAAAATTCAATAATAGTGGGTTCATATCGATTTATATGGTTTATAACATGTTTATTTTGTTGTTTAAACACTTCCAAATTAGACATAATTATCACCATTGGTACTTATTTTTCATACCTAAATATTTTTATTGAGAATTAACAATTATTACTCGGAGTTGGTACAGAGTATGAACGGGTCATGCATGTTATAGTTACCTTTTAATTACTATTCTTATTCATCTAAATTTTTAATTTTAATTAAATGATGTGCCTAAAATACTTTCAACAAATTCTTCAGTGGTTTTCACAGCCCATAATGTTTTATCTCCAGTAAGATATTTTGCTATATCAAGCTCTCTACCACTTTTATGATCTGGTTCATTATGAACTATGGCATTTCTTATATTGACAAGCTCATCTACATCTTTGAAGTCATCTTCAATTTTAGTTCCCATCAAAGCGATGTACTTTTTAGCTATTCCGTTATGGCGGAAATATTTATCTTCATAAATTGTTTTTTCATTTTTATAGGCATATTCAAAAAGTGAGGCTTCAATCGCAGCAGTACACATCATGATAGTAGACATTGCAAAACATTGTAAATCGGGTTCCTCAGATTTTTTAACCATTTTCGCTAATTGACGTGCACATGGTAGAAGAGAACCTAATCGAAATACACTTATTGATACACTTTCAGTTACTATTCCTACATCACCAATACTAACTTTTTTATCAACCATTTGATCACCTCTTATTACTCAATTTTTCATACTAAATATTTTTAATGGAAAATTAACAATTGTTATTCAGAGTGGGTACGGAGTTGATATGGGAGATCCTCCTGTAAACAATAAAAGTCCTCTCAATCAAAAGCCCCGAATTTAAAAAAGTAGAAGAAGAATTAAACAAAAAAGAACTACGAATACAACGACTCGAACGCTACATCGAAGAACAGAAAGCAATAAACACAATCAAAAAACCAGAATAATGTTATTATGATCTCAAAATAAGCCTAATATCCCCATAAATTTCTTTTTGACGTTGTTCTCTGAAATATTTGGATAGTTTAAAACCCTTTTTTGTAACATCAAAATTATTAGGGGCTCTTTTAAATCTGATGAATCCTTTAGTTCTTAGAGTTTGTAATGAATCATCTACATGAGGAAGTTCCTCATCAGTAGCTTTCATTTTTACATTAGCCCTATGGAATGTTCTACTTGAAGATCCTCCAATACGTGCCAGTATAATACATAATATTTTTATTTCCCATCCATTCATTTCTGACACAATATCTTTGATATTAGAATCTTCTTGGGTCATAATCTGTTATTTATTAAAATATGTATATAAATTTATAAATCATTGTAAATTATTACACTAAGGATAATATAGTAAACTTTATAAATTTTGATATTATTATATAAGAGTGGATAGGGGTGAAAACATGGCTTATGTTCTGAAGGAAATATTCGGTGACACTAAACGTATAAGTATATTAGAAGAATTGGTAGAAAGATGGGGCGAATTTTTAAAGGTTTCAGAATTAGTTAGAATGTCTGGAGCTTCAAAAAAAACAGTTTATGAACATTTGAAAGAATTGGAAGGAATAGGACTTTTAGAAACTAAAGATGGTAGAGCAACTTTATATAAACTCAAAGAGGATGATGGGAGATCATTAGCTCTAGCAATGTTAGAATCTAACGAATATTTGAGAAAAACAGATATCAATATTTTAAGAGCAGAAAAGGATGAAGAAATTATTGAAATGCTTCAATCATTTGAAGACGTTTATAAATCTGGAACAGATAGATTTGGTACTGAAGAATTTGGAACGGAAGAATTTGACATATCTTCTCCTATTCAATATTCCTCACCGGTGGAAGCAAAATGAATGAACAAAACAAAATGAACAAATCTAAGATTGAAATACCAATTATAATACCTTCAGACTCACCAAAGATTTATGCTTCAGGTGTATTCGGAGGATATGGTGCTCAAGATTTTAGAATTTTATTCTTTACAGAAGAACCATTACAACAAGATGAGCTTCTCCCACCAGGAAAACTCAAATCAATGAGAGAAGTTAAAGCTCAAATAGTTTTACCTCCACTGGCAGCTAAACTAACAGCACAATGGTTAATGAAACAAGTAGAATTATTTGAAAAAAATGTTGGTCCAATACCTCAACCTAAACCAAAAATATCTCCAAAATCAGATGTGGAAAATAAAGAATAATCCTGTCATATTTTTTTGATCTCAACCTCCAAAATATTCTATCCTGGAAGTAACTTTATGAAAATCAGAATATATCCTCATGAGATAGAGTCCATATGGGAAGTTATACAAAAAAAATAAATAGTATATTATTTGTATAATGCTATTTCAAGGAATTGTCTTGATCCGTCATCTTCTTTGAGCATTGCAATCACTTTTGGTTTTTTAGCATTAGTATTTTCACTAATTTTTTGATAATAAGTTCTGAGATCATTTAGTTCTATAATTTGTTGTACACTTGTTGGTTGATAATGGCATAAAATCCATAGGGAGTCATTATTCAGAAGTTTTATTTCTTTTAAAAGAGATGTGTTCATTAAATCTTTTGTTGGCCAATCTTCTGGGAATGTTACTTTATTTTTAGTATGAATAATATCAATCTCAATATAGTGTCCCTTTTCAGGGGCTTTTAGCCATTCTATCTTGTTTTCGTTAGTATCGATAGGAATTTTCCTTAATTCGGATTCAGGAATTCTTATTTTAAAAGCCAAAGTTACTCCATTACCAATATTGTTAAATGGAGCCTTCCATCGTTCAAAATAACGATTTTCTTTGGGTATACCTTTTTTATTAATGAATTCTAATGTAAAAGCAATATGCCAATTTCCAGATTTATGAAGACTTACTTTAAAAACTTGTCCCACACTACGTTCTAATAAATAAACTTCATTATTTTTTGTCAATATCTTATAACTACCTGATACTCTGCCTTCATTATCAATTACTCCAAATCTAGCAGCTGATTTATTTTTTTTAGACATGTTTATAATATTTTTATTTTTTTAACATAAAAAAGTTATCAAGATATATCTATAACCAGGATATAAGTAATACTTTTATTAACATCTCTTCCCAGGGAGGGGATAGTCAAATAATTAGTCAAAATGTCTATGAGTTAGAGTTCCTAACTTACAATATTGAGGGCTTAAAAAAATTGTGATAAGTTAAACTCTACAGAAGGTTATAAAGCTATATGTATGCTCCAATATTTCAGCATAATCCATAAAGGCTAGTTCAACATGTTTAGGTTCTATTTGATTCTTATTTAGTATTGACAATGTTTACTATTTCTTCTTCCTGGATTTCTGGACACTTGCAAAATCCCTGGCTACTTGGTCTACTATTTCCATCATGTTCTGGTATTTCAGCCATGATGTTATTTCAGGTTTAACATGAATTTTTATATCACATCTTCTCATCTCACTAGTGTAAGAATTTCCTAGCTGTTCCTTGTACTTTTTATCCAACGTTGATATGTAATGATAGGAAAGATCAGATATATTATTAGGTTCAAAAAGGTGTTCAAGCTCTTCTGTGATGTTGTCTATTACGGCTACTGCTAGGTCAAACTCGGTTATATTGATGGATTTAGTTTTCTCCATATTTCTGGAGTTGATTTGGTGTAATCCATCTATGTATTCTTTTATATCGCCTTGCCATTTATGAAAGTCTGTAGTGGGGAAGACCAGAAGATCATCTCCACTTAAAAATAGCTGTGACTCATATAACAATATCTTTCTCCGGTCCATGATACCATAGCTATAATGCATAATATAGATCCCTTTAAAATTTGAGATTCAAATTGGGAGATTTGATTGTGCTGATACCTTCCTTTTAGATACTGCAACGTTCTTATGTGAACTTCGAATAGTATTAAACATGTATGCATCAAGATAGCATTGTAATGGTTCTTTTTTTAATAGTGAATCCATATTCATATCTAAGATATGTACTCTCTCCAGAATTTTCGGCCAATAACCTATTAACTTCCATTCTTCACACCTATCAAGATATAAATCAACTTTATTAACATAGTCTATCTGTTCCTGCATGGACTTATAAAACCTATTAAATTTACCTCTGGTAAATACAATGACTTCTTCATGTTCCTGGAACATTTCTGGATTATATAGTTCTGCAATTCTTCCTTTAGGTACCCCTTCGCTCATTCTCATAAATGTTTCACCTCCTCCCCATACCTTGGGTGAAATAATATATAGTTCAAAGGTCATGGAAATTGAGGTAGAGAGCATATGAGAAGTAATAATGATTTAAAAAGTATTATAACCTACGGATAATAAATTAAATCCCATATGGAGACTAGAAAATTCGTCCTCTTAGACATTGATTACATCACCAAGAACCATATTGCAGTGATAAGATTATTTGGCAAACTCATTGGGAAGAATGAAGGATCAATAATAGCACTAGATAACAGCTTCAGGCCCTACATATACGTCCATCCACTTGATGTCAATGACTGTATAAACGAATTAAATGAATTAAAACTTCACAAAGTAGAAAAACTCAGCAAAAGAGATAACGGAACATTGAAAGATTTCCTGAAGATTACTCTGAATCGTCCACAGGATATATATAAATTAAAAAAGAAAATACGTGACCTAAAATCTGTAGAAGAGATTAGAGAACATGATATACCCTTTTACCGTAGATATCTTATAGATAACGGGTTATTCCCAATGAACACCGTGGAAGTGCAGGGGAAAATATTAAATTCCACTCAATCACCTAATAAAGAATGCATATTTGAAATACATGGTGAACCTAAAAATCTAGGGGCATGTTTAGAGGAACTCAATATGCTGAGTTTTAATATTGAAGCATGTAATCCCAGAGGCATGCCACAGGTGAGTGAAGATCCCATCATCATGATCAGTTTCTCCAGTAACCAGGGCCTTCAGAAAGTGTTATCCACAAAAAAATCATCGTTAGACTTTGTAAAAACATTTCCTAACGAGGAAGAATTAATAAAAGAATATGTAGACACCATACAATCAGAAGACCCTGATATTATCTTAGGTTACAATTCAGACCGTTTTGACTTTCCCTATATAAAAGAGCGAGCAGCAAAATTAGATGTGCCTCTCAAATTAGGAGTTGATGGATCACCCCTTAAAATCACGAATAACAGTCGTAGAAATGCCACAAGGATAAAAGGAAGAATTCATATCGATCTATACTCTAACATGCGCCGCAACCTACCATTGGAGCATCACTCCTTGAAAAGAGTGTATAAAGAGCTTTTTGGAAAGGATAAAATTGATATCCCTGGACACGAAGTATACAACTGCTGGAATGATGATGGTGAAAAATTAGAGAAGCTCTTTAAATATTCACTAGCAGATGTAATGGCCGTCACAAAAATCGGAGAGAAAATGTTACCATTAAGTATTGAATTAACACGAATAGTTGGTCAGCCTTTATTTGATGTGGCCCGTATGGGCTCGGGAAAGCAAGTGGAGTGGTATTTAATAAGGAAAGCCTTTGAATATGGAGATCTAGTTCCTAACAAATTTGGAAAATATATAAGAGATGTAGTAGGAGGATACGTTAAAGAACCAATTAAGGGCCTACACACAGATATAGTTTACTTCGACTTCCGTAGCCTATATCCTAGTATAATAATTTCTAAAAATATTTCACCAGACACACTCGTTGAAGATGATGGTGAGGAATGTCACATCACACCAGAATTCGGGTACAAATTCCGAAAAACCCCACAAGGCTTTATTCCCTCAGTTGTTAGCGAATTTTTAGAGAATAGAATACGAATCAAATCTATCATTGAAAAATCCACAGATTCTAGAGAACGTCAAATGCTAAATTTTCAACAAGAAGCATTCAAAAGACTCGCCAACACCATGTATGGACTATATAATCACAGCACATTCAGATGGTACAGCATTGAATGCTCAGAAGCCGTAACAGCATGGGGGAGAGACTTTCTCCAAAAAACAATGGAAAAATCTGAAAAACACGGTTTCAAACCAATATATGCTGATACAGATGGATTCTACGCCATACTCGAATGATACTTCATAAAATTAATGTAATCAAATTACTTTTCATATGGTTATTTTGTATTAATGTAGGGGAATGGATTCGAACCCTTGAAGGCCTACGCCAGAGGATCTTGAGTCCACCCCATTTGTCCACTTGGGTACCTCTGCTAGATACTTAATAATCAAAAAAAAATAAGAAAATATAATATAAATTATTCAAGTTCTTTAACTGCTAGTTCAATATCTGATGCGTTAACAGTTACTCTTCCAGCGTGTTTTGCAAGTAGAAGTGCTTGTCGAGAGATATCTTCTCCACATTGTT
>Ga0182021_10003053_pt1 | contig 19653 bp, 17 predicted proteins | sample 612E3MmetaG_FD_120493 | JGI IMG/M metagenome (GOLD analysis project Ga0182021, IMG submission 120493) | Permafrost microbial communities from Stordalen Mire, Sweden - 612E3M metaG (Illumina Assembly) | ecosystem: Environmental > Terrestrial > Soil > Wetlands > Permafrost | place: Sweden... | reverse complement strand
TTTCTTCCACTTGTTGATTTGTGTCGGGTGGACCTCAAACCGGATGGCTAATTCCGCGATGGTCTCTTCGCCCTTTAGTGCTTCCATTGCAACCCTCGTTTTGAAGTCCGGACTATGTTTTCTGCGGTTCTGTTTCAATTTCCTGCTCCTCTATATTCTCTTCATATTAAAAGCGAGAACACCCTGCGGTCTCTGCCGCAGGGATGAATCGCCGTAATTTGGGGGGCGTCCCGACGCTCTGTGCTCTTGGCACAGGGTAATTCACTTTAAGAGCAGAATTCTATCTTGACAACCTGTCCAGTTTTTAGGGACTGCACATTATCATCCGAAAATATTTTATTTTCTGCAAGAACTTAATACATATTTAATAAAACCTTAACTCCTCCTTAATTTTCAGACAATATAATTATTTATGGACTTAGGGTAGTAATAAACGAGGAGTATATGAGACAATGTCCCTGCCAAAAACAAAATGTATTATATTGCCTATTATGATTTTGCTGTTGGTTAGCTTGCTGGCGGGCTGCGGGTCAACGGGTTCTACCACCAACAATACCGCTTCTCCTTCAGGTTCAACATCGACGCCTTTGAATACGGGAAGTACGGTATCAAACCAACAAGATGCTCTAACCGGTGCCGGTGCAACTTTTCCTCAGCCTTTATATACCAAATGGTTTGATGTCTACAATAAGACGTATGGAATAAAGATAAATTACCAGGGCATTGGCTCCGGAGCCGGCATCCAGCAGATCACCCTCGGCTCTGTGGATTTCGGCGCTTCAGATGCGCTTTTATCCTCCGATCAGGAAAATGCTGCGGTAGCCGCCTTTGGCCCCATATTGCAGATTCCTATGACCAGCGGGGCTGTGGCTATCATTTATAATCTGCCTGGCATTAGCTCCGGTCAGTTAAAACTCACCGGAGAAGTACTGGCAAATATTTATTTAAAGAAGATTCTGAAATGGAATGACCCAACTATTACAGTTCTCAACCCGGGAGTGAACCTACCGAATCTTGCGATCACGGTAGTTCATCGTTCGGATGGTTCCGGCACCACTTTTATATTCACCAACTATTTATCAAAGATAAGTAACGAATGGTATACCAAGGTTGGAAATGCTACCGCGGTAGCCTGGATCGGCGATATCGGAGGTCCCCTTAGTGCGGGAGTAGCCGGGCAAGTTCAGCAATCGGCTGGAGCTATTGGCTATGTCGAATTGGCTTATGCCATCCAGAATAACTTACCCTTGATTGCCATGCAAAATAGCTCCGGTAATTACATTCTGCCTTCCGTAGACAGCACCAATAAGGCTTCTGAAGGCATAGCTTTACCGGATGATATGAAAATCATGATTACTAATTCTCCCAATCCAGATGCCTATCCGATTGCCGGTTTTACCTGGATATTAGCCTATGTCAACCAATCCAACCAGGCAAAGGGATTAATCCTAGCCAAAGCGCTGTGGTGGGCGATTCACGATGGTCAACAGTATTGTGCGCCATTATATTACGGCTCACTTTCGCCCGATGCTGTCCTTAAAGCCGAAAATGAGATATTGTCTATGAATTATCAGGGGAAACCTCTGATTACCAGATAATCCGCCGGATTATCAGAAACCATGATGGCCCCCACCTGATTTAATTATCGATGTTAAAGATATGTTAAGAATCAATTATTCTAACCTATGCTTAAACGACATAATTTAATCTCGATTACTTATTATAAATAATTTAATTAATTCTTAATACAAAATTATTAGTTCTTTAACTTTCCCATAACATAGGGGTGATAATATAGTTTATGGATGAGAGGAATTACTATAGTACCATTACCAAAGTAGGGGAATCACTACAAATGCATAAAGCAAAGGGAAGTCTATCAGTGACTGGCATCATCCAAAAGACTTCCCTCTTCAGCTCAGGTCGAACCCAAGCCCAACCTAACTACAATCCAGTCACGCATGAGTGTCAATAGGCTTGGTATGCACATTTAACTTGCAGGAGGGCAGCACCGAAAACCGATAAAAACCAACAAAATCTAATAGCCAAACTGACCCAAAGAAAAATAACAACAAAAAATAGAAAAATAATAAAGAGGAGAAAAAGTTGAAAATCTTTTCCAAAAAAAACTTGCTGATCGGCGCTATCACTGCCACAGCAGCAATTGCTGCTATCGTCCCGGCGCTTGCAGCTTACGCATATCAATCTTCAATTCAATATTCTGGCGTACAGACTCAATGGATTACCGGGAATTCCTCAATTAATTTCAGAATTTCCGGTTCCACTACTGTCTTTCCGATTATCGCAGCGGTAATGGGATTACCGACCGGGCAAGCGAATGGAGTAGCCCAGAGCGGACCTTTCCAACAAGCCAACGCCAGTGATGCTGGTGTAGTTGCAGATGTGGAGCAGGGCGGATCAACCGTTGGTAAAGGCGATGTAGCCACTTCATCTGCCGACATCGGCATGGCTTCCAGTGCATATTCTGATTTTACCAATGATAAAGCAGTTGCCATCGCTCGTGATGGCGTGGTCATCATCGTCAATAATAGCGTGCACCTTCCCAATAATACCATCACACAAGCCCAACTTGATTCTATTTATAATGCTTTACCAGCGGCCGCTAAGTATACCACCGGCGGCAGTACCCAAGATAATCCCAAGTCTGGTCAGGTTAATGGCAGTCCCATCACTTCCTGGAGCACGATTCCTGGCTGCACCACTACCGGCAATATCACGGTTGTCGGCCGCGAAATTGGTTCGGGTACCCGTGATGCCGTCATGAAACTCGCTAGTTTTACTCCCGACTCAGACACAACAGATAATAATGGTGTAATCGAACCGAGCAGCGAAATGGCCACGGTCAGCGTACGCGAATCAAGTTCCGCCGAAATGGTCGCCTATGTCAAAAACACTGCGAATGCCATCGGCTACGTCGGTGTTGGTTATACTGATACCAATATATCTGGCGTGACAGTCTTGAACTACCAGAGTTCATCTCAGAGTAGTGGCGTCGCGGCTACAGAGCAGAACGTTTTTACTAACACTTATGCGCTTTCCCGTTTCCTCTGGCTCGGCTATAATCTCACTTCGAGCGATGCCAATATCTCGGCAAATAGAGGCATAGACACCGATTTAATCAACTATGTAAAATCACCGGCCGGGCAGGCTATCGTCGTTGCCCAAGGTTTCATGAAGTTGTTCCCAGCGGCCGACATCAACCAGGATGACAAAATCAACTTGTACGACTTAGGCAAATTGGGTCTGGAATGGGGTTATGCTACCGCCGCCTATAAAACAGCCCATCCCGGAACTTATGCCGGCACCATCACCGCGGGCGACCCCGCTGACGTCGATGGCAGTGGTAAAATCGATCTTTATGACCTCGGCAAGTTGGGCCTGTACTGGAACTTAAATGGCTCCACCTATGGCGTCACCGGTGGCGATTACTGGAATGGTGGCACCACTGGACAGACCGCCCAAGTTAACCAGGTTTTCCCCGTCCCCGGAATGCCTGCTCAGGTACCGTAAAGAGTGTCCAATATTAATAATAATCATTGGAATAAGAAATAAAAATAGGAGAATAAATTGAATAAGCTTGGTCGTGTATTCAATCACAAGCGCATTCTGGGGGTAATCCTCAGTCTGGCCGTAGTTACGGGCCTGCTGCTCCCGTTAACGGGTGTTTTTGCAGCCAGCGTCGCCAGTATTGCGGTGACCACCCCAGGAAGTACCTATGTGCTACCCGGTGCCAGTAGCGTCAGTGTAGTCGTAAAAGTTACCACTGATGATGTTTATTATGGGTGGGGCATGGATTCCCTTACTTATGATACAAGCAAATTACAATGTGTTACTACCGCGACTGACATAAATATACATACCTCGTCAGCCTATACTGGCGATGTCTTTAGTGCTAATTCTAAAACAGCCAATGGGGCTGCCAGCGCAACGGTAGATAACACCAGTGCCCTCGGCTCCGTCGCGGGTGTTGCCTGGTCTCTCACCGGAGCGGGAAACTCGCTTCCTACGGTTGCTGGTGGAACAGTACTAACGCTCACTTTTTCAGTGAAATCTACTGCCACTACCGGCGATACCACCATCAGTATAAACGGCCCAGCGGTGAGCACCACTTCATCTGTTGCGTATCCCACTATAAACTCTACGAATTTAATCCTTCACATCGTTCAAAACATCCCGCCGACCATTACAAGCGTCAGCCCCTTAACCAACGTCGGCAATGGTGATACTGTTACCATCACGGGCACAAACCTTACCGGCGCTACGGCTGTAACCTTTGGCGGCGTCGCTGGTGTTGTGGTGGGCACGTCAACCGCTACCTCAGTCACTGCTAAGGTTGCCGGTACACCAACCGCTGGCACCGTAATTGTCACCGCTCAAGGTGGAGCCAGTAATGCCTTTCCTGGCTTTACTTATCAGGCCGGTTCTGTTACTAGTTTATCTCCGGCACCCCCTTCCACGGTAAGTGTCGGAGCGCCCCTAACTATCACTGGTACTCATCTTACTAATGCCAGTCTGGTAAATTTTGGCACGCCTCTAATCACCAGTATAGCGCCTGCTACTACGGCTGCAGGTTCAATCACGGTTAACGTGCCCAATCTTGGTGCTAGCGCTAATGGCATCACTGTTAGCGTTACCACCCCAGATGGCATATTGACTAATGCGCTGGTAATCAACTATATCGGCGCTTCTGTCACTAGTTTCACCCCGACCACAGGTTATCCGGGCGATACGGTAACCATCACCGGCAGCGGTTTCACTGCAGCCACCGGTGTCACCTTCGGTGGGACACCGGCCGCTTCTTACAGTAAAAATTCCGACACCTCAATTACTGCCGTTCTAGATGGCGGCGCTACCGGTCCGGTTGGTGTTCAAATCGGCTCAGCCACCGTAAATAGCACGGCTAGCTTTAATTACAAAGCCGTCACTGTGTTCGTCGTACCCGGTTCTCAGACCGTTAATCTCGGCAGTACCGTTACCGTTACTCTGAACATAAATACCGGCGATAACCTCGGAACCAAACAAGTCCGTGGCTGGCAATCAGACATTTCGTTCGACCCTTCAACTCTTCAGTGCACTGGCATTACCGCAGGTACCTTTTTCAGTAACTGGTTCACTAATCCAGCGGTAATTAACGGTAGTACGCAATCATTAATCGGTGGCCCCGTCATAAATAATGTCACCGGTAAAATCACCAATTTCGGATACATAGTTAACAACGCTCTAACCCCCGCTGGTCTAACTCAGGGAGCTTCCGGCAGCGGCGTGTTAGCCACACTGACTTTTACCGCCATCAAATCTGCAGTATCATCTACCATCTCTCCAACCAACGTTTCGGTTGCCGACCAAAATTCTAACCCGATCGCTGGCGCACAGGGAAACAGCGGTGCGGTCACTGTAAATAATCCCTCTCCGGTTACCGGTACGACTCCGGTTACTGGTACGACTACCGTCGATTCCACCTTGCACCCACAGCTTACCCTCTTCGCACCAAATTCCATCTCCGGCTGGAACCTGGTAGTCAGTACCATCAATAGCGTGCAGAGAACCATGAACGTCTTTGCGAATACCGGCTGGCAGGTAACCGTTTCTGCCGATACCGATGGCCACATGACAAAATATAATGGCAACTATGTTACGCCGTATGTCGAACTCAGCAATCCTTTGGAAATCTCATCGGATGCTGGGAGTGGTACAGGTGGTGGAGCAGGCATGGGCAATCAGATTAATGTAGGGAATACCAGTGTTTTGCTCGCTACAGGTAACCAATACGGACAGAATCCGTCCAACGGTGGAGATATGCGCAATGTATTCTTCACGCAGCCCGTAACCTATACCGATCCTACCTTAACCTCTGGTTTTACCTATCATATTGTAGTTACCTTCACAGCTTCCAACACTTCTTACTAAACTAAATAAGTTCGCGGAAATAGGGCGGCAAGATTACCGCCCTATTTCCACAATACAGCCATTTACCAGGATTGTGCAGGGAGGGGAAAATGAAGAAATTGATTAGAATCCTGATTTCAGCAGTGGCACTTACTATGATTCTGGAAAGTTTGTCTGTCATTGTTTTATTTGCCTCGGTTAGTGCAGCCCCAGGCTTGAATGTAAAGAATGACATCATCAACGTCCAAATTCAACCAGGACAATCTTATGTCCATACAATGATAGTGATTAATGGTTCCACAACCGACCCGCTGGATTTGACGGTAGAAGCTGATGGACTTGGACAGGGTCTGGACGGTTCTAACATCATCCTTCCTGCTTCACTTGATTCAAGCTCTCATTCGGCCCGGACTTTTATCACCAATATCGATAAAACTTCCTTCCATCTTGACCCCAATGGCTCTCAGGATGTCGATGTCACCATTACAGTGCCCAATGGCACTGCACCAGGGGAAAAATACGCTGCGATTTATATTTATAGTAAACCAATCGGTCAGGATAAAGTAGGGATTAGGCTTGCAAGTATCGTCCCGGTAATCATCACTATTCCCGGTTTTACGTCTAGTACAAATGGACAGATTACCGAAGTGAATGTCCCGAACGCTGTGACCGATCAATCTATTGAAATAGACACAATTTTGAAAAATACCGGCAATGTCCGTCTTGATACTGTCACCGATTTTGTCACACTCTCAAATGCCTCCGGTAAAACAATTTTGAATACCCAGAAAGCAATTAACCCGCCTTCTATTTTGCCTGGCTTCTCAAGAATGTTTACTGTATATGACTCAGCTTTAGCGAAGGGGAACTACACCGTAAAATCTGTAATTAAACAGGCCAATGGTACGACAATCGATAGTAAAACTATCAATTTTTCGGTTGTTCAGTCTACGGTCACTTCAACCACTACAGGCACTACTGTGACGACTACCGCCAACACTTCACCAACAATTTCAACTACCACAACCCCGAATACTACCCCAAGTGAGGATTATTCATTACCCGGATTGGATCCGAATAGTATCGTGGTAATAAATGCAGACCAACCCAATCCCTACGTGAACGCAATAGATAAAGCGGGAGTTGAAATCCAATTCATGGGAGTTCAAGGAAGTGGGACCATAATTGTTGGGAAATACATTCAGACGCCGCAGACATTGGTAGCTTTTTCGGATGGAGTAATAAAAGGCGGCATGGGGAAACCAGCCGTAAAATATGTAAATATCCGTGTGAAAAATTATAATCAAGGCACAGCTCACGTGACGGTTTATTATAATAAATCTGAAATAAAAGGCTTTGATGTTAATAGCTTATTTCTGGCCTATTTCAGTGGAGATAAATGGCACAAGTGTGAGAACCCGACAAATTCGCCGGATAACAACTCCGTATCTGGGGATATACCCGTCATCAGGTTAACCGGTGGCATTATCGGCCTGGGTGGTGATTACGCTAATTCTTCCAACCAAACATCCTTCAATGGAGGAAATGGTTTCCCGGTTAATAACGGAAACAGCGGGCCTAGCGTCAGCTGGTTCTTGGCGTTAGCTGTTATTCTCCCGATCGTTGTTATCGGGATTATCTTTGTAATCATAATGGGAAAAAGAAAAAAAAATCAAAGAGACAGCACTGTTTATCGGGGTGGGGGATCGCAACAATGATTCTTCATCGTCAAATTTGAATGAAATATTGCCGTTAATTATTGAATAATAAAACAGATAAAACTAAAAAACAACGGAGAAATAATATGCAAGAAAACTTAAAAAGAATCGGATTACTCATGCTATTCATTTTAATTCTATCCAGTATGGCAGTAACTCCGGTCCTAGCAACCGCCTATGACTGTAGTCTAAGCGTTTCTCCTTCAAGTACCACAGTGAATCCAGGAAATGTCTTCACTGTGAATCTGTTGATGACCAACACAATACCAGTGTCTGGCTGGCAGGTGGATGTGACTCATGACTCGAACAAATTAACTTATAACAGTTATACTGAAGGTAATTTTCTTAATAGTCACGGAACAACTATAACGATGCCTCCAACTACCTCGACTCCCGGCTCGATCAGCGGTTTAGCTTATTCGCTTACAGGGACGAATAGTGCTCCTGCCGGAACCAACGGCATTCTGGCAACCATCAGTTTTACGGCTAAAACCGGGGTCAGCGGTTCGGCCAATATTGGCTTGGCTAATGTGATGGTTATAGGACCTGGTGCTACTGCAATAACAAATGTAACATCAAGTAATAATTTCGTTACAATCGGTAGCACCTCACAGATTCCGACAATTACTTCTTTTACTCCTACCACTGGAGGGACAGGAACATCGGCAGTGATTACGGGAACGAATTTTATCGGGGCCACTGCAGTGGCGTTCGGCGGTACTCCTGCCCAGAGTTTCACAGTTAACTCCCCCACGCAAATAACGGCTATCGTCGGCTCCGGCACCACCGGAGCGATTACAGTAGTAAATGGCAGTACTGCTACTTCGAGCAGCAATTTTACTTTTGCAACTGCGTCCTCTCCAACAATTACTTCCTTTACTCCTGCCACAGGAGGGACAGGAACATCGGTAGTGATTACAGGAACGAACTTTACCGGGGCCACCGCAGTGGCGTTCGGCGGTACTCCTGCCCAGAGTTTCACGGTTAACTCCGCCACACAAATAACAGCTATCGTCGGCTCCGGCGCCCCCGGAGCGATTATAGTAGTAAATGGAAGTACTGCTACTTCGAGCAGCAATTTTACTTTTTCAACTGCATCCTCTCCAACAATTACTTCCTTTACTCCAAACATGGGAGGGGCAGGAACATCGGTAGTGATTACCGGAACGAACTTTACCGGGGCCACCGCAGTAGCGTTCGGCGGTACTGCCGCTCAGAGTTTCGCGGTTAACTCCGCCACACAAATAACGGCTGTCGTCGGCTCCGGCGCCGCTGGAGTTGTAAATGTAACTACATCTGGAGGGACTGCTTCTCTTTCTGGGTTTACGTTCACCACTATGACATCGACTTCGACAACCACGACCACTACCCAACCTACGACTTCGACAACCACGACCACTACCCAATCCACAATTGCAACGACTACTTCAAACACTTCAACAATAACCCCTACTACAACACACACTCAAAATGTAACATCCTCGACAACTACGAGAATTACTACTACTGCCTTAAGTTCTAGAGTAACTAACCTCAATATTATCGATATTTCGAATTTAATCGATGCGGGAGGAGTATTACAGGAAGATGTGCTGCAGGGTAATATTCGTTACGCTGGCAACAACCAGATTATTAGCATGGACATTCTAAGTGGCACTCGCATTGTCGCCAATGATGGGACGGCGGTTGAAAGCCTGACAATTCAACCCGGAACGAATGTACCGCCGCCACCGACAGGTAAAACGATAGTCAGCGCTGTCGAATTCGGTCCCACTGGAACCACGTTCAGTAACCCAATGACAGTTATTTTTGGATATGATGCAACACAAGTACCAAAAGGTGTCGGAGTCAGTGGTTTAGCCTTGAATTGGTACAATAACGATACAGGAAAATGGGTTAGTTGCGATTACACAGTGGATGTAGTTAATCATCAAATCACGGGCAATATCAGCCATTTCAGTCTGTATGCTGTAATCGCGAATAGTAGCAGCGGACTGATGGGGATGGGATGGAGTCTGGCGGGATTAATTATCGTCATAGAACTGGTTTTCGGAGGTACGATTGTCTATTTCCTGTTACAAAGAAGACGCCCATTAGCCCCAGCAGAAGCGATTATATTGTCATCTCCCATTCCCTTTTCGCATAGCAACGCGGTTGAAGCAAGATCTACACCAAAAGAAAGCAATAGCATCGTCTGGGACGATATATTGCAACAAAATTTCAAAACTGAAAACCGAAACGCCATCTTCAAAACTAATCTCACTTTAATGGGAGGCAAGATCATCATTCCCCGTGATGGCAAATCGGCGGATATAGAGTTAGTCAACGCTGCGAACTCCCAAATTGTAATATCTTTGGAATATGATCCTGTATTATACCCTCAAGGTAAAGCTAAAATTATTGTGCTCGGTGCTGAATCAGATAATAAAAAAGCAAAGGAGAATATAGATGAAGCAAAAAATAAACCTTGGTAGATTATTAGCTATGATGTTAATATGTTTAGCGGCAATTACAACGGTATTATCGAGTTGTAGTAACTCAAGCTCCCAGACTACTCAAAAGTCTACATCTCCCGGTAATTCTTCTACGACTAATACGGGGGCGAATGGCACCAGCTTGAGCATATCGGTAGATAAGTCCAATGTGAATCCCGGAGATAATTTCACGGTAAACGTTTTAATTGATAGCCCGGCAGCATCGAGAGGGGTCCAATGCGCGTTAAATTTTGATCCTTCAGCGATGCAATGTAATAGCGCCACCGAAGGGAATTTTTATAAAGACTGGGCATCTGCTAATGGTTTAACTACTACAGCAATGCCAACTACGCCGACCATCGATAATACTCAAGGTACAGTTGCCGATTGGGCTGTTTCTGTGATGGGGCAAGTGCAAGGTGCCGCATTTAGCGGCTCTGCAGGCGGAGCACAGGGTCAGGGAATCGTTTTCAGTTACAACATGACATCCAAGTCCGGTGTCAACAAAAAAACCACGCTTAAACTATCTGACGTCGAAGTAATTGATGAAGCTACCAATCCGGTTAATAATATCAGCGTGGTAAATGGGACAGTTACCGTCGGAACGCCTTAAAACAAAATGCAAATGTGGGTAGAAAGTTTCAACAAACAAATGGCAAAAATAGGGAAATACATCGCTGTTTTGGCAACTATTGTTCCGTTAGTTATTAATGCCAGCTGTAGCATAGTAAATGCATCTGGTGGGGGGAGTGTAAAAATTGACGGCACATGGGATTTGATTTCACCATTAGAAAGGCAATTTGTCCCTGAATTCAACAATCAATCTGATACCAATATTCAAGTGACTTATTCTTCTTCAGCCGTAGACCTCGTAAAAAACGGCAAAATAGACTTGGCGATCACCGGAATTGAGCCGACATCCGAAGAGTTGCGGGGATTAAAAGAAAATGTAATCGCTTATGACGCGATATGTATAATTGTAGATGCTAATTCGTACCAGGGTGGGGAATATTTAGCCGGCTCCGCACCGATACGTAAAGCCGACGGATTCCAAAACTTGACAATGGATGATCTGAAAGGTCTGTTTAGTTATTCCACAACTCCTGTAATAGACAGGTGGGCTTGGAGTGGCAATTACTTCAGTTGGCTGCCTGTTTTCGACCTGAATAAAGGTACAGATACAGGTGTCAGAGATTGGATTTCTAAGATACCAAACATTTCTCCTCAAGTTCGGTTTGCTCCCGGTAAATATGATACACAAACTCTGTTATACCAGGTCCTCGGTTTGGATGAGAGCGCCATTGCAAAAACCTGGAATAAACAATATACCGATTCAACATTGGATGCAGAAGAAGAATATCTTGCGGCCGATTATCCGTCGGGCAGAGGATACGAGCCCGGTACAGGCGATTTTAGTTACAAGATTGAATTGGCATCACGCAGAGTAATTCCAATTGCTTTGCAACATGTTCCGATAAAAGTTGTTTCTATTAATGGGATCAACCCGTTACTAAATACGCAGGCAGTGTACGACGGCAGTTATCCTCTAAGCCGAAAAATCTACTTGATCAGTCGTCAAAATTGCTCTAAAGCAACATCAGAGTTCATTGATTTCTTGCTCTCGGCAAAAGGACAACAAACTTTAACACAGATCGGATATCTTCCGATTCAACCGAATTAAATAAAATTATAATTTCCTAAGAAGCGTGGATAGATGCAGATAAAAAAGAAATTGAAAGAGTGGCCAAGAATCATTTTCTTGGTTTTTGCTATTCTACCCGTCATTTTTTTAATTCTTATTATGTTAAACCTCGTTTTAAACAGCAGGACAGCGATTCACACTGTAGGGTTCAGCGGGTTATTTTCTACTCGGATATCAGGAGTTTTTTCGACCGCTCAAGGATTATTTGGCATAATTCCTGCAATTTGGGGTACGTTCTTGGTTATTTTAGTATCGATGGGAATTGCTATCCCTGTTTCGCTCGCAATGGCCATTTTCTCTTCTGAATTTAATTTGAGATTTCTTGGGAAGGGAATGAGACCGATACTGGGAATTCTAAGCGGAATACCTTCTATAGTCTATGCATTAATGAGTGTGGTATTTGCGCAACTATTTATTATACCCAAATTTACCGGGGCCGGGCTATCACCAGGTAAGATCCCAATTCCTGCGCAAAGACTGCCATTTAATACCAGCACATTACTCGGCGGTATAATGCTTTCAATGTTGATTATTCCCTTTTTAGCTCCTCTTTTTGATGATGCGTTGAGGGATGTTCCCCATTCTCTAAAAGAAGCTTCACTTGCGCTCGGATCAGGACGCTGGTATACGCTGAAAAAGATCAGTTTTCCGCATGCGTTGTCTGGCTTAATCTCAGCCAGCAGTCTTGGCATACTTAAAGCTATGGGAGATGTGGTAATCGTTGGTCTTGTCATTGGTTTCGAATCACCATTACCCAATCCTCTTTTTGATATTCTGAAGAGTACGGCGCCATTAACCTCAACAGGAGCAGGGTTCTCTGGAGGGTTTGGGCAATCGTTAAGGTCCCCTCTCAGGGATTCAGCCGCAAACTTTACGGGCCTATTACTACTAATTCTGGCTTTTATTATTCTGGTATTGGTTGCTGTCCTGCAGCGCCGGTTTAAAAAAAGGTATCCTGGATGAAAATGAAAACCGTAAGAGAAATATCCTCAAATTCAATTAATAACGTAACCAGTACCGAAATGCCCGTTCATAGCCGGATATTAGAAAAATTAATCCTGGTTTTCGCTCTTTTAATTTCCGGATCAGCGTTATTATTAGGAGTATTCTCTCTATCGTTAAATAATCTGGAGTCATTCCCGGTGCCTGCCTTTGGAATACTTGCGATATTTCTCCTTTCTCTCTTCTTTTATTTGAGATATGTTAAAGGGAAAAAAGACTGGAAGCTAATTATTTTCTGCGGATTATCGTTTGGTGCTTTAACCTTATTACGTATCCTTCCAGAATACTTATATGGACTAAATATAAACGGTATAATTCATCGATCGTTTGTTTCAGCTCTGCTTCTTATATCTATAGGGCTTCCTTCATTTTGTTTTGCTCTGTTTTATTTCCTGGGAGCAACTCCCAAAGCTAATGACCTTTCGCATTACCCTGTTATTATTCTCCCAATATTGTTAATGTTGGTTGCCTACGGAATCATTATTGTGCGTGTTTTTCAAAACGGAGCACCTAACATTAACTGGCATATGTTGATAACCCCATATCGTTGGCAGGATTTTCAGCAAGAGACCTGGCAAAACAATTGGCCGCAATGGGTAGCCCAGTCAATTCATCAAACCGGTATCAGAAATTATATTTTGGGGACTTTACTCTTGATGGCATTAACATCCATTATTTCGCTACCGATAGGTATCTCAGTGGGAATTTATATTACCGAATATTCAAGCGGACTTTTAGCTAATATTATTAAAGTTTCCTGTAATGTATTAAAGTCAATATCAGTTTTTATACTTGGGTTGACAGCAGTTAGTTTAGTAACTTATGCATCAGGTACCTTTTTATCTAAAATATTCGACGGATCTTTTGTTGATGCAAATGGAAACTCGCACCTGGCGAATGGATCTTTCTTCACGGCTGCAGTAATTATTTCGTTACTGATTATTCCTATAATTGCCAGGGCAACTGAAGAAGGAATTCGATCAATACCTTCAAATTTAAAGGAAGGATCTACCGCTTTAGGTGCAACGCACCAATATACGCTCTTTCACATCCTTCTTCCTTGGTCATTTCCTAATATAATCACTGGACTCATACTTGGGTGCGCTGAGGCTGCGGGAAGTTTAGCTACTATTTGGTTCATTTCCGGTACTGGCGAGTTTGGAGTGAGCCCTTTGAGGCCGGTTACTTCTCTTGCTTATTTCATTTATCTTTGTCGAGGAGATTTTAGTTTGAGTTTCAAAAAAATTGAAGGTATATGGCAATTCTCGGCTGCTTTAATCTTAATAGTTATTACGGTCGGCTTAAGTATCACCGCGCTGATCCTCAAGCGAAAATTGAGTCAAAGACAAAGGGGAGCCCAATAAACAATTCATAAAATAAGAAGAATAATTGGAGTAAATGAAATTGAAAATAGGGGTTGTAGATGCCCACACCAACGTAGAAAAGGCGATAAAAATGGAAGACAAGGCTCCAGATAGAATCGAAATCAAAGGTTTAGAAGTTTATTATGGTAAAAGCCAGGTTTTAAAAGGCATTGATTTAACTTTTCCGACCGGCAAGGTCACAGCCATCATCGGTCCGTCCGGTTGTGGCAAAACCACACTGCTCCGCTGTTTGAACCGCATGCATGAGTTAACTGAAGGCTGCAAAGTGAAAGGTCAAATCTTGCTGGATGGTGAGAACATCTTTGACATGGATCCTATGTTGCTGCGGAGAAGAGTTGGTATGGTATTTCAAAAACCTAATCCTTTCCCCAAATCCATCCGCGAGAATATCCTTTATGGTGTCCATGCTATTGGGCTGAAGTGTGATCATAACCAAGTGGTTAGGGCCTGTCTGGAAAAAGCCGCGCTTTGGGGGGAATTAAAAGACAGGATCCATGATAACGCGCTAACTTTATCCTTGGGGCAGCAGCAACGTCTATGCATCGCCCGGAGCCTGGCTGTGATGCCTGAAGTCATTCTCCTGGATGAACCCGCTTCATCTCTTGATCCAGTATCCACTTCTACATTGGAAGCTAGCATAATGGCGATGAAGGGCGAATATACACAAATCATAGTTACTCATAACATGAATGAGGCAATAAAAGTTTCGGATTATGTCGCTTTCCTTTATATGGGGAAGCTAATGGAGTATGGAGAAACACAAAAGGTCTTTAAAAATCCTGAACGACAGGAAACAAAAGATTATGTTAGTGGCATATTATATTAGTTTCCAATTTTATGTATGCACTTGGTTTTGATTAATAACAACAAAAACGAATGGAGGTCATATATCATGACATTACCTAAAAAGAACGATGGGATGAACACTTTCAACTCGATCAACCCATGGCTATTGGCATTGTTAATAGTTCTTGTTTGCACTGGGATAAGCTGGGGGCTGGTATCGGCTTTGACTATTTCAAAGCCAGATGTTACCTCAGAAATTAACCGCATTAGCAACGATATCAGCCATCTAACCGATGCACAAACGGGATTAAATAATTTTTCTACTAATCAAAATGCCAAAATCGATAATTTGGGTGAAGATACCCAGGTTAAAATTGACGAGGCAAATGGCAGAATCGATGACAGTAATACTAAAGTCAATCAAATTCAGGAAAATGTATCAACAGTAAAAACACAGGCTGATAACCTTCAAACGACTACCGATTCACTGACATCGCAATATGATCAGTTGAACAATCAATTAACTACCACGGGTTCAGAAGCGGATGACACTAAAAGTGCTCTCGATACGTTAACGACAACTGTAAATGGATTAGCGGCCGGACTTCAAATAACACCCACAGTCAGTGTGTTAGCTGATTCGAGCGGCAATATCACCGGAACTATTATTCTAACAATGAATTCTGACATGGCACAGACTACAGCATTTAAAATTGAATTTCGTTCCACTTCAACTCTAAGTGAAACAACCGCCAATAATAAAATAGATGAAGTTCTTCAACTATTATATGGAACGCCTCCGATTACTATGACTGCTGGAACAGCGTCGGTACGGGGTGACTATACTTTGTTCTGGAATGCGGTTAATACTAAATATTGTCTGGGGACGACGTTTTTTACTACTCCTCTTACTTCTTTAACAGCCGGAGCCAATACCAAACAAATCACGTTTACAATTCCAAAAAACACTACTACAATGACCAGTCCCAGTACGTATACCTTTGACATATTGATTACGTCTGAATTTTCAACTGGTACATCGACAGGAGTTTGGTAAATTAACCTAATCCTCTGAAAGGAGTTCAGAATTTCAAGCTGGAATAAACAAAATCTTGTATATATGGAAACCGTTTAAAAATGGTAGTTAATGTACTGTAACCATCTTTTTGGAGGATTAAAAAATTAAGAGATGATGATAATGACCTTTAGAGGTACTAAAAACTACTTCAAGAAACAAAATTTGCATTCAGCAACAACGGAATACTGTCCCTGTTGTGGTGGCGTTATGTCGTTAGAATCTAACATCAAAGCCGGATGCCGCAGGATCTGCCCATAATGTGGCCATAACGAAAATGTCTCTCACCAAACCATTCTACAAAATTATCTGTTGTGAGTTCCAGCAAAGTTGCCATTTAAATACAACGCTTCTCACAACAAGTTAATACAGTCACTACTTTCTTGAGTCCTTCTTTAAGATTATTTGGGTGGAATCAATTCTGTACGTTTCTGAATCAATTTGACTTACATTATCTCCATCCAGGGTTTTCCACGATGGCTGATCTTTTATTTCGTTTTCTTTTAAGATATGTCCAACGGTTGCGACTAAATCAAATTCCTGGTATTTGACGATTGCAAATTGTTTACCATCATCTCCGATTGTAATAAAACGAAAAGCTTCAACGATTAGTCGTTGGGTTATCATATTTCTCTCCCTATTAAAATTAATTGCCTAAATCGTAATCTTCCAAAAGCAATAGCTTCACGAGTAAAATTTTTGAAGGCCACTCGATGTTTGCGAGGGGCCTTCATGTTATTCACAGTATTAAGCTTTGTAAACCTTACTGTGAGAATGTACCATTATTTAATGATCTTTGAAAACTAACATATGATTTCCGATTCTCTTCAATTTGAGTTATTTGTCCAAGCATCTTTTTTGATGCGCTTTTTCGGTAACCACATGCTAGACACGCTTCATCCCAGCCATTTTTCTCATCCTCTATAAAGATGTCACCAGTACATCTGGGACAACTCTTCAACTTCCAGTAAACCATAATTATAACGCCTCATGGAAGACCATTCCCTGATTTTTACATTTTCCAATAATAACTATATCTGAATTAATAAAGCTTTTGGTTAAGGTTAATTTAGGATTTAGTTAAATTTTCATTAAAAGTCAACTCACTTTTACAGACCAGTTGTAGGGTCCAACATGCAATCCTTGTTAATTCTCCTCGTCCTTCTCTAGCTGGTCTTCTGTTAGCGGGCACCCAAAACCGGCCACTTAAGGTAGAAAAAATATGGCATACTCCATCGAGAAAGATGGAGGTGCCAATTGGGGAACTACCTTAAGATGATAGATGTACAACGAATTAAAGCTCTGCTTGGCTTGTAAAATTCTATTCGCAAGCCTTCGGCTGGCAGATGGAGAAACAAGGCCAGAATATGGGGGACTATGTAACGGCGACTACGACGGAAACTGACGACAAGCAGATGGCAAAAACTCCGGGAGCCATTAACGGCGGTTTCTTCCCCAAGAAACCTGACTGGCCTGTCCAGTATCCTTCAGTGGTTATCGCAGTTGATGACATCAAAAAGGCTATTTCGAAAGTCATTGATGCGGGCGGAAAAGTACTGGGAGAACCGATGGAGATTTCCGGTATCGGCCAGTATGTTTCATTCACTGACACTGAAGGCAACCGCATTAGCATATTGCAACCATTAATGAGACAAATAACCGGAGATAGGTTACGACGAAAAGGAAAGTAAATCATCAAACTAAAGGGGGACTGTAATGAAAATAAACAACTCTCTCCAATGATAGCTTGAATAAGAAGGGGGAATAGTGTGAATCCTAACTGACTGCCTTAAAAGCGGCCGGTTTTAAGTGCCCCGTGACATACTAAACTGACCATCGCCATGATAAAATCGTATTGAAACTTTGGTAAAAGTGTATTAGAAACCTTCTCCAGGAAAAGTTCCAATGTATGAAAATGCCGTTTCTATAGATTTTAGGAGTTATCTATCAATTTTCTGGAGAATGCTCGTAATGGACACCATAACGGAATAGGTAACTCGGTATGTTTAATGGCTCGATGTTCTTTGTATGTGCACTCGTACCTTTCAGCAGTACGCCACGAACAAAATTGACAGGCCACAAGATCACCTCTGGCAGTTTGAAATCCCTTAATATGTTCCATCTAACACCTCTTTGCTGATCTTTAGTGAACTCCTCAATAATCGCAGAATATATGATGAACTAGGCGAAAGAACCATCTTACTCTATCCATTCACCAGCATTAGTTCGTTTTTTGCGTCTCACCGCTTGCGATACCATGACTGAGTTTGGAATGAAGACCACATCATCATCAACATGAATGATGGTGTGGGAAAGATTGATTTTAGTCACTAAGCCTTTAACCCCGGATACGGTGATCTCTTCGCCAATATGCACCATACGTGTATTCAGAATCGTTACAGCTGCTAACAGGTTGCCAATGATGTTTTGCGTGGCAATGGCGATTACAACTCCGGCGACGGCACCAGCGCTAATCCCAAGAGTCGGATTTGATGCGAGAATCGAAATCACCGAAATAATTACAATCAGATAACCTATGAGGCGGATCATTATACGGAAACGAGTGCTGAAAATAATGTTGGCTCGCTCGTGTAAATGGTGGGAGGCAATCCGAGCTAACATTTCAGTCAATAACACACCCAATAGGGCTGCCTCGGCTGAAATGATATATTTTTGTTGAGTCGCGACAAAATGAATGATATTTCTGTGGCTGATCTCAAGGGTTACGAGTATAAGGGCAATCCCCAAAAGAGTTCCTGCCAAAAGGAAAATAATTCCTCTCCAAGAATCTATTCCACTTTTACTGTTGGTTTCCATAACCTTGCACCCTCCTGTTTTTATCGATTATGATCAAGGTTAGATACCTTTACACTATAAGTAACTCTATTGGCTTGTTTTAGCAATTGGTTGTGCCATTTTGGCTATTAATTCGTTATTTTTCGGCTGCCGTCGAAACAGATCCACCGCAAGTATGGGGGCATTAAAGCAATAAAGGTATTTGTGATACAAAGGTTTCAACCTTTTTCTGCCAGCCCTCTTCCAATGGTCCCTTGAGACCATTCACTAGAATCTTAGCTTCGGCGACCTTGACCAGGCCCTTTTCTTGCAATATTTCGTTCATTATAGGAATTATGCGCGAGTGCCACTTGGCCAGTTCCTCTTCAGTGGGGATCCGTCCAGTCTTCTTGTCTGGTTGAGGTGCGGCCTGGGTAGTAAGGATGGCATACTTTGCTTCCGATAGCAACTTGACCTTTTTAAGGAAACGGCGCATACCTCCTAGTGGTTTGCCCATTCGCCCCGGTGAGCTGAAAATGTAAAGGTCAGCTGATGATATCTCTTTTGGCTTCACATCACGTATGTGATGAACATTGACAGTGACCCCTTTAGCAGCCATCTGTTTCTTGAATTCTTCTGCGACCATTGCTCCGTTCCCATACTTCGAAGCATGAAAATATTCAATGTTCACGACGACCTCCTTTAACTTCCCACGAGTAACCTACTCAAGGATTTGCTTTTTGATTATCAACCCATTCGATTATTCTTTTTTTAATTTGATCGCGGATTTCACGGAACTTTTTCAATTTCTCTTCTTCCGTTCCGATAA
>Ga0182021_10003052_pt1 | contig 19654 bp, 16 predicted proteins | sample 612E3MmetaG_FD_120493 | JGI IMG/M metagenome (GOLD analysis project Ga0182021, IMG submission 120493) | Permafrost microbial communities from Stordalen Mire, Sweden - 612E3M metaG (Illumina Assembly) | ecosystem: Environmental > Terrestrial > Soil > Wetlands > Permafrost | place: Sweden... | reverse complement strand
TTGAATGTATGAGTCCGCCTTCAAACATCGTTCTCTGATGGTGGCTAAACCCAACGTTTTTCCGTAAGATTCACTGCCAAAATGGTGGATGTAGCTGGCCTTTGTCCACACCACCCGGAACCCGCCTTGAATCAGGCGTCGGCAAAACTCTTTTTCGTTGCCATAATCTTGCAAATTCTTGTCAAACCCACCCAGTTCATCCCACACAGTCCGACGCACGAAGAAAGCAAAACCGCCGATTGTCGGTAAATCAACAACCGGCTCTTGCCGGTGCTTCGCTACATACTTCTCCGAGAAAAGCCAAATTTGCCCGTCCGACCAGTAGTGACGGCAATGGTAAGCCCGTAACACTCTCTGCGGTGTCGGGGTGTGGCTGGTTGAAGGACCGACCACCGCAATTTGCGGAGAGTCATCAAAAGCCCGAGCGATCCCCAACCAACTGTGTGGAGTAACGACGGTATCAGAGTTCAACAGACAAACGAATGGTTTCATCGAAACGGATATGCCGGCTTCCGAGGCCCGGCTATGCCCCAAAGCCATGTCGTGTCTAATCAATTTCCAGCCATTCCGCGAACAAAAGTCGTCGAGCATACGTTTGACAGGCTCAAGTTTTGACCCGTCATCCACTATGATCACCTCGGCTTTCCCGCTGCAGTTTTCAAGACTTTTCAAGCAGCGCCGCGTGACCTCCGGAGCATCGTGAACCGCGACGATGATTGACATGGTCTCAGAGGCATGTCTCTCCTCATCCTGCAAAGAAAAAGGACCACGAGGCCAAAGATTGATACTTAGCACGCGCGCCCTCAGACAGCGATAACATGATCTGACTGTTTCAGGTATCAGCCGCCTCCAACCACGTTTTGGACATTCTTCCATATCAGTCCACTAATATTACGCCAATGCTCCCCTGTTTGCCGTCCGACAGACGACATCGGTAAATCCGTTCGCAACAAGTCGGCTTTCACGCGCACTGCGGGACGCCGCCGCGGCGATCTGCCGCACGCAACTGCTGCTGCCCATGTTGGAAACAGTGCCTGCAACCTGAGAGATCGAGCTGTAAAGTCCGATCAGCCCGGCGTTGACTTTCACCCGCACGATTCCCGTCAGCACATTGGCCGCCGACGATCCGCCGATGATCATGGACGACTTCAGCATCTGCCCATACGATTTCCCGGCGGACGCGCTTTCCACTCCTTCGACCGCCCGAGCGGGAGTCGCGATACGTGCTGAATCACTTGTTTCCTCCATGTTTGTGTTCAAGATATCTTTCGGATTAGCATCAGCTGGATTGGTCCCGGGTCAGCGGACTAATCTCACCTGCGATGCACCGTTATTGGCCGCGTTTCACCAAGCCCCGTCGCGAATAGTTTCGCGGACGCCGGCGTTCGAGACAGAATTGCCGGCACTTCTCCATTTGTAAGACGTAGCTCATCTCCCACAACGGGCATCCTTCGCTCTCGAGCGGAGGCGGCCGCTGTAAAAGGCTTCGCAGCCGCAACCGCATCCAGTACGAAAACCATTCCAGGCGGGGAACCCGGATGTCATTATGCTCCCAGTGATAACGCAGGTAAGCTTCCGTTCGCCCCCGCTTGCGCGCATCGTTGAGCCAATAGGTGCGCCGCAGCCGGGATGCGTCCAGTTGATGAATCGCCGCCGCCTTCGGAGCATAGCCGATTTTGAATCCCGCCTCGACCAGCTGCCACCCAAAGAGCGTGTCTTCGCCCAAGCCCAATCCTCCCGGCGCCAGTTCCGGATCGAAGGCCGGCACGCGATCCAGCACCGACCTGCGGAAACCCATGTTGGCGCCGATCAACTCTCGCGATCCCTCGTGTAGTTGCGCGTCATGACTGGACGCCAGCCACCACCGCTGCATTGGCGTCAGCCAGGGCCTCAGGAGATGCGGCGCCAATGTGATCTGCCCGGTCACCGCGTCGCACCCATCGTTCCTGAGAGCGGACACGATCTGTTCCACCCAGTCTTCAGTGAGGAGCACATCATCATCCGTGAACAGGAGGAACTCGCTGCGCGCCTGGGCCAACGCCGCGTTGAGCGCATGGCCTTTGCCTTTCCGGGCTTCGAACAAATACCGCACGGCCATGTTCGGGAGTTTTGCCCCGCGCGCCAACGTCGTCGTGTCGTCCGTGGAGGCGTTGTCCACCACAATTACCTCAACGTTCCAGCCGCCAGGAATCGTGACTTTCCCCAACGTCACCAGCATCTGCCGCAACGCCGTCGCGCGGTCGCAGGTGCAGAGAATGATGGAGACTGACGGGTTATTCATGCACCCATCCCTCCACGACCAACGCGTCTGAGTCCACGCGCTGCGTGACTGCCAGAAACGGATGAACCGTCAAAACCAGGAAACCGGCGGCCAGCATCAGTACCAAAATCACAATCAACCATCCCCGCCAGGACAAGCCCCAACGTTCCCGCCGGGACAGGATTCCCCAAGACATTTTTGGCGGCTTGCTCATTCCATGCTTTAGAATTTCAAGCGAAACAAGAGCTTGTCCCAGGATCTCAGCACGGAGGATTTGTGCTGGTTGTAAACGAGCTGGGTTTGTTTGGCGGCTGTCCAACCAAGGGTCTTTTGGATCCACGCATACTTCCATGATAACCGTGGAGGCGCCAGCTCCCTTCCAAGGGTTGAGGCGAGTTGTTCCATCTGTTTAATGAGGTCTGGCCTTTCTGGATAGAAGTAGATCAACATTGTTTTCAAGTACTCCAAGCAGGCTGCACGGGTTCTTTCACTATCTTCCAAAGACCTGAGATAACCAACGTGCAACTTGATGGAAAGCAGATGGGCTTCCAATTTTTTATCGGATTGGCCAACGTAACTCAAACGATTTGGACCTGAAATGCGATAAAAAGCCTTGGCTTCAGGAACAAACCGTACGCCATCGCCCGCCAGGAAAACGCGGCAGAAATATTCTCCATCGTCATCCGCCAACAGCCGAACATCCCAAGGTCCGGCCGCTTCCGTCAGTTCGCGACTGACGAGCCACACCCCGGTCTGCATGAAGATGTTTTGCCCCATCTTCCGCAGCAGCCACTCAACCGGAGACAAATCACACCACAGTGGTGTCGGAATAAAACTGGCCTTCGACGGTCGGTAAATGAACCGTCCCCAAGCGGAAGAGAAGAGCGTACGTTTGGTTCCACAGCGACCTACTGCTTCCATCTGTTTTTCGATTTTGTCGGGAGCGAGGAGATCATCGGCATCCAACCACTGGATATAATCTCCCTGACTGATTGAAAGGGCCTTGTTTCTGGCTGCAGCGGCACCTTGATTTGCTTGGGTGACGACCGCTACTGTTTTTGAAGCAAACCGCCGCGCAATCGACAGCGTTTGGTCGGTGGAACCATCATCCACAACGATGATCTCCTTCCGTGGCCACGTTTGTTCAAGCGCCGACTCGATTGTGTCGCCAACCCATTCCTGCGCGTTGTAGGTTGGAATGAGAATTGAAACCAGAGGGTGCATCAATTATATCGCTCCTTGATGGGGTTCAGATTCATTAGCGCGAGAAGCCGGCCAAGATGATCGAACAATCGGACCCGGCACTTCATAAAGAGGCGATGCACCAGATTGTGCAGAAAAAGCAACGCAATCCCATACAACGAAACCCTGACTATGAATTCCACATGGCTGCCTTGCGCTTGCGCCACAAGCCTTATCTCATCCAATCTTCTTTTGCTGGTACTGGGCTGAAGTTGTACTTTTAGTCCAGCCGATTATACAAATCTCTGGCCATCCTGGTTTAGAACAACTGCACTTTTCTCCCTCCAATTCTGTCCTATGGGCTTATCACCCGCAGGCCGGTAGGAGGAGGAGGTGGTGGCATTGTAAAGGTGCCATCCAAACCCGTGGCCAAGTTGCCCGAGCCGTCTGCGCTGAGGACTTGAAAGTGGTTGGTGCTGCCGGGCGACAATCCCGTAATCGTCAGGCTGTGCAATAGGACCAGCGAACTGTTTGTCGCCGAGGTTCCATACGCGATGGTAGCGCCGTCTTTCACGATGCTTGTGGCCGGTTCGCTCGTGGTCCACGTGATCGTTGCTGAAGTGTTTGTCAGTAAACTTACGGAAACCAGGCTGATAACGGGCGCATTGGTGTCCGGCCCGCCTGACGGCGGGTCAATGCCAAACACAAAACGGTATCCCGCCGGAATGTTCGTCACACTAGCGGCCAAAGGGGTTTCCGGTTCATACGGAGGCCACGGCTGGTTTGCGCCCCAAAATGACGGCTTACTGGCCAGATACATCGAAGCCGGGATGGCATGATCGGAGTTGGTTGCATTCCACACAATGCCCCCGTTCACCACATCATAGTTGCCATGTCGGTAAAGCGTGCTGCCGGTCACCGGATCGCTCAACAGATTTGCGTTGATTCCGGGATTGTTCCAGCCGACATAATAGACTGCACTCCCATTACCATATCCTGTCACTGCACTGGCACTGATTGAATCAGCTGTGGTTTGTGTTCCCACAGTGCCAAGTATGTTCCCGACCAGATTGTAATAGTGATTAGTTACAGTCAGGTTAATTGGATAAAGCTGGCTCGTTTTGCCCGGCTCCTGACCCGTCCAGCGGCAACGGAAGGACGTGTTATGGCTGCTGCTGCCATGAAAATAGTCTCCCCGAAACTGATTTCCGTAAACGCCTTCGATCAGGTTCATACAAGCGTGGCTGCCGTGGAACCAGATCGTTGCCGCCATGACGGTTTGGCCGTCGCCGTCATACATATTAGTTGCGTAGTTGTAGCCCCACACATTGCAACTCGCCGCGTAGTCAAACATGCCTGGTGCATAAATCTTGTTGAAGATGGTATTCTCGATGAGGCAAAAGGAGGACATAAGGATCAATGCGCCGTAACTCATCGAGGACGACGCCTTGGTGCCATAAAAGTAGCAATGCTCAACCTGGCAACGGCCCGATTGCTGGATATGCACGTGAGAAGAAGGGTTGGCGGCACTCGTGTCATTCGTGCTATTGACGTTCTTGACCCAACAGTTCCAAGCGTTCCATAATGTGATGTTGGCACCGTAACCGCTGCCGGGATTGCTTTGCGTTCCAACCAGCGCCATGTTTTCGATGCCGTTCTTTTGCGCCAAGCCAGTCACCCAAAAGACTTGCGGTGATTGAGACGACTTCCAGTTGGGCATGGCCAACGGCGGTGAGATGGTAAGATTATTACCGCTGATGGCGGTGATCTTGACCCATTGTTCCTGCGCCCGGCTGCCGCAACTGCGCGAGCAATCGTTGCAGCCGGGTAAACCGCTGCAACCGGGGGCGCTCTGCGCGGTCGTTTCCCAGGCGTTCGACTTGTTGACATCCACACCATCGTTAAGTTGGTCCAACCCAACCATCATTCCCACGGATAAACCCGACGTGGAAGCGACTGTGATAACATTCGTTCCCTGCGTATAGCCGTTTACCCAATCAACCGAACCGCTCACCCCGCTCCAAATAACGGATTGGGAGGAGCCTTGCACGAGGATGTTGGCCAGATAAGGCGAGCCAGTGAAGTTGAGGATCGTTGCCGTTGACCCGGCCCCACGCAGTACGACGCCGTTCTTGCCGTTGAAAATGATTTGCCCGGCCAGCGTATAAGTGCCCGCCGACAGCAACACCACTTGATTGCTCGGACAGGCGGCGATAGCCGCATTGATCTGCACGAGCGTTGCTGAGGCCGGTAGGGTCGTGTAGATGGTAGTGACGTTCGGGATACCGCCTTCGACGCCAACATTGCCCTGCCAAGTCGTGATACGGTTGGGAGGGATGACATCTGCGAAACAAGTGACTTGAGCAATCAACAACAAAGTTGTCGACGCAAAGCATCCGCAACTTACAATCCAGTCAGTGAAAGTGTTGTTTTTCATTGTTGGTAAACTAGCATAAAGTTCGCCAACGCCCAACTAGGAAATACCTTGGCCGGGTGTTGAAAAGCTCTTTTTTAAAATTGACTCTCAAATTCATTGGGTTTTTCGCATGAAAATTCAGTCAAAAATGAGTTTTTCACCAGCCTGTTAGCCACCGACAGCCAACCGAACGGCAAAAATCGTACCGAAAATGGACGCCGGTACTGTCCCCAACTTCCATGAGACATAGGGTTGGTTAAGGATTTGGATACTACCAAGATCACTCACCCACTTGCGGTTTCTCACAACCGATTTCTCGGAACTGGACATAGTTTTGCACGCTTTTTGTCCGGAGCTGCTCGAAGATGGTATCCATGATCCGGGAGGTCAGCAGAATCTCCCGATAAGATATCGGCAAAGGCGCGCCGTCGGTGATTGATCGATAGAAGGATTCGATCAGGCACTTCATACCTGACTTCATGTGGAAGTCACTGGCCAGAAATTTTCGCGCGTTCCGGGACACGTTGCCAAGGTACTGTTTTGCGAGAGCCAACGGCGGGACGAACTGCTCAAGGTAGCTTTTATACCTTGTGCCCCAGAGCCTGATGAGTGTTTCATTATCCTGGTCCAGAAGAAGGCCGTTCTTTGGCCCGTAGATGCGAAACTGGTGGAGCGAGGGGCGCATTTGCGACGAGAAGGTAAAATAGGCCGTGGTCCGGCGTTCATCGGAGATGATGACCCTGAGTTCATCCACAATTTCATTTTCGCCCATGCTGGCGAGCAAGGGGCTGGTGAAACCATGCGCGATGACCTGGGGCGTATCGGTCATCAGGAACTCTGCAATTCGGGCGATGCCGTGGCTGATGATGTTGTGCAGCAGTTGGCCGGGCAGCTTGCGCACCCAATGTTGCTTGTCTGCCAGCAGCACCTTTGCGTAAGCGCTGGTTTCTGTCAGCTCATAGCAATAATAGCTCTCCATGTGCACAGGAGCCCCACCTAAATATCCACTCGTAATTAATTGGCGCATCCGTCTTGCCGCGTGGCGGAATTGATCGTCGTGACCCGCTGTCAACTTTAGGTTTTTTTCCTGCGCAAGCCCAATAAGTTCTTCCGCCTCCTTCGTATGGAGCGTAAACGGCTTCTCGATATAAACGTGGCAACCGGCGGCCAGACATTGTTTGCCCAGCGCAAAATGACTTTCCGGCGGCGTCGTTACATGAACAACATCCGGACGGGCTTCATTGAGCAACCTGGTCAGGTCGCTGAAATGCCTTTTGACGCGAAAGCGCTCGCAGAACTGTTGCGCCATGAGTTCTTCCCGGTCACAGGCAGCGACGATCTCACATCCTGAAATCCTCCGGATTTGGGAAGCGTGGGAGTCCGCGATTTTGCCACACCCGACGATAGCCACCTTAAGCATGTTGTGCCTTTCGCCTGCAACTTTCAAAGTACCGGTCAAACGCCTCCGCTGGCGGCACCTTGGGATTCCACCCCAGCCGGCTCTTGATCTTCTCATTGGTGTACCAGGTTTTCTTCCAGTAGGCATGCCAGATCGCCCGGTTAAAGGCGGGTGGCAACTGGCCCTCTGACCACTCCGAGTATTTCTCCCAGAACCAGCACAGGAGGTAACTGACCGCACGGGGAACGTAAATTGATCTGAACCACCTCACGTTCTTTTTGTACAGCCGCAAAAAACGCCAACTGGACGGGAGGTCGTCATCCACAACGTTGAAGACTTCCCCGTCGACTCCCTCTCTCAGGCCCGCCAGCACAATCGCCTCGGCACAGTTGTCAACGTAGGTGAAGGGTATGGAATTCGAGCCGCCCAGATGCAGAAAAATCCCAAACGTCCCCACACCGACTCTCCCCGTGATTCCCTCATTGCCAGGACCATAAACATGCCCGGGTCTGACAATAACGTAAGGGATGCCCAATTTTTTCCCGTATTCGGTGACCAGTTCATCCTGTTTGAGCTTCGCAAAGCTATACGCGTCTCCTCGACGTTCCGGATGACTTTCGACTGGACACGATTCATCCAACAGCCGCCATTGTGTCTTGTCGGTGTTCGAATAGACCGAGAAAGAGCTAATACTCACAAAACGCCTCAAGCACTGGTGCTGGCAGCTCGCCTCAAGCAGATTTCGTGTTGTTACGACCGAGTTCATAAAGGCATCCGCGAAGAACTTCTCCCCCCTCCCCGCAGCCAGATGATAAATGACGGCAACATCTCTCGTGGCCGCTTCGCAATTCTCGCGGGAGAGCAGATTGCCCCTGATCACCTCTACGCGCGCGCGATCCTGAAAGCGACGAATAACCGCTTCCAGTTTTTCCAAATTGCTGGAGGGCCTCACAAAGCAACGCAAGTTGCGGAATCCGTGATTCATCAGACTCTCAACAACTCGCGGCCCCATGAATCCGGAGGCGCCAGTCACCAGAATCAGATCATCCGGTTTGATAATCGCGTTTGTCGTATCCACGTTACCGCCGCTTTTTGCCTTGTCGTTCATTCCAGTCCAGGCCGCTATTGGGTGACGTACTTGTCTTTGATCGGATCCACGCCCACAAATGCAAGAAGCCTGCCCGCGTGATCAAAGGTCTTGACCAAGTATTTCATGAAGATGTGCTGACCCAGCAACAGCAAAAACGGCAGTGTAATCAGGTAGACTGGAATCGCTATCGCCGATTTCAGGACTTCAAGCGCCCCCGAGGTCGGGTGGACCAGGGAAATCTTTCCGCGAAGCAACGCCCTCCTCAACATAAACGAGCGTTTCCAGCGCGCAGCAGGTATAATTTCGCGGGTGACCGCTTCATTGCACCACACGAAGACGTGACCTTTTTCGATCATCCTTCTGAAAAAATCGTGGTCTTCTCCCGTCAGAAAATCCGGCCGGAATGCCAGCTCGCCGGGGCAGAACAAGTGACGCTTCAGCAGCACGTTGCCGGTCCGCCCTTTCCGCCAATCAATCACAAAGCCTGTTGGATAGGTAGGCCGCTCGTAAAACTTGCCTTTGACCACCCACTCTGGCGGCACTCCTTCGAACTGCGGCCTTGCCAATCCCAGCACCCCATCCACTCCGTATTGACAGCAAGTTTTAAACAGGGCGATCAGCCAAGTCTTGGTCGGGAATTCATCGTCATCCAGAAAGGCGATGTAATCCCCGCTAGCGTTTTCAATGGCTTTGTTGCGCGCCAGGGCAATGTTCTGCTGCGGCTCCACACAGTACTTGATCGGAATGGAAGAGGCATTAGTAAACTCCGACACCAGCGGCTTCGCGGATTCCAGATGATCGTTGTCCGACACCACGATCGAATATGTAAACTTGCCTTCCGCAGCCTGACGACCGAGGTCCTCCAAGAGCTGCTTTAGAAAACGCAGTCGCCTGTAGGTGCAGATGCAGACAGCGATATGGGGAATCCTGTCAGTCATCATTATGTGCTACTCCAATCCCGCTCAATCAATTGTCGCTGGAGGAGTTCGCAGCTCAGAATCTTGTGGATCTCTGTTGTGAAGTTCCGTTTGCCTTGGACGTGACTCCTGACTAATCCCTCCAAGTTGGCCCCTCGAAGGTAGGGTCTATTCCGCGTGCGCGGATCCAGAAGAATGTCTTTCACGTAGTGTGACAACTCATCGCGATACCAAACCCGGAAGTGATAGAAATAATGGCGGCCCAAAAGCAGCCATTCGAGATGCAGCGGGCCAAAAAGGTGATCCATCCAAGCCAACTTTTGAGGCATGCCTGAATCATAAGCGTATTCCGCTTTGTCGGTAAACCATTCGTACAAGTGGCGCGCTTGCGTAACCACCGGGATTGACCGGTAACGACGGCCCAGATTGCCTGGGATTCGACTCAATGCGGGGTTGCTCTCCTCAATGAGGCAAAGGCAAGGTTGCTCACTCATCGCGAGATCCTCCGGTGCCTGATAAATCAGCGAAGCCATCTCATTGTCCAAAAACGGGCTTCGTAAAGTGACCTGCGATTGCTCCACGCTCAACCGTGAAGGATGATGCCACGGCATTTGTTTGAAGGCGATGAACGAAAGTTTGTGCCCTTTAACCTCTTCGGCATAGGTTGCTGTAGCGGCCCGGATGAGACGTATGAATTCAGACCCGTAGAACGCCTCGTTCACGACATGTGGTTTGAAGGCGACTCGTCTCCTCACGATTTCGGAGCCGTAGTTACCCGTCAGTCGGATGGGAGCGATCTGCCTCGCCCTTTGGTTGACATACAACTCCACTGAACCCGTGACGTCCATAGCACCGTCGGAAAGATATGCATTTCTCTCCGCTAGCGCAGGAAACTGGGCAAGGAATTGACTGTCCACCGGGATGACTTGGTATGGCTGGCGGCAGGTTTTCGCCACTCTCCGTGCAATATTTATGTCTCTGCAATCCCGATAAGGCCCGCCGAAGGTGTAACAAGGCAGTGTTCCGGGCGGAGACCCGGCACAAGCCATGATCATCCGGCTGTCGAGCCCGCCGGTGAGCGACATCCCAACCGCCTGGCTTCCGCGAAGGTACCGCGGAAGTATCCTGGTAAAGGTCGCTTTCAATTTATCGTAGTACTCCGGCTCGTTCAGCAGTGGCTGATTCTCCCAGACTTCCTTTCGAAAATAGACTTCCTTCTTAGCCGATTGCGACCACTGGAAAGTCCACCGGGAAGCGGGTGGAAGCAACAAAATCCCGGAAAAGAGCGTCCGATTCTGAAGCGCGCAACCGCAGGAAAAAAACTCGCCGAGGCTTGCCATGTCCAACTGCCGCAGTTGCGGCAACACGTTCAGAAGTGCTTTTGCTTCGGAAGCGAAGTAAAATCCCTCGGCGCTTTCGTGGTAATAGATTCGATTCAATCCGTAGCGATCGTTGAAAAGAACAATTTTCTTTTCCCGAAGGTCCACCAGAATGCCGCTGAACCATCCATTGAGTCGCTCCAAGAACGCGATCCCCTTTTCCTCGTACAGGTGCACCAGATAATTGGCAGTCTCAGAGTCGAAGCGGTGCCCACTGACTTTGAGACTTTCGATTTCCGTCTGGTCCGCGAAGTTCTCGCCCGAAAAAATCAAACAAATATCTTTCTTTTCGTTCCACACCGGTAGGCAATCAGAAAAAGATCCGACGTGACAAACCCACCCGGCCCAAAGCCCCAACGGCTCGTTGACATACATCCCCGAGGTATGGAATGGCTCGTGAACCATGCGCTTGACCATAATGTCAAGCGAGGCCCGGTTCTCCTTGGGAGAAGTCGCCCCGATTATTCCGACAATGCCCGGCATTCGAATCTTTCAAGTCTGAAGCGATTGGAGCGGGTGGGGGGATTTGAACGCCCCGTCTGCTGATTGGAAATCAGCCGCTCTGACATTGAGCTACGCCCGCAGAAAACACTGGTTTCTATGCAGAAAGAAGCCAACGACCGAATCTCTTTCCGTTTCGGCTCGGTCGGGAGTGAGCCGAGCATGGATTCGATTCTACGCTGCAACCGTTGCATTTTTGGTATTCTTTCGGCTTTTGAACTCGTAGTATCTTGTCCGCAATTTCAATAAAAGTACCAAAAGGCTTCGCGGCAAAACCTCCCGAATCCCCCGATGAAGTTTGAACTTGATGGCCAAGTTACCCTTCGTGGTCAAAGGCACATAATATCGGGGAATGAGCAGTTTTTCAAAGCCATTGCGTCTCTTGAACTCGGCCAGCGAACTGTCCTCTTCGTTACCATAGGCATATTTGCAGTAAATCAGGTGAGATTTTCCCTTCTCCGCACAGATCTCGACAGCCTTTGCAATCAAAGCGTTTGTCGATCGTTTGTCACAGTGGTCGTTTCGGGACAGAATCTGCATTATGCTCGCAGTCTGATCCACGTAAATCATTTTGAGAAAGCCGATCAACTCGTTGTTGTAGTAAGCGCCGATGAATTCACTTCGTTCGCGATACGTTCCGTTCTCTTTCTTCAGCGTTTCAAAACCCTTTCCGTAATGCCAGAACCGCCTGCCTTGGCGCATGGGCGTTTCGTCGTAAATGCCCTTGATCCCTTTGACAAATTCGTCGTCGAACTCAACAGCTTTGACCACGACCGCGCGCTTACCGGAAATCCTCACATTCCTCCGCGTTTCCTGCGAAAGACTTTCCACCAATTGTCAAAGGAGGTTATCGGAATAATCGCCAAGTTGTCCCACTCAAGGGAATACTTAAACCGCGGTGAGACATCGGGGAATCTCTGGCGGAAAGTGAAAATGTCCGCTTTCAATTCATCACTTTTCAGCTTGCCAATAAAAATTTCTGGATCGTCCACCACTTCGCCTTCCACCACTTCTTCATCCTGGACAACCGCCAGTTTGAGCCACTTCCCCGACACGACGACGCGTCGGCCGTTGATCTCCGTCGCAGGAACTTTGACAGCGTTGCCCTTTACTTGAATCTCAACGCACTCTGGATTCATGATTGGTTTGCATTCTGTGGTCTGCCGCCGCCCGTGGCTGAGAGTATGGACAAAGTGCTGCTTGCGACAGTTACACACGGTTGCATGATCGCGGACATGCTGCTGGCAACCGCGCGAACGAACCCATTGGCACTGCCGCAACTCTCCCTCGGTAGAGGTCACTCATCAAGCAATCGTATTCATACGGGTTGATGGGATGAGTCATCAGTTCGACGTTGGCGGTTCTCGCCAACTCAACGACGCGCGTGAGCCGCTGTGTCAGCAAGCACTGCTTGAGCGAAAAGAAATAATCGGTCAGATGGTATCTGCGGCCGAGTCGCCGATCCACCGAACGCCGATAGACCCGGTTCAAAAGGCTTTTTTCCCTGGGCTGAAAGGAGAAACTCCTGCGGACTTTCTGCCCGCACGGAATGATCCCGTCAATCACCATGTTGGAACAAAGGTGCATGTGCTGGTGTCCGTCAATGTGCGAAGGGGTCCGACCGTACAGGCGAAGAAATTCGTCAGCCTGGGCCTGGTAAACGAAACGGAAGGGTTCGCACAGGAGCGGATGGTAAAAGATCAGCGCATATTTGTTCCACTTGAGGAAACGACAGATTCGCTCTTGGTTTTCCGCCAATCGCGCGGGACAATTGCCACCCGAAAAACTCTGCGTGAAATTGACATGGAGTCCGACATCCACGCTCGCGTCATTGGCCAATATTGCCGCTCGTTCTGAATCCTCCATGAAAACCATGGCGCTCACCGCCGTCACCGCCCCACGCGCGTGGCAAGCCAAGGCCGCATCGGTTTCCGCCCGGGAGCGTCCCCAATCATCGGCATTTACGAAAAGCATATCAATCCTTGTTGCAGTTCCGTCTGCATCTTCAGGCCAGACAACGGACGCACGGCTCCATTCCCTGCCGCTTGCATCACATGCTGAGGCCGGTTCTGGGGGCAATTGATTGTCATGAGCAACAAGGTCAACCAAAGTGTGTCCAACCTGAAATAACTCGACTCGGACAGGTTGTAAATGATGGCCGTAAGCCAATAAATCAACCCCATCGTGCCTAACGGCACCCCTGTGAATGACCGGTCTATGACTCTTTTGCCGCCAAGCAGCAGCAGCAAACCGAGCAGAACAACTCCCACTAGGCCTCCATCCACATACATTTCAAGGTAACCGTTATGAGTCGAATTGATCTTTGTGAGCGCGTCAACCACGGCCGCGCCCTTATCCGTGTCCCAGAATATGCAGAATCCCTCCCCGACAAGCGGATTGGTTTTCTGTTCCATCACATGCTGCCAAATGTCGGTTCTCCCGGTCAACGTCGGGTTGCGACCCAAAGCTCTGATGACGATCTCAGAAAGACCGAAGGTCTTGTCCAACGCTGCTAGGGAAATCCCAGCCGCTAGGCAAGCTATGAGCACCCGCTTTCCGTGCCGCATACGCATCAAACGACCGCTACCCCACAGGACAAGACAGCCAAGGCTTAAACAAATGAATGAGGTTTGGCTGTTGCATGTGATCAACAACCAAAGGCCCATGAACAACATTCCGATTCGGATAAGGATCTGAGTCTTTTTCTGCTTCCCGCCATTCCCCTTCCAAATCTCAATCAAATCCCACAAAACATATAATCCGAAAACGAACAGCATCTCGCCCAAACTGTTTTTCTGAGTCGTGATCCCCGTAAACATCGGAGTGCCGTCCTTGGCATATTCCCTACCTATTTCAGGGAAGTACTTGCCGATGATCAGCGAAAGCGGAAAGAGGAGATACGATACCCTTACAAAAATAGTCCTGACCGCCTCCGAGGGATTTGTCTCCGTAAGAATGACCAATGCTGCCAGCACACACCCAAAGTCCTTGATCAGGCGCTTCAAGGAAACGAACGGCATCTCTGACCAAGCTGCGCTGATCGCCAGATAAAAGTATATCAGGAACAGGGCCTTGTTTTCCCGGATCAACCCGCCCCATTTCAACCCCCTTCTTTGCAAAACGACGACAGCTGCAACCATCAGCGTCGTCATGGTCACTGTATTGATGGGGCTCGCATCCAGATTGTTTACTCCGCTTTGCGGATCGAACCAGTAGGACACCGGTCGTGACCCGAGTATCGTGATCCATGCCCCTGGAATCAAAAGCGCCCATGAACCGGCGTCGCGCCACTTCATATCTTTCCGCATCAACCATGCGATGAAGCAGTAACAAAGGATGAGTACCAGCAGTGGAGGCATCGTTGCCCGTCAAAGAAGTTCTTCTGTTTTTTGCGTCAGGCAGTCTGCCCGACGCGCCGGGAACGCGAAAAGGCCCGTTTTAACCGCGCCATCTGTTCAGCCCGATGAAACGCCATCAGTTCCGCGGACACGGGACGCTTCATTCTGGTCAGCCCGGCCCAACAATAGCCGGATAAAAACCAGAGTCCACCCAGCAAAAATGGCCGTTCTCTCATCTGAAAGAATCCTCTTAAAAGTTCCCACAGTGGATGCCCTCCCACATAATAGGCCTTCTGTCCGTAACGGAAGCGAACCATCAGTTTCCCATCAGTGCCGGTTCCCAATTTCCGATGGTGAAAACATGATTTCTTCAAAAAGGTCCGCGTTTGCCATCCCTTCATCCGCGCAGTCGTGACGGCAATCCAATCAATTGCTCCCCCTTTGATCGGGACGTATCCCCCCACGGCCTCAAAGCATTCCCGGCGAAAGATCTGACAGGCGCCGGAAACGTGCTCCAGATTTGCGGATCCGTGAGCGTAGGTATGTTTGCCGGGTTGCGCGGCATCTTCAACGAACGGTGTGCCGGCCACACCCAGCCTGGGCAACTCCGCAAACTTGCTCAATAGAAACTGGTAAAAGTCCGGCTCAAACGTAATGTCCGCATCCAGGTTGCCCACGAGGTCAAAATTCATCGTCTTCAACCGGTCATAGCCAGCATTGAAACAGTTGGCCTTCGCGGCGAATTGCCGATCCCGATGCTCCGGCATGCGCACGAATTCAATCCAGTCATGCTGGCTGGCGTAATATTTGACGATGTCATCCGTGCGGTCATTGGAACCGTCACTCACGATCATCCAGCGCGCGGGTCGTGCCGTTTGGGCAACAACCGAGCGAATCGTGTCTTCAATGAACGCTTCCTCGTTCCGTGCCGGTGTGACCAGAACGTATCTCAAATTCCCCGGGTTCACAGGCGTTGCGGACTTCCGGCAAGTTCGGATTCGCGTTGCGCCAGCGCTTGCGTTTCGCTGTGTGCTTTGCTCAAGAGATGCGCCAGGGCCTTGAACATGGTGCCTTGCCCCCAGTGAAGCATAGGGGTCTTCACTTTCTTCCAGCCCAAGTCCCGGTAATAGAAATGGCCGTCGGGAGCCTGCATATTGTCAATCGTCCAGTCCGCAACCTTCAGAGCCAGTTCGAGGGCCTCGGGGTCGTCATCGGAGAAGAAGGCTAGGGTATCGATCGCCTGGGCAGCGCATTGGATGTCGATCGGATAAGTCTTATCATGGTAATACTTCGGTTTTCCGTCCGCTTCCACAAAGTAGTTTTTAAAGTAAGCGAAGCCCCGGCCAAGATTGTCGTTAAAGCCCGAATCTCCCGTACTGTGAATGTATCGTTTGAGGCAGTCGAGGTTGTAACCGGTGTGGAAGTTGTCAATCCAGTGGTATTTGGGCGACTCGCCGTAAAACCAGGAACCGTCAGAATTTTGCCGGGAGCAACTGTACACCATGGCATCCTTTGCCGCCGCCAGAGCCGTGCTGTGGTTGGTAAGTTTCCCGAACCTCGCCAGCAGGGCCGCCCCAAGCATGTTGGAGTTGTGAATCGAACTTTGCTTGAAAGCGACGTAGCTGAGGCAGGCGCCTGATTTTGTTTCTTCCCGTGGCAGGCTTAGAATCCAATCGCAGGTGCTCGACGCCACTTCCAGGTATTGCTGGTTGCCCAGCGCTTCGTGGGCCTCCACGAAAGCTTGGCCAATCAAACTGCTCCAGACAATCGTCGGCTCCAGCCGGGGAATTTTTCCGGCGCGGGTTGAAAAGGGAAAATGGTTGCCCCAGCAATACTGTGGATAATTCGGAGCGCGATGCTCAATCAACCAGTCAAGGCAAGTCGCGGCTCGTTTTGCAAAAACCTTGTCCCCGGTCAGGGCGTACCGCTTGGTATAGCCCCACGCCATATACCCCATGCCCTTGGTGGACGTGTGGGGAGCAATGCCAAGCAATGGCCGTATGTTGAATGGCGTCCGGAGAACGCTCCCCGTCAAAAGCCTCTCCAGAAAATGCTGGTTGAAGGTAAAAACTCGCAGGAAGGACAACTGACCGTCGCCAGGATCGTACGCCCGGTAATCGTGATCTTCAACCCAACGGGAAACCCGCTCCAAGCTTTTCTCAATCTTCTCCCTCATGATTCATTTCAAGGCCGGTTGAAACCCTGCTTCCGTCAACTGCGAAGTGGTTGGCGAAATGAGTGAATCGACCAGTTGAAGGTAATCAACCTTGTGGCTTTGCCAACTGTTGCCAATTACGTATTGCGATGCGCGCGCCACCATGCTGCGACGGAGTTCATTATTGTCTGACACCTCAAATATTGCCTCGGCCAGCGCGTCCGGGTTCCCTGAATCAAAAAACCGTACCACCGAATCATTGAAGTAATACCTGTCGATTTTCGTGTTTGATATGACTGCCGGCACACCGAGAGACATGAACTCCATGATCTTGGTGCTGTAGGCTTCGTTGCCGAAGGAGTCCGCCCGCTTGGGCACGATTCCCAAGTCGGCATTGGCCACAACCTGGGCAATTTGGCGTGCGGGCAAACTCTCAAAAAAAAGAACTTGTTCCTTCAAGCCCAGTTCCTGCGCCAATGCCTGCCATTCGGGCTTCATGTTCCCTCCGCCATAGATGTGAAATTCAGCTCCTGACTTTTGGCGGGCGACCTTGGCAAAAGCACGAATGGCGACGTCAAGTCCCTGATGTCTTTGCAGTCCCCCGTGATACAGCATGACAAACTTTTCGTTGTTCCGCGTGCGTTTGCAGCCAAACAGATTCGAGTCAACGTAATTGATGAAAACCGAGCACTTTTCCCTGGAAACCGCCCGGGCGGTTATCCGGTCGAACCAAAGGTGATTTGAGATTATGACATGATCGGTGAAACGAACGGAAAGCCATTCGACGACCTTCAGCAGCCTGACATAGATGCCATCTTCCGGCTTGCAAAATTTATTGGCGAAGAATTCAGGCAAAATGTCGTGAATATCCAAAATGATTTTTGCCCCAGCCAACTTGGGCACCCATGCGCTAAAGACCAGGAAATCCGGGACGTTGTGAACATGAACCAAGCTGTATTTGCGCTTCAAATGCAACCGGCCGAGATGAAACGAGGACTTCGCGCAGAACTGAATCAGGCGCCAAAGATATGAGTACTTGCTTTTTTCGTTTCGCTCCCGGCGTTGGATGCGATAAACGCCAACGCCGTCAATCACCTCAAAAGCCGGTTGTTTTTCGTCGCTACAAAGAGCAATGACATCCACTTCGTCTCCCCTCTCCACCAAGGCCCGGGCGTATCGCATGATGCGATTGTCGCTTTCGTAAAAAGAGTAGGCCAGCATACAGACCTTCTTGCCGGCCTGTAGCTCTTTCGGATTCGGAATGTTGCGCGTTGCCATGGGAGAACGCCGTTGCTCAGACGTCATTCAGATATTCCTGATGCAGTTTGGACGGAACGTAGGACCGGGTTTTGTTGAGAACCGTGGTTACGTTGGCCTTTGTCTCGCCGAGCAATGAAATCACCTTTTTGGCAACATCCTGATTGGTTTTCTCCGATTCGATGACGAGCAACACCATGTCCATGAGTCTTGCCAAACGCGGCGTCATGCTGGTCTGAGTCACTGCCGGCATGTCAAAAATGATGTAATCGTAATCGCTGGCTCTAAGTTTGGGGATTAAACCCATTAAATGCTTTGGCAAAACGCTTGGCAGATTTTCACCCGCACTCATGGGTTGAGTGGCAACATACAGGTTTTCCTGAATCTGCGCGCCCTTCCTTGCTTCCACCTCCAAAGCGGCATCCACCCCGCATCCCAGTTTTCCTTTGTAAAACTGCTGTGCCGCCCCGCCTTCGACGTTCATGTCCACCAAAAGCACGTTTCCGTCGCCGGTTTCCGAGAGTGAAGCTGCCAAGCCGGCGGCAACGCTGCTCACGCCAGCTCCCTTGGCGCAGCTGGTCACGGCGACGAGCTTGGGCTTGTGAGTCACATTCTTGACTTCGAAATGCACAATCAGCCGATCTCGCAACCCCTCGCAAAACCGGCGCAATGGATGTTGCCGGTTCCATGGGGCCAGGGCGGCATTCTCAGATGCATCTTTTCCGGCGGTCTCTGTCAGAAGCAAAGTTTTTTTGCCTTCTATTTTTGCACGAGGACAACCATTTTTGGTGAAATCCGGGATTGAAATGAACAGGGGCAGTCCCAACTTCGCTTCGATTTCAACCGGGCGTTTAAGAGAACGATCCAAAAACATCTCAATTAAAAACGCCAATGCCAGTCCGGTCGCGATGCCGCCAACAGCCAGAATGGCCGCCATTTTTTTAAGTTTTTTAGGCCACTGTTTAACCGGAGGCGATGGCGATTGAATGACGCCGATGTTCGGAGCTTTTCCGGCACCGATCATCGTGTCAATGCGAGCCTGCTCCAGATTGCGTTGAAAATATTCAAGCTCAGCCTCCTCACGTTGTTCTCTTTGCTTCAGTTCCGAAATAATCTCCCTTGATTCATCCATCTTTGCCGCGTCGCTCTGAATTTGGCTTAATTGCGAATTAAGGACCTTGATTCTTGCTTCAAGCGCCGATATCTGAGCCGCGTTGTCCGACGAACTGAATACGGGATGGTCTGCCACTCCCAAAGAAACCCCGAGACTTGTCAGCCGGGGATCCTCAGTCTCAAGTTTTTTCTTGAACGTCTCATTTCCCGCAATTTGTGCGCGCAAGTCTTTGATCGGCACACTTTGGTCGGTGTACTGGAGCAGAAGTTCCTGCTCTTTTTTCCGAAGCAAACCGAGCCGCGTGCAAACGTTTCGGTATTCATCAACCTTGTCGTTGGAAATTTCAGTCCCCGCATTTGTTGATCCCGGTGGGGAAGACAAGGCGTCCGACATTTCTTTCAATACCTCCTTGCGTTCGACCAGTTCGGCTTGGGCGGTAAACAGTTTGTTGCGAATTTGAGATACCTGTTCGTCATAACTTTTATCAGCAGCATCAATGGAAAAGACGCCTGCGGTGCTTCTTGCGTTTTTGAGCTCTTCCTTGGTTTGAGCAATCTCTTTGTAGAGCCGATTGGTTTCCTGAATTGAAAAGTCGCCAAACATCACATTCCCCTGGTGTATTTGAGTATGTTTCTTAAAATAGCTG
>Ga0182021_10003051_pt1 | contig 19656 bp, 15 predicted proteins | sample 612E3MmetaG_FD_120493 | JGI IMG/M metagenome (GOLD analysis project Ga0182021, IMG submission 120493) | Permafrost microbial communities from Stordalen Mire, Sweden - 612E3M metaG (Illumina Assembly) | ecosystem: Environmental > Terrestrial > Soil > Wetlands > Permafrost | place: Sweden... | reverse complement strand
GATGGTGGTGGAGGCAATATAAAGAACGGAAAGGAGATCGTGATGACAATCCAGACCTGCGAGAAAATCTGCATGGATTATAAGATGGAAGTCCATAATAAAGGGGGACATAGCGCTGTACCGATTAAGGACAACGCCATTTACCGGCTAGCGGAGGCTCTCACACGACTTGCCGGATTTGATTTTCCTGTCAATCTTAATGAAACAACACGAATGTTCTTTGATCGAAGTGCTCTCCAGGAAACCGGACAGACGAAAACCGATATGCTGGCAATGTCAAGGATACCATTAGATACTGCTGCTGCAACCCGGCTGGCGAATGCATCCCCGTTTTACAACTCGAAAATGCGCACAACCTGTGTTGCCACAATGCTCAGCGGGGGTCATGCTGAAAATGCACTTCCGCAGTCAGCTCAGGTGAATGTTAATTGCCGGATGCTTCCCGACGAAAATCCCGACCATGTAATGGCCGCTCTCAGGGCCGTTGTTGCTGACACCCTGGTCGTGATCACCTGCACAAATGCATCGACGCTCAGCCCCCGTTCACCGATCCGGAAAGATGTCCTGGAGGCTCTTGACCGGCTTACGGCATCAATGTGGCCCGGAGTTATCGTTGTGCCATATATGTCAAGCGGGGCATCCGACGGCAAGTTTCTTCGTGCGGCGGGAATCCCTGTTTATGGAGTCACCGGAATGTTTGCAGACATTGATGATGTTCGCGCCCACGGGAAAGACGAACGACTTGGAGTAAAGGAATTTTACAAAGGGGTCGAATTCATTTATAGATTTATCAAAGCTCTATCTTCCGATTAATTGCTTGATCATATGAGACATTTCATGCAACACAACGAACGAATAACAAGCATGCAGCCGAGCAATGCGGGCGGTTTCCGGAGGCTGGCATTCACTAAACCTGCAAACGATATAGGATAATAAAAGAAACAACAAGTAAAACCCGGCATGCGGCTACCGTTTGGGCGTTAGGGCACATTTATTTTATGCATAATCAGATGAAAACATTCACCAAATCGATAACTGTAATTCTAATCCTGGTAAGTAATTGTTTATTGGGACAAAGTGAATATCAACCTGTTAATTTTGATAACGGAAGATGGGTTTTTACATCTTTTCAAAAAGGTCCTTTCTGGGGGATTGAGTATGAAATTGACACTATACGCTATTATTTTAACGGTGATACTACAATTGGCGCAAATATTTATCATAAGCTTTATTTGGTCGGTGTAAGTTACAATTGTGCAACAAATCCAATGATATGGAGAGCAGTTAATGGCTATGTAGGTGCTATTAGAGATGATACTATGCACCGAATTGTGTATGCTAATGGAGATACTGCATACGATTATAATCTTGCGATGAATGACACTGTAAAATCAGGATTTTTTAAAGGACATATTATTACTGGCATCGACTCTGTCGAATATTGCGCACAGTACTTCCCCAGGTTTAATTTAAACAATATCTATGGTTGGGATGACGCGATGATTGAGAATATCAGAGTTCTTGATGTATTTTACCTGTTCCCTTATGACGGCCAAACGGGATGGAGGGAACTCAAATGCTATTATGAAACTAACAGCAATTTCTGTTATTCATGCGCTCTTGTTCTCGGTCAAAATGAAATTCTTAAAAAGCCTTATTTCATTTATCCGAATCCGTCGTCAGGAATGATTAACATCCAGAGTTCTGATCTGATCAATTCAATCTCAGTATACAACATTACCGGTAATACTATATTTACCACAAATGAAAAGAATCGAAGATACAAAGTTGAAATACCGAAGTATTCAACTGGGATATATTTTCTTAGAATTGAAGTTAATGGTAAAGTGTATGATGAAAAAATTGTGTTAAAATAAACGTGCCCTAACAAGCCGTCAACCGCAATGCGGGGCAGTTGGTAAGGAAAGTTAATCAGGTCACAAAACATGAATACGACAAGCAAATATAAAGTCAAGTAAACCCCACATTACGGCGGACGGCGGGGCGTTGGTGGTAAGGTTTACTTTAATCCAAGTTGTTATGAAACTAAAATGTCAATTAATTTTCCTCGTAATTTTTGCTTTACAATCTTTAATTTCTTTTGGACAAAACAATACTATTTTAATTCCAAGATTCAACGACAAGTATTCAAACTATGTAAAACAACTTGAAGAAGGGAAAACAGAGATCGATTACGTTGATTTCAGAAACAGTTTTATAGACAGCAAACAATTTGGTCTAAAGGGATCAGCATATGATAGTCTGAAAAATCTAGTATATGGCGAAATCCAAAAAAAGAATTACCAAGGTGTTATAAGTCTGACAAAAGCCATGTTAAGTATAGACTATACCAGTTTATTCGCACATAAATATTTACAACAAACCTATAAAATATTAGGAGATACCATAAATAGGAATAAATATCATGATATTGAATTTGGGCTATTACTTTCGATTACAAAAAGTGGTGATGGCAAAACCTGCAAAACAGGTTGGCATGTAATCCAGATTGAAGAAGAGTACTTTATTCTTAATATTTTTGGAGCAGAATTACAATTACAAAGTCTAATTTCTTCCGGGAAGAATATGTGTGATAAAATGGATGTAAAAACGGACAAAGGAGAAAGTCTTACTTACTACTTTGAAATAAATAAAGTTATTGAGATGGAAAATAAACTATTTGGAAAGTAAAACCTGCCACCAACAAGCCCGCAGCCTGCAAGCCGGGGCAGTTGGTTAAGAAAGGTGCTCCTGGCTATATAACATGAAAACGAAATGTAAATATAAACTCTGCTAAAACCCCAAACTACCGGTAGGCAGGCGCACTGCGGCTGCACACCGGGCGTTAGCGGTAATGGGGAAAATCCTGCCAGAAATATTTCTAACGAAATTATTTTATAATGAACAACGAAATTTTGTTTTCGGAAAGACAACGGTTTAAACAATGGTGGCTTTGGTTTATATTGATTGGTATTAACGGACTATTTCTTTATGGAATTTACAAACAAGTAGTTGTTGGACAACAATTTGGTGACAAACCTATGAGTAATACCGGACTTTTTATTACTTATGGAGTGATTTTTTCATTGACAATTTTATTCCTCAATTTTCGATTAGACACTAAAATAAAAACAGATGGAATTTATGTCAGGTTCTTTCCTATCCAGGTGACGTTTAAATATTACCCTTGGAACGAAATTTCAAAATCCTATGTTAGACAATATTTCCCAATTAGAGAATATGGTGGATGGGGACTGCGCCTTGGAATATTTGGTAAAGGAAAAGCATATAATATATCAGGAGACAAAGGATTACAAGTTGAATTCTCTGACAATAAAAAACTTCTTATTGGAACAAACAAACCAGATGAACTTGCGGAAACGCTTGACAAAATTGGACAATATAAGAAATAAGATGATTTTTGAAAAGAATTGACAAGTTATGACAACTTTGACAAAGTTAACAACCCACTTAACGCTAACAAAGGCTAAGTCCCATGCGGGTTTCAGTAGGATTCGAGTTGTTGTGCGCCACCCGAATTTTCCTGTCCCAAGGACAGGAACGCAATACGCAATCCCGCACGGGGCTTAGCCTCGGGCGTTATGCACAAAATTAATATAAAACAATAAATCTGTTGTCAATGAAAAACAAGACTTCTTATTATCTTCTTTTCATTGCTTTTTGTATCCTCACTTCATGTGGCGTTGTGAAAAAAATCAGGTATAACAGTAAAAATTCGAATAGTCACGGTTTTCAAAGACTTTGTCAGGGGATATCAAATTTGAATTCATCGACATACAACTATTATGAATCTGAAGCAAAAGCCTTAAAATTAAAAAATGGAGACACGATTGTAAGTGTTGGGGCAGGCAGTGGTTGGAGAGAGTTTATGTATTCTGTTTTTTACGATAGCATAACATTCTACCTTGAAGACCTGGATACATCATGCATAACCCGTTCTAAAATCAGGAATACCTATTTACCAAAGTATTCCAAGATCAAGGGATCAACGATCACCGCAAGTTTTATTCCCGCAACGGGCAATGAAACAGAGATCAATATAAACAGCAATAAAGCAAATATGATCCTTATTATTGGTGCTTATCACCACTTTACGAATGACATGGCAATCGTAAGGGAATGTTTTAGGATCCTCAAGCCGAACGGACGACTTGTTATACATGAGGCTGTAATGAACAGAAATAAAATGTCATTCCGTTTCTGTGATTGGGGAGGATTTTACAAAAGCGAGAAGAATTTCATAAAAGACATTGTTGGCGCAGGTTTTAAGTTGGATACAATCTATAAATACGATAAAAACTTCAGGAGGTTTTTCTTCACGAAAGTTCCACAACTATCCTATCAATATATTAATCCTGTGCTTAACAAGCCGGCAGCCGACAAGCCGGTGCAGTTGGTAAGGAAAAGGGTCCCGGTCACTGAACATGAAAACGAATCGCAAACATAAAGTCAGGTAAAACACCTGCCTACCGGGAGGCAGGTGTAATGCGGCTGCGGGCATTGGCGGATATGCTACTTGAAAAACAAACATCGAAGGATATGAACAGAGCAAAATTATTAATCGGAATTGGGTTTCTGATTCTGGGAATTAATATCTCAAGCGCTCAAACCTGGGCACCCATTGGCGCAAAATGGAGTTACACACTCAGATTTGCATTCTCAGGTGAGGTGGATACTCTGGTTGTCAGGTCAACGGGAGATACCATTATTCAGGGAAAACAATGCAGAATACTAAAAAAGAATATTACTACATGCGATGAAAGAGGGATTTATGAATATATGTACTCTGATAGTGGTAAGGTTTTCTTTTTTGATAATTCACGATCGAAATTCCAGATGCTATTTAATATAAATGCAAAGATTGCGGATACCTGGATCTGGAAAATAAAAGATTTTCCGTCTCAGGATTCTGTGGTTGTGATAGTTGATTCTATCTCTACGATTACAATAAATTCAATTATTTATAAAAAGATATTCGTAGAATATGTCAATGTAACGCTACCATGGTCGATCAGTGGAAATGGGCGTATAATTGAAAATATGGGGGATGATTATTACCTGTTTCCATGGGTATCCGGAATTTGTGATATAACCTTTGGAGGCCCATTGAGGTGTTACCAGGACAGCATAATGGGTCACTTTGAAACGGGTGTTGTTTCTAATTGTAATTACAGAACTGTTGGCCTAAATGAAAAATCAAAGTCAGAAATAGTAATATCAATTTATCCAAATCCAACCAGAAATACTTTTTCCATAATTTTAGATGAAACCGAACCATTCAACTCTAAACAGGTAGAAATCACAAATTTGCTCGGTGTTAGAATTTTCTTAGGTACTTTTTCAACCAATAAATATTCAATAGATCTAACAAATCAGCCTGATGGAGTGTATTTCATAAGTATTAAACTGGATGGGAAATCTGTTTATTACAAAATATTAAAGCAAAAGTAAAAAGAAGGACATCCGCTATCGAACCGGCAGCCTTAATGGAGAGTTTGCCGGTAAGGGAAGTCGGTTCTGGCTACTAAAATAAAAACAAAAAACTAAGATAAAATCTGCTAAAGCCCTTGCCTACCGTTTTACCTGCTAAAGGCATGGCAGGCAGGTGCAATGCGGCTGCGGGGCTGGGCGTTGGGCAATATTGTTTTAAAAACTGCTAAAACATTATTTTATGGAAATAGTATTCAGAAAAGCAAAAGAGAAAGATTTTAAGGAAAGTGAGAAACTAACAAGAGATGCATTCTGGGATGTTTATAAACCTGGTTGTGATGAGCATTTTGTTTTGTATAAAATAAGAAAAAGTGGATGTTATATTAGTGAACTTGATTTAGTTGCAATTGAGGGAGAAAAAATATTTGGTCACATAATCTGTACAAAGGCAAAGGTCATTGATTCGATGGGCACAGAACATTTAGTTTTATGTGTCGGACCAATATCAATAAAGCCTGAATATCAAAGAAAAGGATATGGATCCAAATTGATGGAATTTTGCATTAGAATGGCAAGGGATTTAGGTTATTCCGGAATGATATTATTTGGGAATCCTGCTTATTATCATCGATTTGGGTTTAGGAATGCCATTGAATATGGAATAAAAACAAAAGAAGGAGCGAATCTGGAACCATTTATGGCTAAAGAACTTCAAAAAAATGGATTAAAAGGAGTTCAAGGTAAATTTTATGAAGATGAAGTGTATTCTGCGGATGAAGCTGAATTGAATGAATTTGAGAACCAATTTCCATACAGAGAAAAGCATATTTTATCGACTCAATTAAAGATTTAACACAACATTGCCAAACGAGCAATCAGCCAAGCAATGCGGAGCAGTTGGTAAGGAAAGGAATTCCGGTCATCGGACATGAGAACGAATCGCAAACAAAAAGTAAGGCAAGCCCCTGCCTACCTGTTTACCTGCCGAAGGCATGGCAGGCAGGGGCCTGCGGCTGCCGGCGTTAAGCACAAGACGACATAAATAAAGGGCCAAAAACAGTTTAACTTTGGATGGTTTGATTCCTAGTATTTAGTAATTAAAAAAATCATTAACTATTTATCCTATGAAAAAATCAATTTTATTTCTCGCTGTAGCTGCTTTTTTCTATGCAACATCATACGCCCAGGCGCCTTCATGGGAATGGGCAAGGAGGGCAGGTGGAGCAAATGGTGAATATGCACAATCCGTTGCTGTTGATGCATCAGGGAACAGTTATGTGACCGGAATATTTGACGGACCAACCCTTACCTTTGGTTCGTATACCTTAACGAATACCGGATCCGCGGATATCTTTCTTGTAAAGTACGACACACAAGGAAATGTACTCTGGGCTACAAGCGCGAGCGGAACGGGCTATGATGCTCCGAGATCCGTTGCAGTTGATGCTTCCGGAAATGCATTTATCACAGGTAATTTTTATAGTCCCACACTGACCTTTGGCTCCTACACATTGACGAATACAGGGGTTGATTTATTTCTTGCCAAATTCGACAGCAATGGAAATGTTGCATGGGCAAAAAGTGCTGGTGGACCATCCGCCGAATATGCCACATCCGTTGCTGTTGATCCTTTTGGGAATCCTTATCTGACAGGATATGCCGATAATTCCATCATTACATTTGACACCATTCATTTGTTGAATACCGGAGTATTTATTGTGAAATACGACTTTAATGGAAATGCACTCTGGGCTCAGACGGCTGGAGGAGGTACGGGGACAAATTATGATGCAGAATCAATTGCTGTAGATGCTTCAGGGAACGCCTATATAGAAGGAAACTATGATGGTACAATGATATTTGGTTCAAATACCCTGTCATCTGCCGGATTTTACGACGTATTTCTTGGTAAATACGATGGCAATGGAGTTGTACAATGGGCCAGAAGTGCCGGAGGAGCAAATTATGAATATGCAAACTCCAATACAGTTGACATTTCAGGGAATATTTACATAACAGGATATTTTATGGATCCTTTTACAATCATTGGCAATGACACACTGGCATGTAAAGGGGTTGACGATATTTTCCTTGCGAAATACGATGCCAGCGGAAATGTGCTATGGGCAACAAGCGCCGGGGATACTTATCTTGAACATGCCCTTTCCGTGACAACGGATGTTCCGGGAAATGCATACATGGCAGGCTATTTTAATGATTCTACTTTTACAATTGGTTCTACTACATTAATAAATGCAAGTAAAGGGCATGACGAGATATTTGTTGCGAAATATGATCCCTATGGCAACGTGGTATGGGCGAAAAGCGCCAGCGGAACGGATAGCGATGATGCGACTTCTGTTGCAACAGATGCTGTGGGTAATGTTTATGTGGCAGGATTATTTATTAGTCCCACACTTGCCTTTGACTCCATTGTTTTAACAAATGCAAATTCCAGCGCTATATATCCTGATCTGTTTCTTGCAAAACTGGGCTCCCTTGTAGGAATAGATGAAATAAGCAATTCCTTGCGCATCTCACTTTTCCCAAATCCAGCAACAAACATTATAACTATCACCCTTCCTGAAAAAGCCAATATAGAAATTTCGAATATCAATGGACAAATCATGAAGACAATCAATCATGAAAACCATGAGACGTCTATCGATATTGAAAATTTCCCACGCGGCGTATATATTGTAAGAGCAACAACAACCAAAGAAACTGTGACTAAAAAGTTTATTAAAGAATGAACAGACCTATGAATAACGCCATCTGCCCGCCATCATGCTTTCATTTGTACTTCTCTTGAAAACTAATAATTAACTTCGCGGTCAGAGGTTATTGGGAAGGAAGTTGAATAAAGCCTGGCAGTAGGTAACTGGCGAATGTTAACGGTTATATTCTGGAAATTATTCCTGCGTAATACGACCAATTCATTTTATTAATCACATCTAAATCTTCAAGCGATGAAACGAACATGCGTTAAATCAGGTTTACTGTTTTTCTTCCTTGTATTTTTATTCGCGTCTTGCACTATCACCCCTAAAGGCCCCCCTGATGATATGATAACAAATGACTGGAACACTTTTATTAATGCTAATTCAGGGAAATATTGCGTTTCATTGAATAAATTTGAAATCCTGGAAAAATCCAAGGTAAAATCAGAATATAATGTAACTGTAAGAATTTCCGGGGAATGGAATTGTCAAAATGATACGATAAAAGTAAACGGTCCCTGTAATTTGTTCATCAGAAGTAAAGGGAAAAATCAAACAGTCGAATTAAAAATGGTGTATGTTATAGAAAACCAGGACTGGATTTTTAAAGGAATCAAACCCAACTAATCTTTTTCAATTCAAAATACTTCCGTAAGTGAGAAAAATTACAACTGCAACGATTATCACAGTCGTGTTGATTCTAAATGCATGTAAACATAAAGCAGATGCACCTCCCGCTTGTATAGCAGGTTCAGGCGGGAGAGTAACAATTGTTGCTTATGCCGATCACGGCGGCACTTCCCTCCCGAATTATTTTACACATTTGGATACTGCATTTATAAAATTCGGAACTACTCAATCGCCCGGAACCAATCCTGCAAATTACAACACCTACTATATAAGTGACCCAGGCGAAGACCATATCCATTGTGCAGGATTGAAATGCGGAGATTATTTTATTTACAGGACTGCGTGGGATTCAATTGCAAATGTAACCCGCTATGGAGGTTATGGAATTAGTATCTCTGATACCAGCGGAGATAAGTTAATTCATGTTGTAGTGAATTAGTCCGTAATTTTACTAAAAACAATCGGACAGAAAGACTAACGAAAATTTTGACCAGGGAACAACAACCTATAACAAGCCGGCAGGAGGCAAAGCAGGACACACTGATTAGAAAAAACGAAAAAATAAACGCAACCATGAAAACAACAATTTCGGTTATAAATCTTTTAGCTCTGGTACTTGTTCTAAATTCAGGTATATACGCTCAAAAAAAACAACATATCGTACTGAAGGGTACAGATCTGATAATACCCTTTTCAGGTGCTGTAACAGACAGTTCAAATTGGGAAAAACTTGGAAAAGAAGCATTGATGAATGTTGAAAAGTTAATTTGTTCAAACAAGGATTACGAAGTCATGTCATTTACGGTAATCGTAGCCATTGGCAAAGCGACGGTTGAGACGACAAGTTCAAGTAAATACTGGGCGCCAAAGATTAAAGAAACAATCAGCCAATTAAACTCCGGTGATAAAGTCTGGATCGAAGGAATCAGTGTGAGAGGATCTGATGGGAAAGTAAAAATGTTGAGAAATGTGGTTTTTAGAATAAAATAACAGGATTAAAATCGTATCCATACCGGGCTATGCTAAAAAAAATACTGAAAAATCAACAGACACCATTTTGGCTAATAACCATCAGCGTATTAATCGGGCTGACCTTACCGGTACTGATCCAGGACGGTATGTTCATGGATGCAATGCTGTATACGAGCGTTGCACATAATCTAAGCATGGGCATAGGGACCTTCTGGTTTCCACAATTTAGTTTACACAATGTAGCCGGACTTGCTTCATTTCACGAACAACCGCCTCTTGTTTTCGGAATTCAATCTGTATTCTTCAGACTATTTGGTGACAGTATGTATATAGAACGCTTTTACACATTTTTCACAATGTGCATTACTGCGTTTTTAATAAATCTGTTATGGAAAGAAATTTACAAGCATGACAATAGTCTGAAAAAACTTGGATGGTTGCCGGTAATATTATGGATTACTATTCCTGTTTGCTTTTGGTCATATTCAAACAACATGCACGAAAACACAATGGGGATTTTTACATTAAGTGCTGTGCTCCTGATTTATAAAGCATCTCAATCAGAAAAATTTCAAATCATGACATGGGGGCTTGCAGCCGTTTTTATTTTCCTGGCTACACTAAGTAAGGGATTGCCCGGATTCTTCCCAATCGTGGTTCCATTTTTATACTGGTTGACAATGAGAAAAAACACTTTCTCAAAAACCCTTTTACAAACTTCAATTATTACTCTTGTTCCCGTTATCATCTATGGGATTTTATTTCTGATACCCGAAATCAAGGAAAGTTTATCCATCTATCTTTTTAAAAGGGCATTGCACCGGATTAATGAGGTTCCGACTGTTGATTCCAGATTTTATATTTTATTTCGTCTTTTTATGGAGTTGCTGCCGCAAATTTCATTTGTAGTTATCTTTTTTATCATCGCTTACCTCGCTAAAATCAAATTGCATATTTTAAAAAACTTGCCTTCCTCTGCATTTTTTCTTTTTGTCGGATTGTCCGCTTCAGTTCCTTTAATGCTTACCCTGGTGCAAAAAGGATTTTACATGGTCCCGGCTTTTCCTTTTTTCGCCATCGGATTATCAATTTTCATTGCACATGTCATTTTCAATTTGTCAGTGCGCATTGACACACAAAACAAAAAGTTTAAAATATTTCTGTTGCTAAGTTCTTTATTGCTCATCTGCACTATCACTTTTTCATTGATGCAGAAAGGGAAAACCAGCAGGAACAAAGAACTGCTTCACGATGTTTACCTGATCGGGACGGTTGTGCAAAGACAAACGACAGTGTCAATTCCGGCAAATATGTGGAACGAATGGGATCTGCAATGTTATTTAATGCGTTACTTCAACATCAGCATGGAGCCAAAGGAAAGGAAGGATTATTTCATATTGGACAATTCGTTAAAAGCAGACACGCTCACCGGCTATAAAAAAGTTGACATCAGTACCCTCCAGTATGACCTTTACAAACGACAATAGCACACTACCCCTGTTGATTCATTAACCCTTAAAATTCATGAAACCATTCGTTTTTATCTTACATAAGAATTCTCAAATCATTGTGAATTCTTTGAATCCAATCATTGCCTTCGGGGTGATCCTATTATTTTTGACTATTCATTTACAGTCGCAAACGAAGCCGGGCGAATATAAAAAGATAACCTTACCCAATGGTTGGAGCCTCAGTCCTGCCGGAAGCCAGGTTCCCCTGGGCGATCTTCCCCTCAACATAGCGATCAGTGCTGATTTAAAATATGCAGCGGTCACAAACAACGGCCAGAGCACTCAATCCGTGCAGCTCATCAGGATTCCGGACCAGAAACTACTCGACACCTATATTCCGGGAAAATCCTGGTTGGGCCTGGCCTTCAGCGATGACGGCAAAAGCCTTTATGTTTCAGGAGGAAACGACAACTGGGTTCTCCGCTTTGTCATCCGGAACGAAAAACTGGTTTGCCGCGACACCTTTAAACTCGGAAAACCCTGGCCAGAAAAAATTTCCATTGCAGGCATCACGGTGGATGAAGCCAGTCACCGTTTATATGCAGTAACCAAGGAAAATAATTCGTTGTATATCGTAGATATTAATACAAAAAAGATCCTCAAACAAATTTCACTCGGAGGCGAGGGGTATACCTGCCTTCTGTCACCGGATAAAAAGAACCTTTATTGCAGCTGCTGGGGTTGCGATAAAATTGTGATCATAAATACAGGTTCAATGGAAATAAAAGGAAGTATCGCGGTGGGCGATAATCCCAACGATATGGTCATCGACCGCAAAGGGAAAATTCTTTTTGTAGCCAATTCCAATGACAATTCAGTTTCTGTCGTCGATCTTACACGTAAAACAGTTATCGAGACCCTGAATGCAGCATTATTTCCAACTGCACCAACGGGGTCGACGACAAACAGTGTGGCCCTGAGCCAGGATGAGCGGACGCTGTACATAGCCAACGCCGACAACAATTGCCTCGCTGTTTTTGATGTATCAAATCCTGGTCATAGCAATGGATCGGGATTTATTCCGACGGGATGGTATCCAACCTGTGTAAGGACCGCCGGCCAGAAAATCCTGGTGGCCAATGGCAAAGGACTTTCTTCACTTCCCAATCCCAAAGGACCCAATCCCGCGCAAAAAACGAATAAAGTTCTTCACCAGAAAAGCGATCAGAAAAAGACAACGGAAGTTCAATATATCGGTGGCCTTTTCAAAGGTACGTTGAGTGTGATTCCTGTGCCCGGTAAAGAAAAATTGGCTGATTGGACACAGCAGGTCTATGCCAATTCGCCTTACAACAAAGAAACCGAACTTCAGGCACATGGCATGCAGGGGAATCCTGTACCACGTAATGCAGCAGAAATATCACCGATAAAGTATGTCTTTTATATTGTCAAAGAAAACAGGACCTATGACCAGGTTCTGGGGGATATGCACCAGGGAAACGGGGATACATCACTCGTGCTTTTCGGAGAAAAGTACACACCCAACCAGCATGCCCTGGCATCTGAATTTGTATTGCTGGATAATTTTTATGTGGATGGAGAAGTCAGCGCAGACGGGCATAACTGGAGCCTCGGCGCCTATGCCACCGATTATCTTGAGAAGAACTGGCCTACAAGCTATGGCGGTCGCGGAGGAAGCTATGATGCGGAAGGAACGCGGGAAATCGCAAATAATAAAAACGGATTTCTCTGGGATTACTGTAAAAAACAGGGCGTCACCTACAGGACTTACGGTGAATTTGCGGATGATTACAAAGCCAATATACCCGTTCTTGAAGGACATTTTTGTAAATACTATACCAGCTGGGACCAGACCGTGATGGACACCACACGCTTCAGGCAGTGGAAACGTGATTTCGACTCCCTGCTCCTGATTCACCAGTTGCCCCGGCTGAATACCCTTCGCTTTATCAACGATCATACGGAAGGCCTGCGGATTGGCCGGCCCACTCCTTTTGCCGAAGTGGCCGACAATGACCTGGCCGTAGGATTATTCGTGGAATACCTGAGCAGAAGTCCGATCTGGAAGGAATGTGCCATTTTCATTGTGGAGGACGATGCCCAGAACGGACCCGATCATGTTGATGCACACCGCAGCACGGGTTATGTAGCCGGGGGACTCGTAAAAACATCTTTCGTTGACCATACCCCCTACTCGACATCCTCCTTTCTGCGAACAATAGAATTGATACTGGGGCTACCCCCCATGAGCCAGTATGATGCTGCAGCTGAACCCTTGTGGCGCTGTTTTGATTCATCTGCCGGTCACCCTGCATTTCATGTCCGGCCGGCACAAGCAGATCTTTTCGAAAAGAATACAGCCTTTAATGAATGGCAGCAGAAAAGCGAGGAATTCAATTTCGGAAGGGAAGACCGGGCCCCGGAGCAGGAACTCAACGAGGTGATATGGGTAGCTTGCCGCGGCACATCGGGGCATTGCCCTTCCCCGGTACATGCTGCCTTCGTCAGGATTAATGATACGGATGATGAGTAATTCATGTTACCCCAAAAACGGTTGTGAAAAGTTGAAAAAACACAAACAATGGATAAAAATAAATTTACAGATAAAAACAGCATTCCAGGCAACAATGACCTGATTGATTCATTAGGGATTACTTACAATTTATGGCAAATGATTCAGGATTATGTTCATTTGAAATATCCCAATGCAATTGATGAATGGAATTATCCGGGGGAAAAATACGGCTGGAGTTTCCGCATCAAAGATAAAAAGAGGGCGATACTCTATCTTTTACCCAGAGATAAGTTTTTTAAAGTATCATTTGTATTCGGACAAAAAGCAAACGATATGATTTTGAAAAGCCGGATTTCAAATACGATTAAATCGGAACTTGAAGCTGCAAGAGTTTATGGTGAGGGCCGTGGAATCTGGCTTGAAGTAAAAGACGAACTACTTCTTCCTGATATAAAAGAATTAATTGACATTAAACTTGCCAATTGATAATGGAGCCTTAAAACAAATAATAGCGGACACGAAACAGTCAGACAACAAAGAAAAAAATAACAGGAATTGGCGGTATCATCTTTAAATGCAAGGATCCCGACAAAAATCAAGTGGTATGAACCCCAAAGCATGCTCTGGAATCAAGTTCCAAATCAAGCTGCAGGGAATGAAACCAAAAACTCTCCCCCTCAATCCCCCTCTCTTTTCAAAGAGAGGGGGAAGCCGAAGGCGGGGGTGAGTTTATTAAATGAAACCCAAAGTGCAATCAAAGCCAGATTAATTTGCAGGAAGAATATTTTTTATTGATTTCAGCCTCTCTCTTACAACCTTTTCAGCAAAGCAGCGTCTTATGAAAAGGAGTTGTAACCCACACCAACATCAAGATCATGAAGTCAACTTTACATTTCTTATCGGAAATCCGGACGCTGTTAGTCGGCGCCATTTTGTTCCCTTCTTTTGTAATGGCTCAATGGAGCACACCCGTCAACATTTCTCCTGGGGCCGTATCGGCAATATTAAATGAGAGCATGGGTTCCTGCATAGGTGTCAGCGGTGATACTGTGCATGTAGTTTGGGCAGACAGGTTCAGTTTGACGAAAGGTGCCATTTATTACACAAATTCGGCAGATACGGGATCAACGTGGAGCGCTCCCGTTGCAATAACTAACACAAATGGCAATGCCTGGAATCCTGCAATCGCTGTCAATGGCGCAAACATTCACGTGGTCTGGAGGGAGATCGACACCTTGAACCAACATCGTTCTTCCCATTATAAGCATTCTTTGGATGGAGGAAGTACCTGGGGGCCTGATGTCGTGCTTGATACTGTTGTCGCAGATTGGCCCGCTGTTGCAGTATCCGGTGATAAGGTGTATGTAGCAAATGATATTGTGACTTCCGCTTCTCCTTATAACACAGAAATATTTTTCCTTCGCTCTATAGATAACGGGACAACATGGAGCGGACATCAGCAACTTACGGTTTCTTCAGGTCGTTCGGAAGACGAAGCCATCGCTGCCCAGGGACCGGATGTCTTCATGTCATGGAACGATAACAGAAATGGCGCATTGCAAATCTTTTACAAGCATTCATCTGATTATGGTGTTACCTGGGATCCTGATGTGTTAGTAAACAGTGAACCTTCTTACGGGACGATGGTTTGTGCTGATGGTGCCAACCTGGATATTCCATCCGCAGGGGCTCCGTCCGGTCATTACCAGATACATTTAAACCAGTCAATCAATTCAGGTGCAACCTGGGGAGCAGATATGGATTTAACCAACGACCCGGCCAATACTTATTATTACCCGTATATGGTCAGGGACAGTTCTGATTTACATATGACATTTGTTAAATCAGGGGCTGGAGGACAATATTTGCATTCCGGTGATGGCGGTGCAACATGGGATGCACCATTTAATCTGGGGTATTCCAATATCACACCGTTTATAGCATATACGGGTTGTGTGCTACATATTATCCTACCTGACTCCGGTCATATAAATTACCTGCGAAACCGTACGGGAAATTCCGGTCCCCACTGTGTCACGACAACAGGAATTTCTCATCTCACCATTAAAGAAGCGGCAGTGATGATTTATCCTAACCCTTTTATCTTCCAAACAACCCTGGAACTGTCTTCTTCAGAAAAACAGGAAAACGCAATACTTAAGATTTTTGATTTGGTTGGCCAGGAGATCATCAGTGCAGACTTTGGAGAAAACAATAAAATAATCCTCGGCAGGGAGAAACTGACCAGCGGAATATATTTGTATAAAGTATTTCAAAAAGAGAAAATGATTGCAACGGGAAAGATCATGGCAGAATAGAATCCATGGATGATGAAAAATTGATAACCTCCAACATCTATATCTTATGAAGCGAATTATCCCTATTGTTTTTGTGGTGCTCAGTTTAACAGGTTATTCACAACCAGGTTTATTTTACCCAAAGGGGATCGGAGGAGGTGGCTCCTTGTTTTTCCCGAAAATAAATCCTGCCAATGACAATGAATTTTATGTAAGCTGCGATATGAGCGAGTTATTTCACAGCACCGATTTCGGTAATTCGTATTCACAGGTTCCTTATTCAAAACTTCAGGTTTTCAGTAAGTCTACCTATGAGTTTACCAGCGACCCAAACATTGCGTATTCCAACTTCAACGATGGAAATGATGGATATCCGGTAAAAACAACAGATGGTGGAAATACCTGGAACACCATTTCAGGGTATGACATTGGCACTTACGGGACGGTTTACAAGATGGTTGCCAACTATGCCCATCCTGATCAATTGCTGATCGGGGCTTACGGCGATATCTTGTTTTCCAATAACGGGGGTACCTCATTCACGCTGGTTAAGCATACTGCCAACATGGGTGCAGGATTGATCATCGGGGGTGTTTTCTGGGACGGGAGCAATATCTATATCGGGACCAATGAAGGCCTGATAACCTCTGCAAATTCCGGAGGAACTTTTACCGTTCAAACCACATCCGGTATTCCGTCGGGGCAAGCACTGTGGAGTTTTGCAGGAGCAAAGAACGGAGGAATAACAAGGTTTACATGCATCACTGCCAATCTCGGAGACGTGTACAATGTCGTTAATCCGTGGGAATACAAAGACTTTGCGAAGGGTATCTACACGATGGATAATGTTAACGGAACCTGGGTTTCAAGATCAGCAGGATTGAACTTTTCAAACGATTTTGTGATGTATACTGCAATGGCAGAAAACGATATTAATACGATTTACCTGGGAGGCCATGACAATGCCTTAAGTGCCCCCCTTGTTTATAAATCGGTTGATGCCGGGGTCACATGGAATAAAGTATTCAATAGCGCCAACAATGCCAATATCATTACCGGATGGGAAGGTGAGGGTGGCGATAAAGCCTGGAGCTGGAGCGAAACCTGTTTTGGTATTACGGTGGCTCCTGGTAACGCGAATAAGGTATTGTTCGGCAGTTACAGCAATGTGGAATCCACTTCAGATGGCGGTGCTACATGGAAACAAGCCTATGTGAGCAATGCAGACCAGCACCCGGCCGGATCGAATACACCGGCAAAACAAACCTATACCAGTATCGGACTTGAACCTACAAGCTGCTGGCAGGTATTCTGGAATGATCACGATAATATGATGGGATGCTTCAGTGATATCGGCGGAATCCGGAGCACGGATGCAGGGAACAAATGGGGCTATACCTACAATGGTTTTTCAGTTAATTCATTGTACCGGATTGCCAAAGCATCCAATGGAACTCTCTATGGCGCCTGTTCGAACATTCACGACATGTATCAAAGTACCCGTTTAAGAGATGCACAACTGGATGCTTCGGACGGAAGCGGGAAAATTGTCTTTTCTTCAGATGGCGGCGCAAACTGGTCGACACTTCATTCCTTTGGTCATCCTGTTTTCTGGGTGGCGACAGATCCGAATAACCCCGAACGGATGTATGCTTCCGTAATTCATTTCGGTGGCACCCAGGGATCTCAGATTGGCGGAATCTACATGACCAACAACCTGTCGGCCGGTGCAGGATCAACCTGGGTAAAGCTGTCGAATCCCCCGAGAACAGAGGGACATCCGGCTTGCATCGTAGTGCTGAATGATGGGATCATGGTGTGTTCTTTTTCAGGAAGAATTACTGCCGCAGGTGCATTTACCAACAGCAGCGGGGTATTTCTCTACAACCCTGTGTCAGATTCCTGGAGCGATAAAAGTGACCCCGGCATGCATTACTGGACAAAAGACATCATTCTGGATCCGACGGATGCTGCACAGAACACATGGTATACGGCGGTCTTCAGCGGCTGGGGCGGTGCGCCGAATGGTCTGGGTGGTTTATATAAAACAACCGACCGGGGCAGCAGTTGGGTGAAACTGACAGGTTCCCAGTTTGACAGGGTTACTTCCCTGACATACAATCCACAGAACACCAACCAGGCTTACCTTACCACCGAAACGCAAGGGCTTTGGATCAGCAATAACATGAATGCTGCAACACCTGCCTGGGCATTGGTTGACAGTTATCCATTCCGCCAGCCGGAAAGGGTTTTCTTTAATCCCTTTAATCAACACGAGATGTGGGTGACCAGTTTTGGCAATGGGATGAAAGTTGGCTTTCTCTATCCGGCAGGAATTGATGAATCCCATAAAGAAAACAGGCTGATAAGGATTTATCCAAATCCCGCAAATCAAAAAATACAAATAGAATTAAAGGATGGTTCTGATCAGGGCATATTGTCGATAACAGATATCCATGGACAGGAGATCCTGACACAAAAATTTACAGGATTTAATAGAGAAGTGCAGATAAGCAGTTTGCCAGGCGGAGTCTATCTTGTGAAAATAAACGGTAAAAAAGGCGTTTCCTTCGGAAAGTTTGTGAAAGAATAAAACTACATAAATTCCAATGCGGGTCCATGTTTCCGTAGAAATATGACACAGAGAGTGTGTTTTATCAATTTATTCACTATCTTGCCTATGTGAATCCAACGATGTCCATACAGGAAACCCTGTTTCAACTGATCAAAGGCTCATTGCCACCCAACATCTCGTTTGTACATGCCCTGTCTGAACTTTTGGGAATAAGTTACGACAGCGTTTACAGGAGGGTCAGGGGGGAAAAGGAACTGACACTGGAAGAACTCAAAGCTATCTGTGAAGCCTACAATATTTCAGTGGATAGCCTTTTCAATATAAAAAGCCATCATATCAGCTTCAATTCCCTTGCCATCGGGGAAGATGGGTTCAGCATGGAGAACTGGCTGCAAACGTTGCTGACGGAGATCAAATTTATCCATCGATGCAAACAAAGTGAGATCATATATGCGGCAAAGGACATCCCGTTATTTTACTATTTCGAATTCCCGGAAATAGCAGCTTTCAAATTCTTCTTCTGGCAGCAGGTTCTCATCCCATCCGGAAGTTCAGTAAATCAAAAGTTATCGCTGGAAGTACCCGGTAACCTGTTTGAAACCGGGCGGCAGTTACTTTCTTACTACATCAGGATCCCTGTCATCGAGATCTGGAGCGAGGAGACCATCTCCAGCGTCCTCCGGCAGATCGAATATTGTTTTGTGGCGGGTTTTTTCGTTCGGAATGAAGACGTTTTCAAGCTGTGCGATGTGCTGGAAACCTGGCTCAGCCACGTTCAGAACCAGGCTGAATGCGGATTCCAGTTCATGCCGGGGACAACTCCCGAAGGAATACAAAACAGTTATAAATTATTTCACAATGATGTGCTGGTGAACGATAACACCATCCTGGTAACGATGAATGAACGGAAAGTCACCTACAACACTTATAATGTCATCAACCAATTGATTACAACCAGCCCGGTTTTTTGTGACCAGATCGAAAAATCGCTACGGATCCTGATGCAGAAATCGACCATGATCAG
>Ga0182021_10003050_pt1 | contig 19666 bp, 13 predicted proteins | sample 612E3MmetaG_FD_120493 | JGI IMG/M metagenome (GOLD analysis project Ga0182021, IMG submission 120493) | Permafrost microbial communities from Stordalen Mire, Sweden - 612E3M metaG (Illumina Assembly) | ecosystem: Environmental > Terrestrial > Soil > Wetlands > Permafrost | place: Sweden... | reverse complement strand
TGTAATATTTATATGTTTAAATTTGTTTTACCGGGTATATAAAATGGTTGATTTGCTTGAAAAACTTAAAAGCTATGAAGATGCATATAACAAGTTTCTTGAACAGCTTGGAAACTCTGACGTTTCCCAGGATCCGGAAAAGATAAAAGAATATGGGCAAAAACTATCTGATATTGAGGAAATAGTTCAAATTGCAAAAAAATACAGGAAGGCAAGAGAAGCTTTTGACGATACAAAAGAAATGCTTAAAAGCGAAAAAGATGAAGCAATGAAGGACTACTTTTCTGAAGAGTTTGAAAAAAACAAAGCAGAGGTTGAAAAGCTTGAAAAGAAGATACTTATCTACTTAACCCCAAAAGACCCGAATGATGCAAAAAATGTAATCATCGAAATCCGTGCAGGCGCCGGTGGCGACGAGGCAGGGCTTTTTGCAGCAGTACTTTTTAGGATGTATACAAAATATGCCGAAAACAGGAAATGGAAGCACAGTGTTTTAAGCTCAAGCTCACAGGGTGTTGGGGGCTTTAAGGAAATAATCTTTGATGTCGAAGGCAAAAGCGTCTATTCAGATATGAAGTATGAGTCAGGGGTCCACAGGGTTCAGAGAGTTCCCGTAACAGACTCTGGCGGCAGGATACATACATCAACTGCCACAGTCGCGGTACTCCCTGAAGCTGAAGAAGTAGATGTAAAAATCGAGCTGAAAGATCTGCGTATCGATGTTTTTCGTTCAACGGGCCCAGGCGGCCAGTCGGTCAATACCACAGATTCTGCAGTGAGGATCACCCATGTGCCTACCGGGCTCGTGGTTTCCTGCCAGGATGAAAAATCCCAGCTGCAAAACAAGGAAAAAGCTTTCAAAATACTGCGTGCGCGCATTAAAGAAATTGAAGAACAGAAGCAGTCAGACGAGCAGACAAAAAACAGGCGGCTGCAGATAGGTACCGGAGACAGAAGTGAGAGGATAAGGACCTATAACTATCCACAGGTAAGGATAACCGACCACAGAATAAACTTAACTCTTTATAAGTTTGATGATATTCTTGAAGGCGGCCTGGAAGAGCTGATTGATTCGTTAAGGACCGCTGACGAAGAGAAAAAATTGGAAAAGCTGGAAATTTAGGAGCTTTTTTATTGCAGGACATCAAAAAAATATGGGACGTTAAAAGCCTCCTCAATTGGTCATTGGAGTATCTGACTGCAAAAGGTATAAATCAGCCTAAATTATCTTCCGAACTGCTTCTTGCTGATGCTTTAAATTTTACGAGGATGCAAATATATCTTAATTTTAACCACAGGCCCACAGAAAAAGAACTCGCGAAATTTAAGGGATATATCTTAAAACGGGTCGGGGGTATGCCTATCCAATATATACTTCAGAAGGCATTCTTCAGGAACCTGGAACTTTATGTTGATGAAAATGTTTTGATACCCAGGCCTGAAACCGAGCTTTTGGTTGACAGGGTTTTAAACATCATGGCAGATATTGTCAGGGAGAATGCGGCCAGGTTTGGAGATTTTTCCGGCAAAGATATTCCGGAGATAGGGTTGAATATTCTGGAGATAGGCACAGGCAGCGGAGCTATTGCGCTTAGTTTGATCAAAGAAGCCAAACCATTTATAGCCAAGTCATTAGTCGATGCGCAAAAAAGTGGATTAAATAAATTATCAAGCCTGGAAAATGAGCCGGCTGGCAGTCAACTGGATAAGGATAGTTCTTCTGCCGGTTCCGATGGCCTCCGGCCAAGCGGCCCCGCTGATGGATCCAAGCCAGGCTGCATCAGGTCTTTTAATGCCTTGCAGGCAACTGAGATCTCATCTTTTCTAAAATTAAAGTTAACTGCAACAGAAAAAAGCCAGGCAGCTCTTAAAGTGGCGCTGAGAAATGCAAAAGATCTGCTGACGGAAGAAGAAATGCACGATGCAGATTTTATTGAGGCTGATATAATCCCTTCCGAAAATTCCCCCTATATAAGTGAATTTAAAGGAAAAATAAATATTGTTGTTTCAAATCCACCATACATATCTGAAAAGAATTATAGCAGCCTGCCCGAAGAGGTGCGGGATTATGAGCCAAAGTGTGCCCTTCTTGCCGGTAAAACCGGCCTTGAGATATACAAAAAAATACTGGAAGAGACGCTTGGCCTTTGTGCCGGCGGCAACTCCTTTTTTGTCTTTGAGATCGATCCGCATGTAAGCCCCATCCTGCAAAAATACATTAAAGAAAGCATAGGGACAGGTCCGGAAAAAGGCCCTGGAAATATAGAAATATATAAAGATTATAATCAGCTGGACAGGATAATGGTCATAAAAATCTAAAGGTTTATGTGTTTGAGTTTTATTTTCAATAATGCTACTATGCTAACAAGTTTTTAATCCGCGGGAGGGGTAAAAATGAACAACACGATAGTTGCCCTGGTGATTTTTGTCCTGACTTATATTGCTATAATCACCGAAAAAGTCAACAGGACAGTAGTTGCATTTGCAGGCGGCCTGGCTTTAATACTTTTCAAGATCTTCACATTAAATGATGCCATATCATTTGTAAGTTGGGAAACCATCGGACTGTTGTTCGGGATGTTTATAATAGTAACCGCACTTTCACTTGCCGGATTCTTTACATATCTTGCGCTTAAAATAGCAAAGTGGCTCAAATATTCGCCTACACGCATATTTATTTTTTTCCCGATAGTCACCTTCTTTCTGGCCGCATTTATGGACAGCATAACCGTAATGCTGTTTTTTACTGCCCTTACTTTTGAACTTTGCAGGATGCTTGAAATCGATGCTGCGCCGCTTGTTATAACTGAAGTCTGTATGGCAAACATCGGAGGCTCTGCAACTCTGGTAGGTGACCCGCCAAATGTCATTCTTGGCTTAAAACTTGGATTCTATTTTAACGATTTTGTCATTCATAACGGCCCAATAGCGCTTCTTGCGGGAGCAGCCTGCCTGTTTTACTGTTTTGCCGTTTCGCGAAAATCCCTGATACCCAAAGTCGGCATCTCCAAACGGGAGCTTAAGAAAATGAAACCCGAAGAAGCCATAACAGACAAAAGGCAGCTTATTGCAGGGCTTTGCGCTTTTGGGGTTGCAGTCCTGCTTCTTATCATACATACATACATTGAAAGATTTTTTCATTATCCGCTGACTGTTCCACTTGCCGCAATGGTACCTGCATTTATTATGCTGATATTTTTGGGCAAAAAAAGCGGGGAAGTAATAATCAAGGTGGACTATGAAGTAATATTATTTTTTATCGGGCTTTTTGTGGTGGTAGGAGGGCTTGAGCATACCGGGGCAATAAAAATATTTGCGCAGTTTGTAACGGATGCATTCCGGAATAATCATATGGGGCTTATAAGTACGCTTCTCTGGACCTCCGGTTTTGCAAGCGGAATAATAGATAATGTGCCATTTGCGCTCTCCATGGCATATGTGCTTGATAATATTGTTAAGTTTGCAGGAGTGCCTGCACTTGCAATCATGGTTTGGGCCACATCGCTTGGTACGGATATTGGAGGCAATTTCACCCCAATAGGAGCCTCTGCAAATGTAGTTGCATATAGCACAATGGAACGAAAGGGACATGTTATCGGGTGGGGAAGATGGTTAAAGCTTGCCGTGCCGGCGACTTTTATTTCACTGATAATCTGCAACCTTGCATTATGGGTAAAATATGCGATAGGATTTTATTGATACATTGGCTGTCACTTTAGCACTGTAAATTTTATAGAGAATCCGCTTCATACGGTATCTGCGGTCATCACCATGCAATCAATAACATATCATTGTTGCAATCCGTCAGTCAACATGTGCAGCACTTCAGCAGAACACATTCATTTACAGAAGCACAAATTTACCTACACAAATACTCATTCAACTCCATAATAATGTATATTACATATCAGCATAAACCGGGAAATCTTGTGCGAGTTTTTTGACTCTATTGGCAAGATCTGCAATTGCCGTTTTGTCTTCCCTGTTCTTTAAGGCAAAGGTTATAAATTCACCTATCTTATGCATTTCTTTTACACCCATACCGCGTGTTGTTGCAGCCGGAGTGCCTATTCTTATCCCGCTTGTTATGTTGGGATTTAATGTGTCATAAGGTATTACATTTTTATTGAGTATTATACCTGCTGATGCCAGCGTGTCCGATGCCTCATAGCCGGTCATTCCCATGTTGGTCAGGTCAACAAGGAAAAGGTGGTTGTCGGTTCCGCCGGAGACAATCCTAAATCCACGGTCTTTAAGATTAGCGCATAGAACTTTGGAATTTTCTACAACTCTTCTTGCATATTCTTTAAATAAAGGCTGTAATGCTTCATTGAAGCAGACTGCTTTTGCGGCAACTGTATTCATTAGCGGCCCTCCCTGAATCCCGGGGAATACCGATTTATTTATCATTCCCGAATATTTCTTGTCCGCAATAATAAGACCGCCTCTCGGACCTCTCAAAGTTTTATGGGTTGTTGCAGTCGTAAAGTCTGCAATGCCTACTGATGTAGGATGTACGCCTCCCGCAATGAGACCTGCAACATGGGCAATATCAGCCATTAGGAAAGCCCCGACCTCATCTGCTATTTCCCTGAATTTCGTATAATCGATTATTCTTGAATAGGAGCTCGCGCCGGCAATTATAAGTTTTGGCCTTGCTATCCATGCAATCTTTTTAACATTTTCATAATCTATCATTTCTGTCTCTGGGTCAACGCTGTAAGTAAATACTTCAAAATATTTTCCGGTCAGGTTCTGTTTATGGCCATGCGAGAGATGTCCTCCATCACGAAGGTTCATGCTTAAAATATGGTCATTGCAATTTAAGGTCCCCAAAAATACAGCAGTATTTGCCTGCACTCCGCTGTGCGGCTGAACATTGCAGAAGTTGGAATTAAAAAGTTCATTGCATCTTTTTATTGCCAGGTCCTCAATTTCATCATAAATCTGGCAGCCCTCATAATATCTGTCCCCCGGATAGCCTTCAGCATATTTATTTGTCAATACTGACCCTGTTGCTCGCATTACTTCCATAGAAGTATAGTTTTCTGATGCGATCAGGACGATCTGGTTCCTCTGTCTGTCAAGCTCTTTTGCGATTAATTTTTGAATCTGGATATCCGGAATTTCAGCCTGAGCAGGATTATCTTTATTCTTAATCAAAGCTTTCCCCCTTTTAAAAAAAATAAAAGACTATAAAATATTTAATATCCCGTTATTTAGACAATATATGAGTGCAAAACCTGCTTAAAATCCTTAGCATAAAGACAACAAGTGTGAGCAGACTCTGCTTAAAATATTTAACAAAAAGATAATATTTGAGTGCAAACCCTGATTAAAATAATTAACAAAAAACAGTTAACTGAACAAATAGTCAAAAATAGTTATTATACTTTCTTTTATTATCTTTGCAACTTGGATATAAATATCAACCGACCTTCCATATGGGTCCTCAATATCGATAATTGGTGGTTTAACGATTTCCATTGATGCTGTATTTTTTAAGACAAGTATCCGGTGAAATATTTTTGCCTGGAAGCTTAAACCGGTTTCGGCTTTTTGAGTTTTTAATAAATCTGTCAATATATTTTTTACATGGGGATTACCTATTTCATTATTTATGTCTCTTTCCAAACAATCCCGTTTAAATATATCTTCAGATTGCAGGTACAGCACTAGATTTGACAATTCAAGAAGATTAAATATTTTTTTTGGGTCGGCGTCTGCAAAGTTTGAGAGTATGTTTCTTTTATGTGTGGTTGCCATGGTGATAAGCGCATCAGAGTTCAGTATTGTTTTAATGTCCAGCGCTTTGGGTTTAAAATAAATTTTTGGTACTTCAAATAAATCCAGTACACGATAAGTATTTTGAGGAACATTAGTTAATAATACATCCGTTCCTGCGCTTCCTATACTTAAAATCTCTTTTAATTCCGGTTTTTTTTTGAAGTAAACCGTCTTTAAAAGATTTGCGGCAAAAGCTTCAGCAATATAACTTCTGCAGGTATTTCCGGTGCAGATAAAATTTAGATTTATTACTCGGGGCATTATAATTTTTTTTTCCGTTTTTTTAATTTCTTCCATATATTTTAAGTATCGTCCTGCCTTATTTTCCTTTATCCTTTTTTATAAAAATTTATTAAATGCATAATCTTGCACATATTTTTTCAGCAACCTCCCGAATTTTCGCAGCAGTTGCATATATTTTTATATTTTACCACATCTCATAGTTTAAAATGGCTCGGCAGACAATCTCTTTTTAAGGACAGGCCTTCATTGCCTCATTGAAGTTGATTAAAAAGTTCCATAATCTCCTGCCCGCAGACTTTTCCTTCCCTTACAATAACCGGCATATCCCGGGTTATATCCACAATTGTCGAAGCTGACCCTCCCAGGTTTTCTTTTACTGCGGTTATTATATCCACATTATTCCTGATTATCTCCGGAATTCCGGCAATGCTGACCGGCGACCCCCCGGCACCTGAAACTGTTGCGCTTGTAGACACAATAGGCCCGCTTATTTTTATTACATCTTTTATAATCTGGAGGCATTCAAGCCTTAATGCTATGCCGCCGCTGCTGCCGGTGATAAAATCCGGCAGATTTCTGTTTTTTTCAAATATAATGGTTACAGGCTGCGGATTTAAAGACAGCCAGTATTTCTCAATAAGAGCCTCCGCAAATGCATTTTTCCTGTCTGCAAGAATATCTATATCAGCAATATCTGCAATCAGGATTATAAACGGCATCACTTTTGGCCTCTGCTTTATTTCATAAATCTTGTCAAGGGCCGCTTTATTATTGTATGCACAACTTAGCCCATATATAGTGCATGTAGGCAGTATTGCTGTTTTGCCTTCAGCCATTGCATCAGCAATTGTTATTACGGTTTCCCTGCTGTATTTAAATCCTGACTCAATTTCCAGATATTTCCGGTCCGGTTTATTCATCGCTGCCGCTTAAGCGCCACATACTTTGAGCTTTCATCCAGTGAACCGTACATTTCTTTCCTCCCTGACAGTTTTTTACCATATATCATATTTGAACCAAAGCGTTTATAATTTACCAGCCTTTAAAATCCTATAATCCCTGCTTAAAAATAACCATAAACCTTTCAATTATATGATAAGATATAAAAGGATTTTTTTAAATATTTTATACGGATCGAAAGCACAGGGAAAATAAGGAAATCAAAACTTTAGAGAAGGAAAATAAGGGTATGGAAAATATTATTGCCAGGCCCACATGGGATGAATACTTCGGCTCCATAACAAAACAGGTTGCGACTCGTTCTACCTGCCTGCGGCGAAAAGTCGGCGCGATAATAGTCAAAGATAAAAGAATGCTTACCACAGGCTATAATGGAGCGCCAAAAGGTGTTAAAAACTGTCTTGAAATAGGCAAATGCCTTAGGGAAGAAATGGGTGTGCCGTCCGGCCAGAGGCATGAAATATGCAGGGGACTGCATGCCGAACAGAATGCGATAATCCAGGCAGCCTACCATGGTGTAAATATCCAGGACAGCATACTTTACAGTACAACGCAGCCATGCGTGCAATGCGCCAAGATGATAATTAACAGTGGAATAAAAAAAATATATTATTTTGTTGATTATCCGGATGAGCTTTCCCTGGAGCTCTTAACTGAAGCCGGGGTCGAACTCATTAGGCTTTAATAAGAAAGATCAGATTCTCTTGCTTCATTTATCAGTGACATTATAAAAGTGGGGTTATTATATAAGGATACAAAAAACAGGGATTTAAAATCTGTATTTTCTTGGAATGATTGTAACGCCTTCCGGAGAAATGGTAAATCCTCTTTTTAAATCCAGCTCCCTGTCAAACCCTATAATTGCATTATCTGGAATTATTATACCGCGGTCTATAATAACCTTTTTTATTATTGCATTGCTTCCGATTGTATTGCCTCCCATCAGTATGGAATCGCTGATAGAGGCGCCGTTGCCAACCTTTACAGCGTAAGACAATATACAGCGGTCAATATTAGCATTTTCGATTATACAGCCGTTCGAGATAAGTGACTCATTGACTTTGGCATTTTCTAAATACTTTACGGGTTGCATTGAATCTGCTCTTGTAAAAATTTCCCAGCGCGGATTATACAGGTTAATTGAAGGATTCTTGCCAATAAGGTCCATGTTGGCCTTATAGTATTCGTCCAGATCACCTATATCCCGCCAGTAAGATTTTTCGTAATTCTGCGCTCCCAAAATGGTATTTTCATTGAAATTATAGATATAAATGTTTCGCTGCCTTCTAAGCATTGACGGTATTACATCATATCCAAAATCGTGCGATGAAAAATGTTCCGGATCAGATGATATAAGCTTTTTATCATGAGTTGTTTTTTTATGCTGGTCTATTACCAGTTCCTCGATTAGTATCTGCATATTAAAAGTGTAATTACCCATTGAAGAAAGGCAGAACTCGGGATTATCAGGCATTGGAGTGGGGATTTCCGGTTTTTCCTCAAAACCTATAAGCTTTGAGTTATCGTCAATCACAAGAACTCCGTATTTTCCTGCAGCAAGCCTGGTGTCAACCGGAATGGCGGAGATTGTAAGATCAGAGTTGTTGGCCATGTGGAAATCATTCATCTGGGATATATCCATGAGATATATATGGTCACCACCGAATATATTCACTATATCGGGCCTGGCTTCCCAGGCATACCTTTTGTTCTGGTTAATGGCATCAGTTGTTCCTGTATACCACCCACTGCCCTTACCCTCTTTGGCAGGCAGCAGCCTTATCATGTTGTAGCGTCCCGCTCCAAAGATAGGAGACCAGCCCTCAAGAATATGCTGTTCGAGTGAACGGGGTTCATATTGTGTAAGTACATATATTTTTCTAATCCTTGAATGTATGAGATTGCTTAAGACAAAATCAATCACGCGGTAACTTCCGCCAAAGGGCAGTGCGGGCTTTGCCCTGTCTTTTGTTAAGGGGAAAAGTCTCTTGCCAACTCCGCCCCCGAGAACAAACGCTACTACTTCTACTCTCATAATTTTAATAAGAATTAAAAAATATTTAAGTTGTGCGATTATTTTATACCATATTGCTTTTATGTTGTAGAAAAATTATTAAGTTAATGACTTTATAATCTTTTAAAATTACGGGTAATTGTAAGAAGTTTTTCTGCGGCCCTTTCTGAAATCATATCACTGCTCATCTGCCATTTCCAGTTTCCGCGGCTTGTAGCGGGACGGTTCATCCTAGTTTTTTTCCCCAAACCAAGGATATCCTGCAAAGGCATTATTACAAGATTGGCAGCCGAAGCCATTAGCAGCATGATGAGTTTATTTATTATGCCTTCAAATCCCATGCCTGGCAAAACGTCTTCCCCCAGATACTTAAGCAGGTTTTTTATCTCAAAAGGTCTGACCTCATTTTCGAGCCATCCCCTTAAAGTATTATTATCGTGGGTGCCCGTACAGGCAACGGTATTTTTTATATAATTATAAGGAAGGTTGCTGCTGAATGGAAAATCCCTGCCGAAGGCAAACTGAAGCACCCGAAGACCCGGAAAGCCAAACTTTTTCATTACTTCATCTACTTCAGGGGTTATAGTACCAAGATTTTCAGCAACTATAGCAAGACGTTTCGGCATCCTACTAAGCACATCAAAGAATTCTTCGGGATATGCGTTTACCCACCGGCCGTTAGTTGCCTCTTTTTCTTTGGCGGGTACCTCCCAGTATGCAATAAAACCCCTAAAGTGGTCGAGTCTTACCAAATCAAATATATTAAAGTTAAATTCCAGTCTCTCAACCCACCAAGAAAATCCATTTTTTTTAAGCACTTTCCAGTTATAGACCGGGTTTTTCCAGAGCTGGCCTGTTTTGCTGTAATAATCAGGAGGGACACCTGCTATAAATTCAGGCATTTTTTCATTGTCCAGCTTAAAAATAGAGGGAAATGACCATACATCAGAACTCTCGTAGTCAACATATATGGGGATATCCCCAAAAATATTTATGCCATTTGCATTTGCATATCTCTTAAGGTTACTCCATTGCTTAAAAAATAAGAATTGCAGGAATTTTTGCAGTTCAACTTCTTTATAAACGATTTTTTTAAGCTCTTTGACATCTGAAGCATTCCTGTCTCTTATTGGTTTAGGCCACATGCTCCAGCTTGCCATGTTTAAGCGTCGTTTAAAATATTTCTTAAATGCAACAAAACAGGCAAAGTCATCAAGCCATTTTTCATCATTCTCAATACAGAAATCATCAAAGTCATCCCTGGATCTTCTACCGGTTTTCCTGAAATTATTGTAAGCATAATTAAATATTTTATTTTTCACTGCTGATGCTCTTTTATAATTCACACCTATAGAATCAACATATTTATAATCTACATCCATATATTTGGGCTGTTTATCATCTAAAACCACATGGTGAACTTGTTTATTACAAACGTCATTATAATTAGCATGTTTTCCCAGAAGATCAAAATCTTCAATTACTTGACCAGGTTTCTTAATCTCTTTTGCAATGGCAGTAGTTGCCTGGATTTCTGCAAGATCGGCCTTTTTAATAAGGCCGTCCTCGCAAAGCAAAACAGGGCTGATAAGAAGAGGATTTCCGGCAAATGCCGAATAACAGGCGTAAGGTGAGAAATTTTTTGAAGCGCCTGTTGGATTTAATGGAAGTATCTGCCAGTATTGTTGTCCTGCCTTTTTTAAAAATTCTGCAAAGTTAAAAGCGGCGCTTCCCAGATCACCGATACCAAACTCTGACGGAAGGGAAGTAATATGAAGCAAAACACCGCTTGCCCTTTTATTTAATATATCCATTAATGCACCTGCAAATCATTTTTTAGGGTGATAATAATGATATAATTTTTACCCTGAGAAATTCATACTGCTGTATAAAAATTCCATTATTAAAATATTTGTAACATAAAAAACAGAGAGTTATTTAAGAATTTATCTTTGTTAATTTAATTTCACCTGGAAACGTTCAGGTGATCCAGCACTTTTTCAAAATATGACAACCATGCTTTTGACTTATTGCTAGTCCTTGCTTCAATTACCTTTAAGGGATAAATATTTTCTTTTATTTCAAATATCATATTCTGGGATCTCCACATATTTATGGGTATATTAAGCTTTGCAATAATATTAAAAAAATCTGCCAGGTTTTTTAATAATTCCATATTTTCAGTTTCCATGGAAAATGACTCAATTGTCTCATTAAGTTTCTTTTCTAAAATGATTCCCAGACTACCGGTGTTAATCAGGTTTAAGATATCGATTTTTTCTGAGATCCAGTCCATTTCAAATATATCCTTTTTTGAAAGTCCCGGTTTTTTTATAATATTGTAGAGCTTATATTCCACGAAAAATTCATAAACATTTGGAAAAATTCCATCCATAAAATAATTAAGCACCTTATTTTCTTTGAAATCGTTAAGAGCTTCTTTATATTCATTTAAAATATTTGCCATTTGGGGATAAATACTGCTGTTATAAACGGCAATCATTTTTTCTACTGTATCGACCTGCTCGTCTTTTAAGAAATCACTTATCGTGAATAATTTTCCGGAAAATCTTTTTGCCAGGTAATCTTTAATTGCGGATAAACCCCCGCTGGCGCTATCACAGTCCAAAAAATCATCAGCATTATTTTGTTTATCTGCTGATTCAAGAAGCTTTCTTAATTGCTCACCGATTGATAATATTTCATTGATATCATCATCTGCTACTGTTTTACCAAATGCCGCCATATTTGTACTGTTTAAAATATTTTTGTTTTTATATCTATATGCTGCAAAAATAACGTTTTTTAATTCAAGGGTGAGCTTTGAGATGACAGCCGCGCTGCCTGTAATAAAAGTGTACTCATGCATCTGTATTCTATCATAAGTTATTTCGCTTGCTTCAAAGTTATAAATATTATAAACACCTGGTATTTCCTTTTTATCAGAAACCAGTATTTCAAGCGCAAGGCACGCTGATATTTTTATAAAATCACTGGAAGCTTTTTTAACATACAACCAATAGACACTTTCTCCATCCCCGTATTCAGGAAGATTGCTTTTGGCTTTTTTTAAAATTTTAAGAAACTGAGGCTCAAGATCCCTACCTGTTACATCTTTTAAAATTTCCATTGCCCTGCACGCATGCTGCAGTATCTGTATTGCTTCTACCCTTGAAATATCATCAAAAAACCAACCGTCGCTTGACTGCATAAAAAGGCACTGGCGGTATGCTTCAAGCAGTTTTAAGAAAATTATGCCCTCTGTTTTTTCCAGGGGATTCTTTAAAAAAATGCTGAAGAATTTTTCTGCCGATTTACTTGTGCGATTATCCATAATAGAGATAAATGAACTTACCGCTTTATCAGAATTGCCGATGCCCGGTTTTAAATATTTTTGGGCCTCATCAATATAAATGGATGAATTCATCCGGGCGAGCCAGTCAATTGATTCCCTTAAGGGTGTGCGCCATTTCTGTTTCCAGTCAGGATGCTGTTCTGAACCTGTAGAACATCCGCAATCTTGTTTCCATCTGCAAATTCCGTGGTCGCAGCTCCAGGATGAATTTTCAATTATCCGGACTTCATACAGCGGAGGATATTTTTCAAGGTATTCTCCAAAAACAGTGATTTTTGCAAGTTTTTTTGACTCGATATAATTCAGGCAGTAAGAAAGAGCCATTTCTCCAAAATGGTGATGGTGCCCGTATGTCTCACCATCGCTTGCTATGCTGATTATTTCCGGCAGCTCCTGTTTGTTTTCCGGAAGCCCGGTGATGTTTTTTGCAAAAGTCTCGCCATCCTTTAAAAGGTCGCCAAACGAGACTTTATTTGAAAGAGAATCATCATAAAAGAATATGCTGATTGAACTGTCATTTGGCAGTTTGCAGATATATGGCATTCTGGTATTGATCGAGCCGTCTGAAACATCAAACCACGAGGCACTTTCAGGGCTTTTAGAGATTTTCCTTATTTGTTTTGCCTGGTTTGGAGAAAGAATAGTAAATTTAATTCCAAAATCAGCAAGAATCTCAAGAGTATCTGTATCAACCGCTGTTTCAGAAAGCCAGATACCCTCAGGTTTCCTGCCAAAATTTGCTTCAAAGTCACTTACTGCCCATGCAACCTCAATTATTTTATCCTGCATGCTTGCAAGCGGCATTATAACATGGTTATAAATCTGTGCAATCGCATTGCCATGGCCGGAAAAGACGGACCTGCCGGTGATATCTGCATTGATGATAGATGTAAAAGTTTTCCTGTCATGCATCTTTATCCAGGAAAGCAGGGTCGGCCCGAAGTTAAAGCTTATTTTTGAATAGTTGTTAATTATTTTTATAAGCTTGTTTTGGCTGTCAAGCAAATGGGCGCCGCCATTTACCATATAACATTCGGCATTTATTTTTTCATTCCAATCATGCCACGGAAAGGCTTCCACCTGCATCTCGATTGTCTCAAGCCAGGGATTTGCCCTTTGGGGCTGATAAAAATGACCATGAATGCATAAATATCTATTCATTAACTGCCTGCTTCTAATATCATCACTTCATTTATTAAATAAACTGCTACATATATTGTACAGTTTTTTTACATATTGCTTTTTCCTGAAATATCTTTTTCCCCTACGTCTTTTCCTGCTTTAAGCCTAAAATCAATAAATAATATCTTTTTTAAAGTAAAGCGCCGAAAGTGGGGGCAGAGTGACAGAAATCGTAAATGGTCTGCCGTGGGTGCTCTTTTTTGAGGCGATGATTTTACCTGAATTCCTATAGTCGCTTCCGCCATAGGCTCCTGAATCGCTATTAAATATTTCAACCCACTCCCCGTCATACGGTACACCTATCTCGTACTTATATCTTATGGTTGGCGTAAAGTTGTGGACAATGACAATGATGTTTTCAATTTTTCTATCCGGGCTTTCAGTATTACCGCCAATACCGGTTTTCCTTAAAAAAATTATTATGTTCTTACGTGCATCACTTGAGTCTATCCATTCGAAATTCTCCGGTTTAAAATCATTTTTATAAAGAGCGGTTTCGTTAAAATATATCTTATTCAAGTCAGCAACGATCCGCTGTATGCCGCAGTGTGATTCATATTTAGTCTCGGACCAATCAAGAAAACTCTCGTGATCCCATTCCTTCCTCTGAGCAAATTCGTTTCCCATAAAAAGCAGTTTTTTACCGGGAAAAGAATACATGTAGCCTAGTAAAAGCCTTAAGTTTGTAAATTGCTGCCGGATGTCTCCCGGCATTTTTTCAAGAAGGGATCTTTTGCCATAAACGACTTCATCATGTGATAAAGGAAGTAAGAAATTTTCAAAAAAGGCATAAAAGAAAGCAAAAATCAGGCCATTTTTGTGAAGCTTCCAATAAGTAGGGTCTTTGGAAAAATATTCAAGGGTATCGTGCATCCAACCCATGTTCCACTTCATTCCGAACCCGAGTCCGCCAGCATATTTTGGCTTTGTAACTGAAGGCCAAGCAGTTGCTTCCTCTGCTATTATCTGTACATCCGGAAAACTTCCGTAGAGAGCTTCATTTAAATCTTTTATAAAATCAACTGCCTCCAGGTTTTCCCTTCCGCCATACTTGTTTGGTACCCACTCTCCTTTTTTTCGTGAAAAATCAAGATATAGCATTGATGAGACTCCATCGACTCTCAGTCCGTCAGCATGGTATTTATCAAGCCAGAACATTGCACTGCTTATAAGGAACTCTTTTACTTCGGTCCTGCCATAGTTAAAAATCAGGCTTTTCCAGTCCGGGTGAAAACCTTTTTTAGGGTCTTCATACTCATACAGGCAAGTTCCATCAAAATTAGCCAACCCGTGTGCATCACTGGGAAAATGCGAGGGCACCCAGTCAAGTATTACTCCTATATCGTTCTGGTGAAGCAGGTCAATCAAATACATCAGATCCTGCGGCGTTCCATAGCGTGATGTTGAGGCAAAATATCCTGTAATCTGGTATCCCCAGGAACCATAGAAAGGATGTTCCATGACCGGCATAAGTTCTACGTGGGTAAACCCCATCCTTTTCGTATATTCCGCAAGGCAGGGCGCAATTTCACGGTAGCCGGCAAATCTTTTTAATGTGCCGGATACTCCAGATACACTGGACACTCCGGACATTTTTGATGCGTGGAATTCTACGGGTACTATAGAGTTACAGTCAGAAGGGCTTTTCCATGAACCAAGATGAAGCTCATATATGGAAATCGGGTTATCCAGACTGTTTTTTAAGTGCCGGTTTTTCATCCATTCTTCATCATTCCAGCAGTACCCATCGATGCTGTGAACAATCGATGAAGTGTCAGGGGAAACTTCAGAAAAATATGCAAAAGGATCACTTTTATCAACTGAAAACTTTGACCTGGATGCAGTTATATGGAATTTATATAATGCTCCGTCCCCAACGCCTGGAATAAAGACTTCCCAAATACCAGAGTTATCCCGCCGTACATTCATCGGGAATGTGTGTGGGTTCCATTCATTAAAATCTCCTACAACAGAGACGTTTTTTGCTGCTGGTGCCCAGACAGAAAAATAAGTCCCCCGGACCCCGTGGATAGTTTTCATCCGGGAACCAAATTTTTCATAAAGCTTAAAATGCCTGCCTTCTTTGAACAGGGATATATCGTTATTACTGAAGTGGTTTAGGAAATAATTAGAAGCGGATTTTATCATTTTCATTTAAATAAAAATCTTTAATTTGTTTAAAATGAGCCATGCCAACCCATCTGTTAGCATAGAATTATATTTTATTATAATATAAAATTATATAAAAAAATTTTTCCGGTACCATAATCAGGATAATAATAAAAAAGGGGATTAAAAATGAAGGTCGCAATGTGCGTGTCGGAAGCAGTACCTTTTGCAAAAACTGGAGGTCTTGCCGATGTTGCAGGCGCTCTGCCCGCCGCATTGAGAAAAAAGGACGTTGATGTATTTGTTATAATGCCTGGCTATAAATCCATATTTGAGATTAATTACCCGATGCAATTAGTGTCTGCCGGTGTAAAGTTGCAAATGAACGACAGCTGTAGCATAGAGTTTGACCTCTATAAGACCACTTTAAACAATGTTGATTTTTATTTTATAAGAAATGACAGCCTTTTTGGGAGGGCAAACCTGTATGGTACGTCGCAGGGTGATTATACTGATAATAACTTAAGATTCGGCTTTTTTTCTAAAGCAATTTTTAAGGCTCTGGAACTTATATCAGCTATTCCGGACATAATCCATCTGCATGATCACCATTTTGGTCTGGCTGCGTTGCTCCTGCATGATATTAAAAAACATGACAAGGCAACACCTTATAAAGATACAAAGACAGTTTTTACTATACATAATATTGCTTATCAGGGAGTCTATGGCAGCGAAACACTCCAATTATGCGGTTTAAGCAGGAAATATTTTACTGAGGAAGGCCTGGAATTTTACGGCAATGTCAATTTCATGAAGGCAGGCATCGTCTACTCTAACAAGATCACAACGGTAAGCCCGACATACGCCAGGGAAATCCTGACAGCCCGGTATGGCTACCGCCTTGAGAATGTCTTAAAAAGCAGGGTAAAGGACCTGTCGGGAATAATAAACGGCATAGACTACTCAGTCTGGGATCCTGCTTCAGATAAGGCAATATTTGCCAATTATGGCCTTAATGATCTGACAGGGAAGAAAAAATGCAAGGATAGCCTGATTTCGTGGGCTTTTGGCCAGGCAAATAATAATGATATCCAGGGCAGGTTTGATAAATCCGTTAAGTACGGCAAGCTGGATAAACCATTGATCGGTATGGTCTCAAGGCTTTCGGAGCAAAAAGGGATAGACCTGATTACAAACGGGATGGAATCTATCATGAAAAATGATCTTTATTTTGTAATACTTGGAACCGGCGATGAAAAATACCATAATATCCTGTTGGAAATGCAGGCGAGACATAAAGATAGGTTCAACCTGACCATCGGATATTCTGATAAATTATCAAGGGAGATATATTCAGGCTCTGACATTTTCCTTATGCCGTCAAATTATGAGCCTTGCGGTCTGGGACAGCTAATAAGCCTTAAATACGGCACTATTCCTGTGGTAAGAAATACTGGGGGCCTTGCCGATACGATTATTGATATAAAAAATGCAGTAAATATAAATAATGGCGGACAGGGTTTTAAATTTAATGAATATGATACTGAAGCATTTTATAAAGCCTTAAAAACAGCGCTTGACTTTTATGATGATAAAGGCTCATGGAGCAAAATAGTTGAAAACGGAATGACTTCAGATTTTTCCTGGGATTATTCTGCAGGAAAATATAAGGAACTGTATGATAGTATAGGGCATTAAACAGGACAAAGTAAGCCTGATGCCCTATATATGAAAGACCGGATTGAAGACCCTTTTTGTCCAGGGCTTTTTTAAAACCGGCAGTACGTAGAGGGAGAAAAATTTGAACAGCGATGACCAGATAAAAAATTATCAGGATATCTTAAGGAAATACAGTATTTTAACCCTGATGGCAAAGACTGTCTCTTCAACTCTTGATCTGAATAAGATATTAAGGATAATACTGACAGGGGTTACTTTTGGGGATGGTTTCGGTTTTAATAGGGCTTTTTTGTTTTTAATAGACAGGCAGGCAAAGCACCTTTTTGGCAGAATGGCTATTGGCCCTGCAACTCCTGAAGAAGCCTGGAAAATCTGGAATGATATCCTGCATAAGAGTGTACCGCTTGAGGAGTTTTTAATGTCTGAAAAACTAGAGACGCAAAATGAAAGCTCAAAGCTGGATGAAGAAATCAAGAAAATCAAGATTGATATTGACCCGGACAAAGTCCTTTTAATGTGTCTCCAGGACGGTATACCCAGAAATGTCGATCTGACACAGAACGCCCCTGCTTCAGAAAATAATGATTTAGTATCTGATATCAATCTTTTTGAGCAAACCCTGCTGGATTATCTTGATTATCCCAAATTCTGCATCATACCTTTGATAAGCCGAACAAAAAAAGTCGGTGTACTTATCGTTGACAATAAGTATAACCAACGCCAAATTACAAACGAAGATACAAATTTCCTGCTGATGCTAAGCCAGTTTGCAGCATCTTCGATAAGAAATACGATAATCTATAATGACCTTAAGAACAGCTTAAGCGCGCTTGCAAAGCTAAACCTCAAGCATAAATACCTTAAAGAATATAATGAGAAAATACTTGAAAGCATACCTGTAAGCATAATTGTCCTTGACCATAATATGACAATTACGATGTGCAATGAAAACATCGCAGGGATCATGGGCATGGATAAAGCGTCGATAGTCGGAAAGAAGATCGATGCTGGGATGATTTATATAGACAGCATCGACCTGACAGAAGAAGTCTCATTTATTCTGGCCAATAAAAGGGCTGAGGGTTTTTATAAGGTAAAGGTCAAATTCAAAAGCAATAAAAATAAAAATGTCTTTGACGTAATGCTAGTCCCGTTTAAGTTTTCAGAGGAAACACCTGAAGGTGTCTTAATAATAATAGAAGATGTCACAAAAACAGTAAAGCTTGAGCAGTCATTAAATGAAGCAAAAAGGCTCTCGGAGCTTGGCAAACTTTCTGCTATGGTCGCGCACGAGATCAGGAATCCACTTATTGCAATCGGCGGATATGCAAACAGGATAAAGAAGAAGTACCTTGAAAGGCAGGAGATAAACCCTGAGAACATCGAAGTCATTATAAATGAAGTCGCAAGACTTGAAAAAATCGTAAATGAGATACTTAATTTTGCAATAGAAAGAAAAATAGAATTTAAAGATTTCAATATTTGTGGACTGCTCCTCGATTGTATAAACCTTACAAGAACTGCTGCCGAACAGGGCAAAATAAGCATAAATATCAAATCAGGCTCAGAACTTATTGAAAACAATGATATCTTTATTAACGGTTCTTATGACAGTTTAAAGCAGGCATTTATAAATGTTTTCAATAATGCAATTGAAGCGAGTGAGACCAGGGATGTAGTAAGTATTGAGATTTTTCTTGAAAATGAAAATGAAAACAGCGTCCTTGTTATAAAAGTCAGCAACAAAGCAAAACTGGCAAATGAAGTGGATATTAATAATATTTTTCTCCCATTTTACACTACAAAGTCAAAGGGTACCGGGCTTGGTCTTAGCATAACAAAAAGAATAATAAAACAGCATAATGGTACGATTGATGTGATAAGTAATGCTGAGAACGGAACAACATTTACCATAAAGTTACCGGTGTTGCAGTCAAATCAACCACAATAAATAAAAAATTAATTTGTAATCAGGCTGAAAACAGTGATTAATTAATTTAATTGAATTAAAATAATTAATGTATAGAATGTTGATGAAAAGCTTTTTATATTTTGGGGGTTTAAATGAAAAAGATTCTGGTTGTTGAAGATGACATGCCGATAAGGAATTTATATAAAGAAGAACTTTTAGACGAAGGTTATGAGGTGGTCACTGCACCCGATGGAGTGGCAGGGTATGAAATGTTTAAAAGCCAAAATCCGGACCTTATAACCATTGACATTAAGATGCCAGACATGAATGGGCTTGAGCTGCTTAACAAGATAAGAAAAGAAGATAAGGAAATCCCGATTATTATTTATTCCGCTTATGGCGAATTTACCCAAAATTTTTCTAC
>Ga0182021_10003046_pt1 | contig 19678 bp, 18 predicted proteins | sample 612E3MmetaG_FD_120493 | JGI IMG/M metagenome (GOLD analysis project Ga0182021, IMG submission 120493) | Permafrost microbial communities from Stordalen Mire, Sweden - 612E3M metaG (Illumina Assembly) | ecosystem: Environmental > Terrestrial > Soil > Wetlands > Permafrost | place: Sweden... | reverse complement strand
GTTCAGTGTCGGATTCTCGCCTGTTGTCCCAACGGGTACCAATGCTTCGACACCCCCGCTGATCTGAAAATCTACGAAGCGTCTTAATGCTGCTTCATCCAGTGAACCATCTTTTTTAAATGGCGTGACAATTGCCGTAGCTGTTCCTCGAAATTTTGTTTGTGCTGTCATGACCTATCGGTCTCCTTGTTTGAAGAGATCTTGAAACACATCGTCCATCGTAAATAATCCTTTTTTCCCGATAATCCATTCTGCCGCAAGCAATGCGCCGAGTGCCAAGCCGGAACGGTCTTTTGCAGTATGTTTCAACTCGATTATGTCCGCTGCCGAGTCGAATGCAAGTATGTGTGTACCAACGACTGAACCGCTCCGTGTTGAAGAAATATGCAGCTGCTCTGGACGAATCTTTCCATGAGATGTCTCGTTGAGCAATTCTTTCTTCCGGTGAAGGTGGTTTAAAACGATTTGTCCCATCGTTAATGCCGTTCCACTCGGACTATCGAGTTTATTTTTATGGTGAATCTCTTGAATAAATGCATCATAGTCTGTAAATCGATCCATCGTTTGAGCGGCAGTCCGAATGAGATGGAAGAAGATATTCACACCTAATGAAAAATTAGAGCCGTAGATGCACCCGGAATTATTTTTTTGAATAAGCGCTTTTAATCTGGGCAATTGTTCATACCAGCCGGTAGTTCCGACGACGACCGGTTTATGTGCTTCAATCCATGGCGTCAAATCGTTTATAATGGCGTTGGCATTTGCATAATGAATCACGACATCGATATTTGTCTGCTGGTCTGGAGTGACCGGCGGTGTATCGATATCGATGCGGAGGTCGACACTCCAGCCTCGCTCAAGAGCAAGGCGCTCGATCTCTTTTCCCATCTTTCCATAACCTACGAGAGCAATCCGCATAAAGGCTATCTCCCTCCGACCGGTTCAAATAGATCTACAGCGGGAATAGGTTCAAAGAATTGTTTATGAAGCCGCCGTACAGCCTCTTCAATTTGCGATTCTTCGACGACGATACTCATGTTGATTTCTGAAGCTCCCTGAGAGATCATGACTAAATTGATTTCCCGTAACGCATGGAATATCTGATCGGCAACTCCGGCAGTTGACCGCATTTGATCGCCTACGATACAAAGAATTCCTTGTTTCTCAAGGATAGAGACCTCTGCGAATGTCGAAAGTTCAGCGACAATTTTATCAAGTGTTAAGGTGTTATCGATGGTCAGGGAAACAGCGACTTCCGAAGTGCTGACAAGATCGACCGATGTTTCATATTTATTGAATACAGAAAAGATCGATTCCAGAAAGCCGTACGCCATTAACATCCGCATCGATTGAACATTCACGACGGTAATGCCGCGTTTACAGGCGATAGATTTTACCGGAACGTTCGTTTTTGGCGGACGTGAGACGATGCGTGTGCCGGTATTCTCCGGACGTTTTGAATTCAGCACAACGACCGGAATATCTTTCTTTACGGCAGGGAAGATGGTGCTCGGATGCAGGACTTTCGCTCCAAAATATGCGAGTTCCGCTGCTTCCCGGAATGAAATGATGCGCAGCTTTTGTGCCGCTGGTGCAATGCGTGGATCTGCCGTGAGCACACCATCGACGTCTGTCCAGATTTGAATTTCTTCAGCATCCAAAGCGGCGCCAATAATGGAAGCGGAATAGTCAGAACCTCCCCTGCCCAGAGTAGTCGTAATGCCTTTCGAATTCGATCCGATAAAACCCTGTGTAACGACGATCTTTTTTGATACAAGCAAAGGAGAAAGAATTTCTTTTGATTTCACATTGATCTGATCGAATTGCGGAACTGCAGACACGAATTGATTGTCCGTTAACATGAAAGTTCGCGCATCGACCCATTTTGCTGGAAGTCCCTGAATACTCATCGCTTCACTCAGAATCTGTGATGAAAGGAGTTCACCGACTGATGCAATTGCATCAAGTGAACGATTCGTCAGTTCTCCAAGAATAGCAATGCCCTGGCAGAGATTCCGTAATTCTTCGAATCGTAGTTTAAATGACGCAATAAGTTGCTGGATGGTTGAACGGTTGTCGATCAAGTTCTCCATCACCGTCACATGACGATCGAGCAAACCATTCAAAAGCAGAATAGCACCGTCCAGTTTGCCTTCTTGTGCAACGCGCGCGGCTTTGAGAAGCGTATTGGTCGCACCGGAAATGGCAGAAAGAACAACAACCGGTTGTCGGGCTTGCTCTTTTTGAACAACTTGGATAACAGTTTGCATGGACTTGGCATCTTCAACGGAAGTGCCGCCGAATTTCATAACAATCATTTCTTAACCTTTTTCAGCTTGTTTAGAAAATCCAAAATCAAAAATTCAATTATCAAACAAATTACAATATCTAAAAACAAAAATTATGTTATTGGAATTTATTCATTTGATACTGTTTGTTTTTTGAATTTTGAGATTTATCCAACTGTTTACTGTTTTTATGAAATGAGCAGCTGCGCAATTTGCACTGCATTCGTTGCTGCTCCTTTTCGAACGTTGTCCGAGACAATCCAGAGATTGATTCCATTAGGAATGCTGAAATCTTTGCGGATTCTACCGACGAATACTTCATTTTTCCCATACGCATGAATAGGGAGTGGATACAAATTCGTTGCGGGATCGTCTTGGACAATAACGCCGGGAGCGCGTTTCAAAATTGCACGCACCTCTTCAATGGGGCAAGGACGCTCGAACTCGATGTTCACTGCTTCACTATGTCCGCCGATAACCGGCACACGGACTGTCGTTGCAGTGACCGGAATATCTGCACCCATAATTTTTTTTGTTTCATCCGTCATCTTTTGTTCTTCCTTCGTGTACCCATCAGGAAGAAAAACGTCGATATGCGGCAGTACGTTGTATGCGATCGGATGCGGAAATTTCTTTTCACGCAGCGGTTGTTGGGCGATTTCATCTTCCAGCTGGTTGACACCTTTCTTGCCGGCACCCGTGACTGATTGGTACGTGGAGACCACAACACGTTTGATGCTGAATGCATCGTGCAGTGGTTTCAATACTACCACCATTTGGATTGTAGAGCAGTTTGGGTTCGCAATGATGCCGTGATGTTTGAATGCATCTTTTGGATTCACCTCTGGAACAACAAGCGGAACATCCAGATCCATTCGGAATGCACTGCTGTTATCGATGACCGTAGCGCCTTGTAGTACTGCTTTCGGTCCAAATTCTTTACTTACGCTTGCACCCGCCGAGAAGAGCGCAAAATCCACCCCTGTAAAGCTTTCCGAAGTGAGTGTTTTAACTTTTACGAGTTTACCTCGAAAGGGCACTTCTGTTCCGGCGGAACGTGCGGAAGCAAGCGGAACAAGCTCCTCAACGGGAAAATTTAGTTCTTCCAGAACAGCAATCATGGTTCGTCCAACTAAGCCGGTTGCACCTGCCACTGCGACGGTATATAATTTCTTCATTTTTTTGCGTTATACGTTTGTTGAATAATACTTTACTTTGTTATAAGATACAGATTCCAATGCTTTTCTCCAAATAAATTCTTTCATGACGTGCCGATAGATTTGAGTTGAACAAGAATGAAGGCATTGGTATATTGGCAAGAGTATCATGATCGATTCATCGTTATGAGAGAAATTATTCTTCAAACACGGCACCTCGGGAAACAGTACGGAAAGCGCTGGGCTGTCAAGAACCTGAACCTTGAAGTGCACCGCAGCGATGTCTTTGGTTTTCTGGGACCGAACGGTGCTGGAAAAAGTACGACCATCCGCATGATTCTCTCGCTCATTAAACCAACGGAAGGTGCGACGGAAATTTTCGGCTCTTCCCTCAAATCGCATCGGTCGGAGGCGCTGCGTTATGTCGGAGGAATTGTCGAGAAACCGGATTTTTATCAATATCTCTCTGCATATAAAAATCTTGAAATTATCGGCGCGCTTTCCGGAGATGTGAAACGTAAGAGAATTTCCGAAGTGCTTGATCTTGTCGGTTTGAGCGACCGGGCGAGCGACCGGGTGAGAACATATTCGCACGGAATGAAACAACGACTTGGTATTGCCCAAGCGTTAATTTCCGATCCTGAACTTATCATTCTCGATGAGCCTACTAACGGGCTTGATCCGCAGGGAATGAAGGAAGTGCGCGATCTCATTGTGCACCTCTCCCGTGACCAGAAGAAAACAGTAATTCTTTCTTCGCACTTGCTGAACGAAATAGAGATGGTCGCTAACCGTATGGCGATTATTCACGACGGAGAATTGGTTGTGCAGGGCGATGTCAATACGTTATTAGATGAGGGAGAAAAATACGTGATTCTTGACGCGGAACCACGACAAAAGGTTCTCGCCGTATTAAAACGTCAAAAAAAAATCTTGAAAAGGTTTTTAGAGAAAGAAGGAAGATTTGAAGTAACGATGGATTTTGCGCTTATCCCTGAATTGAACAAAGCTCTCGTCGGTGCCGGTGTTCACGTGAGAGCATTGATTCCGCGCCGTTCGTTGGAAGACCTTTTCCTGTCGATGACGGAACGTGCAACATAGAACTGCCTATGGCTCGATTAGTATATTACGAACTCATTAAGCTTTTTCTCAAGAAGCGGACCTACATCGGATTTGGAATAGTTCTTCTGATTGTGCCGCTGGTAGAAGTCGCGATGATGCTGGAAGGCGGCCGATTCTTGACGATGGCCATGCGTGGATTGTCGCAAGACTTTCTTTTCTTTGGAAATCTGTTTAACGGATGGTTTGTTGCTCACCAAATAATGAACAGTCTCTGGTTTCACATTCCTCTCCTTATTTCGTTTGTAGCGGGAGACCAACTTGCCGGAGAAGCTACGGCGGGCACGTATCGTCTGATTCTTATCCGGCCTGTATCACGGACGCGTATTTTTATTGCCAAGTACATAACGACTCTTATTTATACAATTGTCTTCGTTTTCTTTCTGGCGGGTTTAAGCGTCGGATTAGCGGTGATTCTTCTTGGGCGCGGCGATCTCATTATCATTTTTCGCGGCATTCTCATTCTGCCAGAGGGGGAAGTTGCATGGCGCTTTTTGGCCGCCTATCTCCTTGCCGCATGGACGATGATCACGATTGCATCACTTTCGTTTTTCTTTTCGTCGTTTGTCGAGAATGCCATTGGGCCAATTGTTGCAACCATGGGAGTGCTGATCGTGTTTGCTGTCATCAGCGTTATTCCTGTGGAATTGTTTGAAGTCCCGAAAAAATTTCTCTTCACAAAATATCTCAATATGTGGCAGAAAATGTTTCAAGATCCGGTTCCTTGGGATGAGGTGAAGACAGGCATTCTCTTTATGGGGACGTGGACAGTTGCATGTGTGCTGAGTGCGTGGGCTGTGTTTGTGAAGAAAGATATTTTATCCTAATCTTCAAAGCTTCCGTAGAACCTGCCGATATATCAATCAACTGAATACTACCGTGTCCATCGGAATTATAAATGCATGTCTGAATAAATTTTCCTATTTTTCAATTTAGAGTAAAAATATCTTAATGAAAAAGGAAGAGCTATGAGTATTTCGGGCCTGACAATTATAGGTGAATCAATAAATGATTCTGTGCCTTCTACCCACACATTATTCGAGAAGAATGATATTGCCGGAATCGTTGAACTTGCGAAATCGCAGGCAGAAAGCGGCGCTGCCTATGTAGACGTAAACGTAGGGCTGCGATCCCCTGGATTTATGGCGGATCTCGTGAAGAAAATTCAAGAGCGCATTACGCTTCCTCTTTCGATCGACACACCGGATCCGGAAATAGCTGCTGCAGGGTTAGAAGCCTATAATCCTGAGCGTGCAGGGAAACGAAAGCCGATTATAAATTCAATTTCTCAAGCGCGATTGCAAATGTTCGATATTTATAAAAAGCAGCCGTTTATTCCGATCCTCCTTGTTACAGAAGGTTTGGATCGAAGCGGCGATTTGAAAATGAACAGGACGGCAGAAGAAACACATGCGACAGTAAAAGTGATGATGAATATTGCACGTGAACGCATAAACAATCTAAAGAATAGTGAAGTTATCATTGATCCGGGTATCGCACCGATTGGAAGTGATTCGGACGGAAATTTTAAAAGATTGATAAATGCAATTACATTGATTCACCAGGACACAGGCCTGCAAGGTGTGAATATGTCGGTCGGGTTGAGCAATTTTACCGTTATGCTTCCTTCGAAAAGAGCTGACGGTTCGCCGGTAAAGGGCCCTTTGGAGAGTGCTTTCTTAACTATGGCGATGCCGATGGGATTGAACACGATTATCGGTTCTGTTAAACGTAATTATTTGCTGCTGCCGGAGGATCATCCCGCACTGCACTGCTTAAACGATGTACTTCAATTGGATGGTTTTGATGCAATAATGAGAGTAATGAGTTTCTATTCTTAGAAAAGAAATTTCTGAGAGAAAAGAGAATAAGAGTATATGCCGTTAAATTTTGTCACATACGGAAAACCTCCGATATCGGTGCGCGAAAAAAAGATTTCACGCTTTCTCCTTTTTTTTGAAGACGTTGTAAAAGTACCGGTCTTCGGCTGTCAGCATTGCGGCGAATGCATACTCTCTTCGACAGCTTTCATTTGCAGTCAAAGATGCCCCAAGCGGATACGTAATGGGCCGTGTGGAGGAACCGGCGCAGGAGGATCGTGTGAAGTATATCCGGAACGGAAATGTGTCTGGTATCGGATCTATTATCGTTCGAAAATGCTGAATCGCTTAAGTTTGATGTATAAAGTGCATAAAATCCACAATTGGAATTTAGAGGGCACATCCGCCTGGCTCAACGTATTCATGAAACGAATTGACGCACCGATTTGGTTTGTGCGAGGCGATAAACAAAAAGTGAAGGAAATTCTCTCCGATGACGCTCAAAGAAAAAATTGAATCAGGCATGTTTATCGTTTGCGGCGAGATTGGACCTCCCAAAAGCTGCGATGGGGATGTAATCAGGGAAAAATCAAAGTACTTCAAAGGCGTTGTTGATGCGGTGAATATCACGGATAATCAGACTGCTGTTGTTCGGTTATCAAGCATAGCGTCGGCAAAAATATTATTGGAGGAAGGTGTTGAACCGATTATGCAGATGACGTGCCGCGATCGTAACAGGATTGCTATTCAGAGCGATCTGTTGGGGGCTGCCGCACTTGGCATTCATAACGTACTCTGTTTGACAGGAGATTATCAAAAATTCGGCGACCAGCCGGAAGCAAAAGGCGTGTTTGATTTAGATTCGATACAACTCATTGCTGCAACGGCTCAGATGAACAGCGGTTTTTTACTTTCCGAACAAGAAATGAAAAAAGCTCCAGATTTTCTTATCGGTGCTGCAGCGAATCCGTTTGCCGAACCGCTTGAAATGCGGCTTATCCGGTTACATAAAAAAATAAAGGCAGGGGCACGTTTTATCCAGACTCAGCCGGTATTTGATATGGATATTTTTGCCTGCTGGATGGAAAAAGCAGTCGAGATGGGACTGCATGAGAAATGCGCAATTCTTGCAGGTGTTATGCCGGTGAAATCCGTAAAAGCTTTGCACCATATGAAAAAGGAAGTTCCCGGGGTAAAAATAAACGACGTGTATATCGACCGCTTGGAACATGCCTCAGACCCAAAAGAAGAAGGAATAAAAATTGCGGTTGAAATGATCAAAACGCTCCAATCGATAAAAGGCGTACGGGGCATCCATATCATGCCTGTCATGTGGGAAAGTATAACGCCGGTCATTGTCAAAGAAGCAGGATTAAGCACAATCTAATACCGATGAGTACTGGAGAGTGTGCGATCAGAAATTTTTCTTCGTGAGAAGATGAACGATGAAAGCTCATTGCAGAGAGGATTCCATTTGATTATTCGAGCGAGAGTACAGGAAATTCGAAACGGTTTTCTCCCGACATTCTGGGTAGCCAACGGAATGGAGCTGTTCGAGCGGCTGGCATATTACGGACAGCAAATCGTTTTCATGATTTACCTTCGCAATAAACTTGGATTCACGGAGACAGAAGCCGGACAACTCTCTGGAATCTTCGGCGGATTGATTTATTTGCTGCCGATCCTTGGAGGTACACTCGCAGATAAGTGGGGATTTCGTCGTGCATTTAATATTGCCTTTTCCATTCTGGCACTCGGATATTTTTTAATTGGATCTATCGGGATGAGCGCATTTGCCGGTGTCTATACTCATTTCAATCTGTACTGGCTGCTGCTGATTTTTCTCGTGCTGACGGCATTCGGCGGTTCGTTCATCAAACCGTCTGTGCTTGGAACGGTTGCAGCGACATCGAAAGAAGAAACAAAGTCGCTGGGGTTTGCGGTATACTATTGGTTAGTCAATGTCGGAGCGCTGCTTGGGCCAACGATAGCTTACGTTGTGCGCGACAAGTTCGGAAATGAATTTGTTTATATGGTTTCGTCGATCAGCTGCCTTGCGATGCTCGTGGTCAATTTGATTCTTTACAAGGAAGTGAAGAGCGCACGCACGGAAGCCGTCGAATCTCTTGGGAAAAAGATCACCAACCTGTTTGTGGTTCTCGCGAATTACAAATTCATGATCTTTCTGCTTATCTATTCTCTCTACTGGATTATTTTTTGGCAGGAATTCATCATCGTTCCCTATTATGTCACTGATTACATTAATGCAAATGCACCGTATGAAATTCTTCAATCATGGGCTGGAGCCGGAGCGATCATTCTCTTTCAGATTCCGCTCAATCGTCTTACGAAGAATATTCCGACGCGAACTGCTATCGTTCTTGGATTTGCAATTTCGAGCCTGATCTGGTTGATTATTGGCATCTATCCAAGTATTCCGACCATTGCGGCGGGAATTGTTGCATTTGCAATCGGCGAGATGATTCAAGCGCCGCGATATTATGAGTATATTTCAGAAATTGCACCGCCCGGCCAGCAAGGATTGTATCAGGGATATGCATTTCTGCCCATCGCTCTAGCAAGATTCGTCGGCGATCCCCTCGGCGGATGGCTTTATCAAACATCCAAAGCAAATGGCAAACCGGAAATGGTATGGTTTGCGCTCATAGGTATCGGAGCACTTGGTACGTTGTTGATGATTCTCTATAATAAATTCGTAAAGGCGGAACAATCAAAAGCGGCGATGAGTATATGAAAAAAATCTGCACGAAAGCATCTCTTATCTTCATTATCATCTCCAGTACAGTTTTTGCCCAAAAGCAATCGGAAGCACCGAATGCCGATTCTCTTCTCGCGAGAGTCGTGAAAGGATTTGCAGGGGTGCAGGACTTTACAGCAGCCATCGAAGCAGAAGTTACGATGGAGCACGTACAAGTTCCCAAGATGCATGCAGCGATGGATTTTAAGAGGCCGGATAAAGTCCATTTTACATCGCAGGGTTTTTTGTTCGTGCCGCGCGACGGCGTGACAATGAATCCCGCAGTTTTATCACAGCGCTATGATGCATCCTTTATCGGAACGGATACGATAGATGGCCGAATGTTCTTCAAGCTCCAGCTTGCTGCTAAGGCGAAGAAAACAAAACTACGACAGATGTATGCATGGATTAATCCTGTTCAATGGACAATAGCAAAAATAGAAACCATTCCGTATGAAGGCAGAACGCTCTCTATGGTTTTTGACTATGAATTATTGCAGGAGAAATTTTGGCTGCCGTCGAAAATGATCGTTACTTTCGGATCGACAACGGAAGGGGAGAAAACCGAGAGTGATTCGATTTCCCAGCCTGCCGATCAATTCAATCAAATGCAGCACGGAGTGCCGAGAAATGGTACGGTAACTATTCTGTATTCAGATTATAAGATAAATGTTGGACTCGACGATGCTGTTTTTGAGGACAAGAAAAAATAATCATTTGACGATTATCGTTTGGCATGAAGGAACAACGGATCTTTCATCTATGATCTGGAATTGAAAAACTTAGAAAAACGTTATGGCAAGAGATAACACATCTGTTTCATTATCGGAAGTTCATGGATCCGTGAGTATCCCCAGGCATTATGGAATGATGAAACGTTTTTTTGCTTTTGCCGGGCCGGCATATCTTGTCAGTGTCGGTTATATGGATCCGGGCAATTGGGCAACGGACATCGAAGGCGGCTCGCGGTTTGGATTTCAACTTTTATGGGTCATCTTGATGTCGAATTTGCTGGCGGTGCTCCTGCAAACGCTCTCCGCTCGCCTCGGTATTGTCACAGGACGTGATCTTGCACAAAGCTGCCGGGAAGAATATCCAAAGCCTATTGCCTACATTCTTTGGATTCTTTGCGAGATTGCGATTGCTGCTTGTGACCTTGCCGAAGTACTTGGCACGGCCATCGGATTAAATCTCCTCTTTGGCCTTCCCTTGATCATCGGCGTTATCATCACGGGGTTTGATACAATCCTTTTCCTGCTCATCCAAAATTTTGGCATTCGGAAAATGGAATTTTTTATCGTGATGATGGTGACAGTGATGGGCGCGTGTTTTGGCATCGAGATGCTGCTTTCCAAGCCTCTGATCGGCGAGATTGCGAACGGATTTATTCCACGGTTAAATTCCGGAAATCTCTATATTGCCATTGGGATTCTTGGCGCTACGGTTATGCCTCACAATTTATATCTTCACTCTGCGCTTGTTCAAACGCGGCTCGTTGAACAAACGGAACAAGGGAAGCGGCAAGCATGCAAATTCAATTTTATTGATACCCTGATTGCATTAAATGCCGCATTTCTTATCAATGCCGCAATTCTTATTCTTTCTGCGTCAGTGTTTTTTAAGAATGGCGTGCTTGTCACGGAAATTCAGCAGGCGCATACACTCTTAGCACCCTTGCTTGGCACAATGCTGGCAAGCACCCTTTTTGCTGTTGCACTTTTGGCGTCAGGACAAAGTTCCACTCTCACAGGGACCTATGCCGGACAGATTGTGATGGAAGGCTTTCTTCATTTTAAAATGCGGCCGGTTCTCCGGCGGCTCTTGACACGCACCCTCGCCATTATTCCAGCGATTGCTGTCATCGCATTGCGTGGAGACCGGGGATCATATGAGTTACTCATTTTAAGCCAGGTGGTATTGAGTCTGCAGCTTCCATTTGCCGTGGTTCCGCTTATCCATTTTACAAGCGATAAGGAACGCATGGGGACATTTGCCAATAAACAGTGGGTGAAGATTCTTGCATCGATTGCCGCAGTGATCATCATTGTTTTAAACGCCCAATTGGTCATCAGTACCGTGAAAAATTGGATTACACATATGGAAAGCGGATCGATTATTTTGTGGTTCACGATTGTTCCCATGATTGCAGGAATTTTTATATTGCTTCTATATATCTCGCTGCCAAAATCATGGCGAAGGAGAAAACCGACCATGCCGTATGAGATTGAACAACTCGAATTAGTACCGCGTCTTTATACTCGCATCGGAGTGTCACTTGATTTGGGTTTGATGGATTCCAAAGTGCTTTCGCATGCACAATCGCTTGCGCAGCAGAATGGCGCACATCTTGTTCTTATGCATGTTGTTGAAGGAGTGGGCGGGCAGTTATTCGGCGCACATGCCTATGATGATGAAACCCGGGATGATTTGCAGCATTTGGAAAAACATGCGGAAGAACTCCGGAACACAGGGATTGATGTTCAGGCAGTGCTTGGCTTCGGACGTGTACCGAAAGAGATTGTCCGAATAGCCCGGGAACAGAAAATCGATTTGCTCATTATGGGCGGGCATGGCCATCGGGGGATGAAAGATTTAATCTTTGGTACTTCAATCTCAAAAGTTCGTCATGCCTTGAAGATACCCGTTCTGGTTATTCAATAGGACTTTCCTATATAAACAAAAAGCCGACCCGGTTTGTACCAGCTCGGCTTTGATATTTCTGTGTCCTAGAAATTTACTATTGAGTCTTATCGTTATGTTTTGCGCGATATATATTGCGGCTCGCTTTCCTTTGGTCATGGCGAATTTTTTTACGCTCTTGAGGCGTTACTTTTCCATCTGATTTTGCCTGCAATTTTTCAGCCTGAATTTTTCCTTGCTCTTTCTCCAGACGTACCGTCTCGCCTTTTGTGAGTTCCCCGCTTTTCACCCCTTGATTAATTCGTGCTTGTTGTTGTATCTGTTTTTTTGCAATTTTTGGAGTTTTTGGCGGCGCCGTTTGTTCCTGAGCTGAAACGCTCCAGCAGAATAAAGAAACAATCAACGCAGTAATCAACAAACTAGTTCTTTTCATGTCTTCCTCCTATTTTTAATGAACGGATAAAAAGTGTTTTTCAGCTCTGAAGATAAGATGCTGAAATAGGGTGTTTGGTTTATAACATGAAACATACAATAGATTCAATGTTCTTCAGGCGTCAACCATCTAAGCATTTATGGAACATCATTCTCCATACCTTCCTGCAGCGCTTGTTCGTATTTTATTTTATACTCCTTCACTCCTTTAAAAAGCGCCTCGGCAATTTTTCTTTGGCCATCATGGCTGCGGAGCAGTTGTTCTTCCTTCCTGTTGGAGAGATATCCGAGTTCCACGAGCACATTGGGCATCGATGCGCCGACAAGGACATAGAATCCGGCCTGCTTGACGCCGCTGTTTTTAATGTGGATCGTATTCGCCATCGAATTGACAGCGCACTCGGCAAATTGTTCGCTCTGTTTCATATAGGAACTCTGTGCCATCGTCACGATAATGAATTCCTCTTCCGTCAATTTTTGATATCGCTCTTGGTAACCTTCTTCCAGTTGAATGACAGCATTTTCTCGTGAAGCGATTGAAACCGCTTCCTCCGAGCGGTTGGGGCGAAGCAGGTAGATTTCAAAGCCATTCATTCTTGACGGTTTATGCGGCAATGCATTACAATGAAGGCTGACAAATAATTTTCCGGCGGCTTCGTTGGCGATTTGTGTGCGCCGGTACAACTCGACAAACCGGTCTGTCGTGCGTGTGTACACAACCCGAACGTCTTTTAAGTTTTTTTCAATGAGCTGGCCGAGCTTGAGCGCGACACTCAAAGTAATATTTTTTTCATAGGTACCTACAACGCCAACGGTTCCCGGATCTTTACCGCCATGCCCGGCGTCGATAACGACAACATCAAGTTTCCATCGATCGCGTTTATGTTCACTGTTCTGCCTGACGGCTTCTATCCTCTTTTTTTCCAACTCTTTTCTTTCGGATTCGGAACGGATTCTCAGCGAAATGAAAAGGTTATTCGATGCCGGATCGTTTGCCGCTTCTGCCTGCACAACATCGGGCGCAACGCGAAACGTTAATTGAACAGAAGCAGGCGATTGAAATGCGAGAATTTTCTTTACCGCTTCAGAAGGTTTAATTTTATTCAACGCAGCTGTATCAGCAGTGACTCCGGTTATAGTCACAAACAGCCAGCCATCAGGTTTCAGCCATGTTTCGATATCGCCGAGTTTCTTATTGGAAAGAATGGTGATAAGAGATCCGTTGAGTTTCTTTTCAATTTCAATCCCTCCAATATCATATGGCGACGTGGATGAACGTAATTCCAGTATCTTGCGCTCCGCATCGAACACTAAGGGTTTATCCGCTATCCGTTCAAACAGTGCGACGAAAATTAACGCAGGAATGTAAAAGTCTCCATGGCTGCGAATGACCTGTACCGGCATTTGATATACGGTAGCAGTATTCGACACGCGTTCCGTAATAACGACGAAGGGATTCTGATTCGTAAATCGGACAAGCTGCGAGGCGATGAGGCATTCGATTTTCCCGGTACTGTCGTTCAGAATGCCGGGGATCTGCAACGGTTTCAAAAAATCGTTGAGAGAGAGATACAGTACTTCAGTGCTGTCGAGAGTGCGAACGAGTGCAGTGTCGCCGTTTGCCAAGCGAAATGTGATCAGTGTTTCCTGGCCGGCCTCTTGAGAATGACACAAGGGGAAAAAAATGACAGAGAGAAATAGGAATTTCCAAAAGCGGGTGCGGTTCATCTAACGATAATTTACGAATTGCAGTGCAAATGGAAAATCCTGACTGCGAAGCAGGCTGATAACAGCTTGCAAGTCATCTTTATCCTTGCCGCTGACGCGTACCTGGTCTTCCATGATTTGTGCCTGCACTTTCAATTTTGAATCTTTCACGAGTTTTGTAATTTTTTTTGCATCGTCTTTTGCGATACCGACCTGCAGAGTAATGGTTTGCCGTACTGCACTGGAGGCGGCAGGTTCGACATCTCCATATTTGAGCGCCTTCAGAGGAACGCTGCGTTTAATCAGCTTCGATTGTAAAATATCGATAACGCTTTTCAAATGAAATTCATCGCCGGTGGTCACGACAAGCTTTTTCTCTTTTTGGTCAAGCTCAACTGTCGTATGTATTCCTTTGAAGTCATACCGCTGGATGATTTCTTTGTGTGCCTGATTGACTGCATTGTCAACTTCCTGAAGATTTACTTCGGACACTATATCGAAAGAGTTTTGCTGCGCCATGATATTAATGAATGGTTTGGAAAATGTTGTTTTATTTGCCGACTATTGCTTGTTCCTGTCGAGATATTGTGATTGCTGCCGTCAAAGTGATACACGAACACTAAAATAAACAATATGAACAACAATTGCTTGGTTTTTCACACCGTCACCATAAGAACTATGGCCGAAATAGTACTGGAAAATATCTTATTTCCGGATTTCTCCCGTACCCATGCTCCAAAAAGCCAGGTCCAATTCATCCAATGGTATGCCAATGTTGTCGGAAAACATTTTAAATTGCTGCTCAATTTCAAGATATCGGATTCTATTTATCGAATGCGGGATTGAACCAATAACTTTCAATCGTTCCAACATGCGCAAGATGTGCCGGTCAAGGATAGCGAGCCCGTCGTTTTTCCCTATGTTACGGAGAAAATGAGTAGCCTCTTTATAACCTAAACCGATGATATGTTCCACAAGCCATTTCCGAAGATCGAATGCTGAAGCCGGCTCCGATAATTTTTGAGCGATGCCGGGAAATTGTTCCTTCATCTGTACAATATGGCGCGTTTTTGTTTTATGAAAACGGATATACTGTTCTTTGCGCCGAAGGACAGGTTCGGGATCTATAGAGCGGGAATGGAACCCGGCATCACGCAGCTGAGCAACAGCCCGTTCGGCGTGTGCTGCACTTGATTGAGGAGTGAGCAGGCAATAGATGAGTTCATAGAAATATTCTGAAGGTGGAACAGATTGAAATTCCGATAATCGAGCTCGGATTGCTTCTTTGTGGGCTTGATAGTGATGTATTATTTCATCGGGCAGTTTTATTGTATCGAAGGGAGCCGTTTTCATTCTGGGAGTGAAATAAATGTTTTCGTTTTTTTGGAGTGCAATTGAATCAATCCGTCGCGTTGAAGTCCGGTTACTATCAGTGAAAACCATTTTTGATTATGACTTCTTGGTTCCGGTTGTATCATCTGTAACAATCGATTTGAATCGATCGATTGATGCCGCCGTAGAGTGCGCAGCAATGCAATAATTCGTCCGCGGTATATTCTGTTTGGAATCGCTGCACGATGATTATTTTTACCATGCAATTTCTTCTGCTTATGGATTTGAAATGCACTTGGACAATACCGTTGGACCGGACAATCATTACAGTGCGGGTTTGCTGAAGTACAGAAAGCGCTGCCAAGTTCCATCAGTGCTTGATTCCACTCGTATGCCTTTCTTTTAGGGAGTGCCCATTCGGCAAGTTCCCATTCATCCATCGAACGGGCTTGCTGCGGGAACAACCGGCCAAGAATCCGGCGCACATTGGTATCGACGACGGCGGTATGCCGTTCGAATGAAAAGCAAGCGATGGCGTGAGCCGTGTAACGTCCGATACCGGGAAGTTTTTGGAGAAGAGAAATATCAGCGGGCAGGCGGCCGTTGTGATTATTCATAATTTCTTTGGCAATCTCCAGCAGGCGTACAGCACGATTATTATAACCCATACCTGCCCAGGCGCGAATCACATCGGCAGTTCGGGCGTGAGCGAGCGACGAGAAGTTCGGAAACCGGCGCAGGAATTCCGGATACTTTTGCAGCACACGGCTTACCTGCGTTTGCTGAAGCATCACTTCCGAGACGAGGATGCGGTACGGATTTCGAGTCTTTCGCCAGGGAAGCGGGCGAGCGTTCTTCCGATACCAAGACAGAATGGATTTGGTGATTGCTGATTTGCGATTGTGGATTGACGTATGCGTCATTGAATTTGACTATGGAGTGAGCTTTGCGATGAATGGTTTATTGCCGTCGAGTAAATCCATGTATTTTAATTCATCTAGAGTTACCCAGCGAATCTGTTCAAAGACATTGTTCTGCGGTTCTCCCTCGAAACCGGAGATGAAGCAGTACGCTACATTGAATATTCCACCGTCTTCATAATAGGCAGCTTGTGTTTGGATGCTCTCGATGGAATGAATTTCGATGGCAAGTTCTTCGCGCAGTTCGCGGCGCAAGCATTGTTCGGTGGTTTCTCCGTGTTCAAGTTTTCCGCCGGGGAATTCCCATTTTAATTCATATCTGCCGCCTTTTTTCCGCTGGCAGATAAGTATCCTCCCGTCTTTTCGGAGTATGCCGACTGCTACTTCTGTCATCTCATCCTTCTCTATGGAATGAAATATATTGAAACACCAATGGAATTCCAATGGTTCTTTTATTGTAGCTGCTTAGCGAATGAGACAAACAGATAAAATACGAGTCTTGGATGTTGAACTCCTAACGGAGTTCTCTCTCTTGTAGTTTTTATTACAAACGTAAGACTGCTGTGGTTGCTTACACCATCAAATATAATTCACGAATCTTCAGAAATTGAATATTTCAGAACAAGTTCCGAAGTGTTCAATCTGTTTTTGAATTTCCTATTAAAATCCGATCCGCAAAAAGGATTCTATTCTACTTCAGGCAATGTCAACAATTTTTGGATTTCAGGATCATTAAGATTTTCGCGAGTAATCATGCGCACACCGGTATCAATCGATAAGGGATATTTTTTTCCATGAATACAATCAGCCAATGTCTTGACGCAAAAAAATCCCATTCGTGATGGGTCCTGGGAAACTAATACATCGAGATCCCCTTTTTTTAAAGCATTCACTAAAGAAGTTGAAGCATCAAAACCGACGAATTTGATCTTCCCAGCCAGATTCGCGCTTCGCAGGGAAAGCAACATTCCCATCGTTGAGGGTTCATTCGGGCAAAAAACACCGTCTGCTTCTTTGAGTTTATCGATAATGCTCATACATGTATTCTTTGCATCATCGACTGTACTGCCTGCATAGCGGTCCTTTACGATCAGCTGAATATTTTTATACTTAGAGATTGCTTCAACAAAGCCATCTTCACGTTCCGTAGTACTTGCCTGTCCAGCGACATACCGCAACAACACGATCTTCCCTTGCATTCCCACTAATTTTGCGAGCTGATCTCCGGCAAGGTTGCCCGCCTTTTTATTATCTGTCGAGACATAGCTGATAAAATCTTCACCTGCAGTGCCTTTCAGCGAACTATCAAAGATTAGTACGGGGATTTTTTTATTCCTGGCTTTTGTGACACATTCTGCAAGTGCTTGATAATCCACCGGTGCCAGAGCAATTCCGGAGACTTTTTCTTTTATACAATTTTCAACAATTGATATTTGCTGCGTTTTATCATTATCTATTTGCGGGGGAGACCAAATAATTTCAGCGCCCTGGGATGAAATTGCGCCCAACTTCACTCCTGTATGTACTAATTTCCAGAAAAAAGTCGTATTGCCTTTTGGAATAACAACAATCTTTATTTTATCCTGAGATAACACGAATGACTGCAATGTAAAAATAAGAATTGCACACACCGTCCAACAGGCAACTATCTTCTTCATACCTCTCCTTTTCAAAAAGTGAACAACCAGGTTCTATCAACGCAATAAAGATATTTTAGCATCATTCATGTGTAAAATCAGGATTGATGCTGCATTCACCCGTATTCCCATAATTCATCTGACGGACAACAAGTGCCCTTTGTTCTTTCGACTGGAATATACAGGGGAGCGACGAGAAATGCAATTACACTGCATCAAGAGATGACACTTGTTGAAAATTAACTTGAGAAAAAAGAAAAAAAGATTATATTCATTGAAGCGCCAACAATCAAAAAGGAAAAACCTATGTGTACTCTTCGAAGGGTGTTCTTCGTGTTTTCGATATATTTTATAACGCTCACGCAGCAAATTTTTGCGCAAGTAGTTATCAGTGAAGTGTATGGAGGAGGCGGAAATTCCGGTTCGGTTTGGAAAAATGACTTTATCGAGCTTTATAACCCAGGCGAGTTTTCGGTTTCTCTCGATGGATGGTCGGTTCAGTACATTTCAGCGACAGGAACCGGTACGTGGAAAGTTACCAGTCTCACAGGTTCCATCGCACCGCATGGATTCTATCTCATTCAGGAAGATTCCGGTTCCGGGGGAACTATGAATTTGCCGACTCCCGATGCGGCGGGTACTCTCGCCATAGCGGCAACTGCCGGAAAAGTTGCATTATGCAATGCTACAACTGCATTGGCCGGTGCCAGTCCTGCGAGCACAGAAATTATTGATCTGGTTGGATTTGGCAAGAACGCAAATTTCTATGAAGGCAGCGGCCCTGCACCTGCACCGTCGGCTACTCATTCCATTGAACGCAAAGCATCGGCTGCATCAACGGCGGCGACCATGGGTTCGGGCGGGGCAGAAGAATTTCTCGGAAATGGGTACGATTCAAATGACAACAGCAGCGATTTCTTAACCCGTACACCGCAGCCGCAAAACTCCGCAAGTCCGACCGAATCATTATCGGCTGACACCATCCCGCCGGTCATCAATTCGGTACATGTTCTTACGAGTACGCAAATTGAAGTATTCTTTAATGAAGCAGTTGATTCGCTCTCTTCATCCACCTCCACAAATTATACAATCGACAAAGCACTCGCTGTAACGCATGCACAGCGCGAAACTGTAAATTTGAAACGAGTTCTCTTAACCACAACACCAATGGCAAATGATTTCTATAAACTCACGATCCAACATGTTAAAGATATTGCTGGAAATGAGATGATAACAGCAAGGACTTTCATATTTACCTACGGAGTTCTTACCATCGCTCAAGCGCGCTCAGCAGGAGCCGGAGTTGCGGCGCGTGTGCGTGGTGTTGTGACTATAGCAGACGAATTCAAATCCCCATCATTTATTCAAGATGCGACTGCCGGCATAGCAATATTTTGTTCGAGCTTCACCGCTTCAGCACATGTCGGAGATCTCTGGGAGGCCGCGGGTATGCTGAAAGATTTCAACGGGCTGCTCGCTCTTGATTCGCTTACAGATACCATTCGAATAAGTACGGGCAATCTGCTTCCTGTACTTAAAATAATTTCTGCGGAACAAGCTGGAGAACTCTATGAAGGACAACTTGTGTGCATAACGGGAGTCTCCTTTTCAGAAGCCGGTTCCTTCGCGTCCGGAACAACATATCACATTATGGATGGAAGTGCGCGTGTCGATGTTCGAATTCCAAGCGGTTCCGAATTAGAAGGGGCCGCGATTCCGGCCGGGATCATGAACTTGAAAGGAATTCTCAGTCAATACTATGCTCGTTATCAGATGCTGCCGCGGAATAAATCGGACCTGGAGCAATTGCCTGGACCGATTATCGATTCTCCGCCGAAGGTTTCGGCACTTACCGATACAAGCTTCAC
>Ga0182021_10003045_pt1 | contig 19683 bp, 15 predicted proteins | sample 612E3MmetaG_FD_120493 | JGI IMG/M metagenome (GOLD analysis project Ga0182021, IMG submission 120493) | Permafrost microbial communities from Stordalen Mire, Sweden - 612E3M metaG (Illumina Assembly) | ecosystem: Environmental > Terrestrial > Soil > Wetlands > Permafrost | place: Sweden... | reverse complement strand
CGAGATCATGCCAAAGTGGGAATATTCTTCCCATTCCAGGCGGCCAGCTTCCAGCTCGTTGCGCACGATACGCAGTGAACCGACTCCGGGGTTTCCGATATACGAAAAGATTAGTTTTTTAGCGCAGCCGGCGGCCACCATCTGGTCATAGATCAGGTCTGGGGTGGCGCGCGCCAGAATTAGATTGCGTCTTTTTTGACGAATGATCTCATGCCCGGCGGCAAAAGGGATCAGATGGGTAAACCCGGCACAATAGACGGTGTCACCATCATGAACATATTGAGCAATTGCTTCTGATAGAGTACAAAGTTTGGACATCTTGGCTTCCTATTGAAGAAACCCGGTTTGTGAAAACCGGGTCTCTGGATTTTTGTTATCAGGCTTTTCGCACACGCGTATAGATCTGTTCATGCATGTAAAGCTGCAGATAGTGCAAGCCGCCGGCATTTTTACCAGTGGAACCGGAACCTTTCCAGCCGCCAAAGGGTTGGAAACCGGGCCAGGCACCGGTGGTGGCACCCTGGGAACGGTTGCTGTAATTTACGCCGGCTTCGATCTTATCGAAGAACCAGTTGGTCTCTTCATCACTGCCGTAGAAACCTGAAGTGAGGCCGTAATCGACATCGTTGGCCAGCTTCATGGCTTCATCAAGGCTGTGGACTTTGCCTACTGTCGTGATGGGAACGAACATCTCCTGTTTCCAGAGGGGATGAGTGAACGGCAATTCGGCGACTGTCGGGGCGCAGAAGTAACCCTTGTCATATTCGCCGCCGGTCAGGATCTTGCCGCCGGTGAGCACTTTGCCAGCAGAATGTAACTCAGCGGCAAAGGTCTGGTAATCTTTATACGAACTTTTATTAACTACAGGGCCAAGCGTGACAGAACGATCTGTGGGATCGCCGATCTTTAGTTTTTCGGTCATTTCCACCACACGGGCGACGAGCGCATCATAGATCGGCGCTTCGGCGTAAACGCGTGAGGCTGCCGAGCACTTTTGCCCCTGCAGGCCAAAGGCAGAGCGGACAATTCCGGTGGCTGCAGTTTCTATATCGGCGTGGCGTGAAACAATAACGGGATTTTTACCGCCCAGCTCGAGGATGGTGGGCCGTACATAGCGTCCGCTGCCAAAGTCGCGGTGAATTTTCATGCCGACATCAAATGAACCGGTGAAGGTGACGCCGTCGACTTCGGGACTGTCGATCAAGGCCTGGCCGATGACGGAGCCGGAACCGGTCACATAGTTGAACACGCCTGCCGGGACGCCGGCATCGCGCAAACACTCGGAGATCAAGCGGCTCGTCCACGGGGTATCCGTGGCGGGCTTAAGCACAATAGTGTTGCCAGCAACCAGCGCTGAGGCGGCGGGTCCGCCGGAGAGCGCAGCCGGGAAGTTGAACGGGCTGATGACCAGCCAGACGCCGTAGGGACGCAGAACGGAGGTGTTTTCGCTGACAAATCCTACCAGGGGATCTTTCCCTAACTCCGCCACAAAACCGTTGTTGTCTTCCATGCGGGTGCAGGCATAGCGGAAGAGCGCCGCGGTTTCGGCCGCGTCACCCAGGGCTTCCATGCGGTTCTTACCCACTTCCATTGCCATGACCGCGCCTATCTCATAAATCCGCTCATCCATGATGGCAGCGGCTTTACGAATGAGAGCAACCCTTTCCTGCCAGGGAGTATGGCTCCAGGCCGGAAAGGCTTTGCGGGCGGCAGCTAGTGCAGCGGCTGCGTCGCTGGCAGTGCCTTTTTGAAAAATGCCTAAAAGTACATCTGTATTGGCAGGGAAACGATTTTCTATTTTTTTCGCGCTAAATACTTCTTTGCCATTAATGATCATGGCATGTTCTTTTCCCAGATTGGCTTTTAATTTTGCCAAAGCTTCGTCGAACCGCTGATGCAGTTCTTCGGGTGGGTTAAACATGGTTGCGTAAGTGAGTTTAAATGAATTTTCAGTAGTCATGCGGATATTTCTCCTGGTAAGGATTGTTATATCAATTGGACAAAGATAGTATAGCGCAGGAAGAGTTTTGCGTCAAAAATTCAATCTGATTAATTCAACCATTGTTACCCAGTTCCGCCAGTTGGTCGGCCATATGGATGAAATCTTGCTCGAACCAAAGTTTACCGCTGCGAATCGGGTATTCGCCGTGCAGCACTTGGCGCCAGCGTTGCGGAATATTATTAATTCCATAAAGTGCCCCAGAAATTGCTCCGGTAATGCAGCCGGCGGTATCGGCATCATTGCCCAGATTAACCACTTTAACCAGTGCTTCTTCAAAGGAATGAGTGGTTTGCACCGCCCAAAGGGCACTTTCAATCGAGTGGCGTACCCAACCGCTGTTTTTTAAGTCCGAGGGCAAACGCATGGCAGATAAATTGACTGCCAGCAAGAAATCCGGATCAAGGATGACCTGTTCACTGGCCTGTAAAATGGCCTGACGGATGACTAATTCTTTTGCCTCGGAGAGATTTTGCAGAATATGGTAAAGGACAAAGTTGAAGAGCAGAGCACCATTAATGCTGTCTTCATGCGTGTGGGTGATCTCGCATTGCAGGCGAGTCTCGGCGGCCAATAATCCGGGGTGGGCGTGGCGGGCAATGGCTAATGGCCAGGCACGCATCACACCACCGTTGCCGGCGGATTCAGGCTCTTCGGCTTGAATTTCGTGAGAAGCTTTGGCAAAATCAGTTCCAGAGGCAATGGCAGCCAGAACTTTGGCGGTGTGGATGCCAACATCAGAGGGGTGGCTTTGGTACCAGGCGGTGAAACGGGCAGAGAGATCTCTTGAATTGAGTGGAGAGGTAAGTAACAGACTTTCTGTCAGACAAAGCGCCATCTCGGTATCATCAGTAAATGTACCCGCTGGTAAAGGACCTTCGATCATCTCGTTTACCCAGGCATACTCGGGTCTGGGGGGATGAAATTCAAGCGGCATCCCCAGAGCATCACCAACGGCTGCTCCAACAGCTATTCCACGTAATCGATCCTGAAGATCAGACATAAAGTAATTATCTCCGATTATTGCAATAATGCGGAACGGATTTTAAGATATTCACTCATATTAAGGAAGATTTTTTATTTCAGGATTATTATTAATGAGTAATCTCGAATAGTTGGTAAAATATGTCCAATATGTAATTTTGGGTATCCTTCTTTAGATAAGGAACATTTTTATGCCTAATCAAATCATCACCATGAACACAACCAAGAAAATCGCACTGGTCGCTCATGACAATAAAAAACTTGACCTGCTTGAATGGGCAAAATTCAACCGCGGGACTTTATCCAAGCATATTCTCTTTGGAACTGGAACTACAGGGAAAGTGTTGGAAAAAGAATTGGGATTTAAGATCACGAAACTGCAGAGTGGCCCTCTGGGAGGCGACCAACAAATCGGCTCCATGATCGTAGACAACGAAATTGACTTCTTGATCTTCTTCTGGGATCCGTTGGAACAAATGCCGCACGATCCGGATGTCAAGGCTTTATTGCGGTTGGCTTCTGTATGGAACATTCCTGTAGCTTGCGACCGTGCTTCCGCAGATTTCTTGATTTCTTCCCCCTTGATGGAAGTCGCCTACGAACGCATCATTCCCGACTATAACTCCATTTTGAAACGAAGAGTCGCAACGCTTAAGTAAATTCGTTTTTCAAAGCACCGGGAATAAAAGTGATTTTCAGAGATACCCTCAGGAAATTTGTAGATCACTTCTGCGATATTTTTCTATTTATCTGAGCCAAATTCATTGCTTGGCGCGATTGAGGATGATGTATTCGTCTGGTTCAGTGATGGAACTCCAAAATTTTTTTATTGATCATCCTTCTTGATGAGGATGTTTTACATTGCCGAAAGGAAACACTATGATCATCTGGGAGGATAGGATGAGCACGGGGAATGCACGAACCGACTCTCAGCACCAAACCCTCATCGAGAAATTCAATGAGTTGTCTCATGTTTTCGCGGGCAATAATACCGTTGAGATTCGTCTGGCGGCCGGCGAATTGCTGGATTTTTTACAATTTTACGCCGCCTGGCATTTCGAGCAGGAAGAAGCTCTGATGGACCAGGTGCATTGCCCGATTGCCGCTACAAATAAACAGGCTCATGCCAGTTTTTTGGCCAATTTCGGCGAATTTTACACGCGTTGGCAAGTCTCTAACATGGACCTGGAGATGGCTCGCCAGACTTATGCCGTCCTGACCGATTGGATTACCAATCACATTATGACCATCGATGTGCAGTTGCGCGAATTTGTAAAAGAATAAGCGTCCCGCCTGGTTTTATGGGTTGATCCGTCAACGTGAGAGGGATACGTAACAGAATTTCTTCAACGAAAATAAATATTGAGATATGATTAATCCATGGCCTTCAAAAAATACATTCATGATGGCAGTTTTCTGTGGCTGGGGTTGGTGCTGCTCATCGCTTTGTGCATCGCCTTTTTATTGCCCGTGGCTCCTGAAGATTACTGGTGGTATCTGCGGGTAGGTCAGCAAACTCTGACGAACGGGAGCATCCCGACCACTGATTTATTTACTTATTCCATTCCCGGGCAGGCGATTTATTACCATTCCTGGGGAGCTTCGGTACTGTTCTGGTTGCTATATAAGGCTGGCGGGCTGACACTCACCGTGCTAATGCGCGGGATTATCGTTTTCATCACTTATACGCTGGTCTGGTTCACTGCCCGCCGCGCCGGGGCCGGTAGGCTCGGCAGCAGCCTGGTCTTGCTGGTGGCTATTCTGGCCTCCAGTAATAATTGGGAAATGCGTCCGCAATTACTGGTTTATCCGCTATTTGCTGCAGCATTATGGATCTTGTACCGTTGGCAGGAGGGCGAAAAGAAAGGAGTTTGGTGGTTGCCGCTAATTGCGTTCTTTTGGGGCAACCTGCATGCGTCCTTTGTGATGCTAATTGCTCTCGTTCTGGCTGCCATTGTTTTCGGAAAAGGGGATCGAAAATGTTTAATGATTGTTATGGCAGGAGTTTTAATAGCAATTTGTATCAATCCACGTGGATGGTATTCCTGGCAATATGTATTTAACTCATTGACTACCCCATCAAATCAATTATTCTCTCAGGAATGGATGCCGCCTGTAAACCAGGGCTGGCAGATGAATTTGTTCTTCTTCTGGTTGTTGATTTTTCCGGTACTTGCTGCGTTATCTCCGAGAAAACTATCATGGATGGAATGGAGTTGGTATGTGGGGTTTGGGTTTATGGCTTTGTGGGGATTACGCTATGGCGTCTGGTTTATTCTAATCCTGGCTGTGTTGACCGCGGAATTACTAGCAGATTGGGAAAAACGCTGGTTGCGGGAACCTGAAATCTCCCATCCTAGATTAAATATTGCGATTCCATTCGTTTTACTTATATCGTCATTGGCGTTTTTACCCGGTTTGCGTGAACAGTGGTGGAAAGAGGCGCCCCCCATAACCATGAATACTCCAGAAACAGCTACCATTTGGCTGCGCAAGAATCCACAGCTATCCGGTCCACTTTTTACAGAGATGGGTTTTGCCAGCTATCTGGAATTTGCATTGCCGGAGCGGCTGGTATGGATTGACACGCGGATGTATATTTATCCAAGCTCAATGTGGGTGGACTATGAAGCGATCACATATGCTTCACCTGATTGGGAATCTAGGTTGAAAAGTACAGGTGCGAATCTGATAATGATCTCTGAGAATGAGCAGCCTAAATTGATTACTGCGTTGGAAGGCTCTGCTAATTGGTGCCAGGTATATCGGGATAACGTCGCAAGAATTTACACGCGCGGCGCTTGCCGCAAGTAAGGCTGGGTATAATTCACTGGACTAAAAACAATGAGGAAATCTTATGACAAAAAAAGCAAAAGTTGCTGTACTGCGAACGACCCCGGAAACGGTTCTGGTTGACTACCAACGCTTGTTCGAGCTGGCTGGTGGTCCGCTGGCATTGGACCGCTCGACTACCACAATGCTAAAAGACAACATCTCCTGGCACTTCCCCATGCCCAGCGCCAATACCACGCCCTGGCAGTTGGAGGGGACGATCCTGGCGCTGCGCAATAATGGTTTTGAGGATGTGGTTTGCGTACAGAACCAGACTGTAGTCACCAACGCTTACAAGGGTGAAGACCTTAACGGTTACGTGCCCATTTTTGAACATTACAATATCCCGGTCAAATTCAATTTCGAACCCAAAGATATGTCTTGGATCGATTACAAACCGAAGGCTAAAATGCTGGCCCTCGATCATATCTATCCGGAAGGGATCCAAATTCCGGACTATTTCATCGGCAAGAATATCGTGCATCTACCGACGGTAAAATGCCATATCTACACGACAACCACAGGTGCGATCAAGAATGCGTTTGGCGGTCTATTAACCAAATACCGCCATTACACCCATACCTGGATCCATGAAACGATTGTTGACCTGCTGGCGATTCAAAAAGAAATTCACCCTGGCTTGTTTGCGGTGATGGACGGCACGACCTCAGGTAACGGCCCTGGACCGCGTATCATGATTCCTGTGGTTAAAAATGTTATTCTGGCCTCAGAAGATCAGGTGGCCATCGATGCTGTGGCTGCCAGGCTGATGGGATTTGACCCGATGTCGATCAAATACATTCGATTGGCGCAGGAACAGGGATTAGGTATCGGTGACCCGCGCGATATTGAGATCGTTGGCGATGATATCAGCAATGAGAACTGGCACTTCGAGGTTGGACACAGCGTGCATAAATTCCTGGGCTGGCTTTCGTGGTACGGGCCAACCAAGAATTTACAATATTTGATCATGCACACCCCGCTGGTGAATATTCCGATTGCGTGGTCAGCTTTCTATCACGATGTTTTCCACTGGCCGCTCAAGGAAAAACATATTTTTGAAGAATGGTGCGAGACCACTACATGGGGACATCTGTTCAAAGATTATAAAGCGCAGGGGTATGAGGGCGGAAGAAAATAGAAAAAGAGCAAAAAAAGCAAGTTATAAGAAAAAATGCAAAACCCCGGTTTCTTTTTAGAAACCGGGGTTTTTAAAGTCAAAACTTAGCAATTTTTGTATAAAGCTCGCTTACCAGTTGGCGCATATTGGCCACGCTAGCTTTTTCAAGGATGAGTTTGCGATTCAGCGTGGCGGCGGATTTTTGAAGGGCCTTGTTCTCCAAGGCAGCCAGGATTGCCTCAGCCAGGGGATGCGGGTCATCCGGGGAAACCAGCAGACCGTTTTGGCCGGGGGTGATCCACTCATGGATAGATTCGATATCCCCGCAGATGGGCAGACAGCCCAGCGCTATAGCTTCGAGCAAGGTATTGGGCGTGCCGTCGTGGGTGCTGATCGAGACGGACAGGGTTGAGCGGGCATATTCCTGCCAGAGGGCTTCCTGGGATAACAAGGGCAATAAGGTTACATTTTTGCTGATGCCAAGTTTCTCCACCCAATCGAGCGCCTCTTTTTGCCCCTGCATAGAAGTGCAAACAAAATGCACTTCAGGGCGGCGGTCGAGTACCAGCGGGATGGCCTGAAAGAAGGTATCGGCGCGTACGTAAGAGCGCAGCCCGCGCGGGTTAATAATTTGCGGCGGGTCAGAGCGTTTAATCCCTGAAACCACTTTTTGCATTTCAGCTAAGTCCAGACCGCCGTTGCCGGGTACGACCAGAGTGGGTTTGGCGGGGTCAAATCCCCAGCTTTGCGCGAGATGCACATCGCGCTGAGTATCGCAGATCAAGGCATTGGCGCGGCGTAAAGAATCGCGGGTCAGCGCTGACATGCGCGGGCTGGCCGGTGCGTGCAGGGTGAGGTCATTGCCCCAGGTGGAGACGATGAGCGGGATCCCTGGCGGGGTGGTGCTGGCGATCATACCCTCGAAGGGGATGCGCAGAGCGTGGATAAGGTCAGGGTGGAGTGAAGCGACCAGACGGCGGTATTCGCGTGAATAGGCCAGCAGCGTCCATGGACCCAGCCAGTGGCGCGCTTTTTGTGCCAGCGGGCGTACCTTTGAGATGATCCCTTTGCGGTTGGATGCCGGAGCAGTGCCACCGGCCTGGCTGCCTGAATAGCGGGCAAAAGCTACCGGCAGCACTCCGGCCAGGGTGACGCCTTCAATGGCCGAACAGGGGAAGGTGGAGATGAGGCTGATCTGCCAGCCCAGGGGTTGGACCATCTTGAGCCAGCGCCGCGTAATCGGGCTTCGTCCATCAGCGATAAATAGGATATGCATAATTCTATTGTAATCTTGTATTTGCTTATATATTAATTACTTTGAGTGAGAAAAAACTATAATTTTTTACCAAGAAAATGGTATTTTCGCGCTGCAGTCTGGTGAAATTTAAGCTCATGGCGCGCCAGGGCGGCGGAGAATACTGGCGGGTATAGCCGAATGTTTTGCTAATACGAAAAATGCAAGACATTTCCGCCGCTTTGCAGGATTGTTAAGATAACGGGTAAGGTTGTAATCAGACAAAATAGATAGATTCCTGCGGTCAATGTCAGCAGAATCAGGCCAATGAGGTCTTCTTTTTTGAATCTGTTGTGCCAAGGGATCAATCTTGCGGATTTTCCTCCGCTTACAGCGAAGGGGAGAAGCAGCGGCAGGGCAGCAAGATGAAAGCGGGGTTCGGCGATGATGAACAGATGCGGCAGGCCGTAACCAAGACAGAAAAATACTACGAGCCGAGTCAGACTAGAATGCCTGGTTTGCCAGAGGCCGAAGACACCCAGAATGAAGATGGCTCCCCACGGAATGACGAGCAGCAAATAAATACAGATCAAGGCGGGCAGCGAGATGGGGCCTAGCAGGTCATTGCTGTAAAAATAGTCGAATTCACGAACTTCTGGCCCTACAAATTTACCTAGTCTGACGAAAACTCTGCGCATGGCCTCAACCGGGTCAGCGCGGATGAAGCTAATGGCTTGGCGAAAGCAATAATTGTCACGCAGGCTGTCATCTAGAATATTCATCGGCAAGATGGCAATTTTCGAGACGAAACCTCCGTCGCCTTGCGGATGGTAGCCGATGAAGAGGTTATAGCCCAGACTGTTCTCGACGAAGGACGGTTTTTTCATTTGAAGCGAATTACGGATGCTCCAGGGCAGGCAGAGGCCAAAAGTAACTAGCAGGAAAACGGCGGCAGCCTTCAGGCGGGCCGGGTGATGGCACCATAGCCAAAGGCCGGCGAGCAGGGCGGAAATGGCAAAAATAGAACGGGAAAGCAGGGTAAGACCGCACAGGCATCCGGCCAATGCCACCCAACTCAGTGAGCGTTTTGAAATTGAATAATAGAGGGTAATGACGGTGACCACTCCTAGGGGAATATACAGATTTTCAGAGATCAGTCCGATCGGGTAAAACAGTAGAATGGGGTAGAGGCTCATGGCGGTCCCGGCCAGGAAGCAATTTCGTCTGGATAGGCCTATTTTCATACCCAGAAATGCGGCCAGCGGTGCCAGGGCTGCTGCCAGCAGCGCCTGCACTAGGCGTGCCAGTATGAAATGCGCAGATAAGGGCACCAGTAAATAAAGCAAGGCGAGAAAGGCAGGGTAACCGGGAGCACGGAAAGTAGTTGGCAAGCCCAGTTTTGGGAAGGGCAAAGCATCCAGATCGAGAAACTGAGAGTAGTAAGGGCGCAGCGTTTCGACATCTGCCTGTGCATACCAGCGGTAGCCATTTCCTTGGCTGATTGAACGTGCCAGCATGTCGTATTGGAACATGTCATCCAAAGCAATGGGTTCGTCGATAAAGAGCAGTACCATGCCAATATGAAGTAGTAGAGAGAAAAGAAATACAATCAAAAGCAGTTTTGAAAAAGTGAGCCTGTCGAGAAAATTAAAGGCGCGTTGTAACCGCGTTGAACAAACAGAGCCGTTCATCGGAAAGCCTCCGTAGAAGTCGTTGAAAATTATTTATTTAAGGACGAAATAAAAATCTATCTCTTGAGGTGGAAGAAAGAGGAGATTAATCCATCTTAATGAAAAGCGGGTGTCAAGCGGTTATGTTGTGCCAGACCGCCAAAAATAACCCCCAGCAACAGGCCTTCCAGAATATCCGGAACAAAAATATAGATCAGATAGTTTGCCTGGTGTGCCTTTCCCAGCAGTGAACCGGGGAACAGATAACTTTGCATTAATGCCGCGGAAAGGCGGTTCACGAAATATCCGGCCAGAAATGCCAGCATGCTCATCCAGACGCAGCGGAGGGCGATGCGCCATTTTACTGTGGGGATAGCGATGAAGAAGCCGTAAATGACTCCGGTCATCAACGGAAAGAGGAGGGGCAAATAAGTTGCCCACCCGGTCTGGGTCGAAGTCATGGCATCAGGAAAATATAACTTGAAGATCTGGAGCGAAAATAAATTAGCGAGTAAAAAGCCGATGGATCCGCTCAAGACGAAGAATTTCTTGTGGGTAGGTCCTAATGCGCAGCCAATGGCTAATCCGCCCAAGCCGCCCGTCAGTAAATAGGTGATCAATAGGAAAAAGAAAGACTGATCGAAGTGGATAAAATTCAGCCAATTAAAAGTATTAATCGAGTCATAGACTCCGATCAAAATAAATCCAAGCGTAAAAGCGCTCAGATTCAAGTGGTAGGGCTGGAGCCATGGGGATCTGGCAGCCTGGTGTTGGTCGAAGATGCTGGCTGGGGCTTCGGTAAACTCATGCCAGAGGAACTGAAATACATTCCAGAAGCTTTGTTCGCGGTTTTCTGCCAGAGCTTCAACGAATACCCCGTGCATTTCGGCGCCGAAGCGGTTGCGAAACTCACGTGGATAGAGCAACAATAAAATTTGATAGAAGTGTGTAGCCAGGGAAGCTTGACTTTCTTGAAGGTGGTTTTGCATGATGTTTAAAACCCACTGACGGTAACAGAAGCGGAAAGCTCGACCAATTCCCGCATCCGCGCTACTTCCATTCCCAGCACACTATTCCCCTGGCCGGTCAAGGAATAATTTTTGCGCACCCGGGTTGATACATCTGCCTCGTCTTCGCCTTCGCGAACGATCCAGCCTGCATCCAGCAAACGTTTGAGCACCCCGTACAGGGTGCCGGTGCTTAAATTGATGCGTCCATTGCTCATCTGATTCACCCCCTTCATGATCGCATAGCCGTGTTTCGGCCCTTCTGATAGGCTGAACAAAATAAAGAAAGTAGCTTCTGTCAGCGGCAGGTAAGCATGTAAATCCGTTTCAATATCCATTCGTTCTTCCCTCCTTCTTGATATGGCGCTAAACGTTATGTCGTATTACGACATATTAGCACATCAAAAAGGTATTGTCAAGTAAATGGGTTTTATGATTAGGGAGGAGAACGCGGGTTTATCGCATGGGGTGAGCGAGCGTGAAGTTGACGGCCTCGACAAATACAGCGACCATTTTTTCGAGGTTGACTTCTTCGCGTACGATGCGGTAGGAAGCCAGACCCATCTGTCGCAGTTTGGCCGGGGAGCTCAAGGCCTGGCGCAGGGTTTCGGGGAGCGCAGAAACAGAGGCTTCGGGCAGCAGCCAGCCGTTCTCGGCGCGCAGAAGCTCGGTTTGAGTGCCGTCTGCTTCGCCGACGAGCACGGGCAAGGCATGAGCCATAGCTTGCTGCACGGCCAGTCCGCCGGTGCCGGGCAGGACGAAAAGATCAGCGGCTTCATAGTAAGGTTCCAACTCAGCACCGTGCCGTGCGCTGATAAATTCCGCCAGAGGGTAAATATCCTCAGCCAGGAGTTGCATTGGCTCGCGTTCTGGACCATCACCGATAATGATCAGGCGGGGTCGTAAGGCATAAGGCATCGCTGCGCAGGCTTTGAGCAGAATATCTAAACGTTTGCGCGCCTGCAGCCGACCGACAAAGAGAATGGTCGGTCGATGATTGGTGAATGAATCCGGACGTTCGAACGGCGGCTGCTTGGGTCTGGAAACTGCGGCATTGGCAGCGATAAAGACTTTTTCGGGAGCAAACCCGGCTGCGATATATTGTTCTGCGCCGGTACGGGAGTAAGCAATGACGGCGTCCAGACTGTGCAAGAAACTACCGCGCAGAGCGGTCTCGATCTTATTCGTTGCAGGGACACCCAATCCCCAGCCGATGACGGGACGGCTGCGGTGATGCATCCAGCGCACGGCCGCGGGCGTGCTCAGGTAGCGCGGGTTAGCCTCGACGATGAGTGCTCCCGGCTGCCAGATCTCCAGCCAGTCCAAAAAACTCGGCTGCAGCAGACCATACAAAGTGCCGCTGAAAAGGTGTTTGTTGTTGGCCGGGAAATAGACTGCTTTTTGCAGGGCAGTGAACGATGTGATGGCTTCCTGCGGGCGTGCCTTACCAGCAAAGACTCCCAACCCTTTGGGGCAGGATTCTGCCAGCAGTTCAAAAAAAGGCGCGCGGTATTCGGGCAAGACGCGCTGTTGTAATCCCAGACAAACCGGTATCTGATTCATGCGGCAATCACCTCCACCCGCGAACCGCGCTCGGTCTTCACCACTTCGATGCGCGCTGAAAAGGCATCTTTGAGTTCTTCCATGTGCGTGATGACCAGGATCTTGGCAAAATCACCGCGTACCATGTTGATGGCCTCGATCAGGCGCTGGCGGCCTTCGGCATCCTGGCTGCCGAAGCCTTCATCGATCACCAGCGTTTGCAGACGTGCTCCGGCGCGGCGAGCCAGCACCCGGCTGAGTGCCAGACGGATGGCAAAGTTGACACGGAAGGCCTCGCCGCCGGAGAAAAGTTCATAATCGCGTTCGCCCATGTTGTCGCGGATGAGGATATCCAAAGTTTCTTTGCGGTCGTCGCGTTTTTTGTCTTTGAATTCCCGCTGTGTCTCGAATTTGACCGACATGTTGCCATCGGAAAGGCGGTCAAGGATCTCGTTGGCATCGCTTTCGATCTCCGGCAGCGCCTGTTCGATCAACAGGGCAGGGATGCCGTCCTTGCCAAAGGCGCGTTCCAGCAGTTTGAGCTGGGCAATTTGCGCGGTCAGTGATTCTTTCTCGGTGCTCAGTTTGGTACGCTGTTCTTTCAGGTTATCCAGTACCAGCACATCATTGCGGCGGGCAGCCAGGAATTGCATCAATGAATTGACCTTTTCCTGAAGGTCATAATAGTCTTTTTCGAGCGCGGTGAGGGCAGGCAGATTTGCCTGGTTTTGCTGCAGCGTTTTTTGCGCCTGTGCCAGCTCCGCGGTCAGTTCTTTGAGGCGGGCTTCCTGCTGGTCAACGGAAGCATGCAGCGATTCGATCTCGCGTTCCAGGGGGTTCAGGTGGGCGCGGGCTTTTTCAAGGTTGAGCAGGGCTTCCTGGCTGGCACGGCCGGCTTTTTCAGCATTACGGGCTGATTCATGAGCGGCGGCATCATAACCCAGCGCTTTCATTTGTTCATTCAGGGCTGCCAGTTGAGCGCGGGCTTCCGGCGCGAAATCCTGATTCTGCAGTACCTCGATCAAGTGGCTTTGTTCCACCAGACCGGTATTTTGCCATTCTTTGAGGCGGAGCTCATCCAGACTGAGTTCGTGTTCCTGCGCATCCAGTTTGCGCTGCTCGGACTGAAGTTGACTTTCGAGCGTTTGCAATGATTTGATCTGCGCTTCCAGGTCGGAGAAACGGGATTCACAATCTTTAATCGCCTGTGCGTTCTTGCGAAAGGCATCCCCTTTACCTTTGCCTTCGCGTTGCAGATCAAGTAACAGGCTCTGGCGTTCCTCCTCGCTGAGCGGTTTGCCGCAGACCGGGCAGGCAGCGCCTTCCACTTCGCTCAAGCGATCCATGCGTACTTTTAGACCATCCATTTCGGCCTTCAAGACCTGATTTTCAGCCCTGGCAGCGGCGCGTTCATCCGCCAAAAGGTGAAGGTCGTTCTCAAATATTGGGCGTTTTTCCACCTTGGAGTGTAGTTCTGAGACGGTGCTGCTTAATTGTTCAAGCTGTTTCTTCTTGGGTTCCTGAGTGGATTTCAGCCCGGCAATTTCTGCGGCTTTGGCGTTCAAAGCCTGGAGCTGGGTTTCGAGGCGGGTTTGCTGGCTGGCAATTTCTTGCAGCGGCGCGTGCCGTTGAGTTTCAAAAGATTGGAAATTGGCCGCAAGTGCGTCCCACTCTTCCAGTTTTTTCTGGTCGAGTTTCCACTGCTGCACGGCCTTCTGGATCTCTTCAGCGCTGGCAACCTGTTTTAAAAGCTGGCTGCGTTCCTGCTGACGTTCCAGCAGGGTCTGGTTCTGACGGTCGAGTTCCTGCTGCTGGCGGGTCAGTTCAGTTTGCTGCTTGACGATCTGCAGGCGTTCCTGCTCAAAGCGTTCGTGCAGCAGACGCTGCTGGTCGAGCAAGGATTTTTGCGAGTCAGCCAGGGCTTTCTGCCCCTTGAATTCTTTTTCTGCATCCGCCAGGCGGGCTTTGCGGTCTTTTTCTTCGGTTAATTCTTCTTCAATGCCGCTGAGGCGGTCTTCAATGATTGCCAGTTGGCTTTCTGAGACATGCCGGCGGCGCAGGGCTTCTTCTTTATATGTTTCCCAGATCTCAAGTCCCAGAGTATTGGAGAGGATGCGTTTGCGGTCGGAGGGTCGCTGCTGTGCGAACTGGTCCGCTTTGCCCTGTAAAAAGAAGGAGGCATTGATGAAGGTTTCGTAATCGAGGCGCAGGGTCTTGACGATGCGTTCATCCGTGGCGCGCAGGGTGGCCTCGGTCAACGGCCTCCAGCCGCCGTCTTCACCTTGCTGTGAAAATTCCAGCAGGGTGGTTTTACCCTTGGGTTTGGAGCGCTGTACTTTATAGCGGCTGCCTTCGTAATCAAAAGTAAAAATAACCTCGGCTGCGTCAGCATTGTTGTTGATGATGCTGTCATCGCGGCGGCGGGCTTCGCCAAAGAGTGCCCAGGTGATGGCATCCAGCAGCGAAGATTTTCCGGCGCCATTCTGGCCCGAAATACAGGCCAGGTCGAAAGACTCGAAATCCACGTCCACCGGGTCGAGGTAAGAAAGAAAACCGCTGAGATGCAGGCGGATGGGGATCAAGGCTTACTCCTGGTCGTGCAAATTTGATTGCAATAAGGGTGTAGTTGTTACCAATACTTTATCCACGCGGCGGCCGTCCATATCCATCACTTCAAAGGTCAAATTCAGGTACTGGAATTTCTGCCCGCTTGTGGGTATATGGCCCATTTGGTTCATAATAAATCCGCCCAGGGTTTGGAAGCCGATCTTTTCCTCTTCGGGTAGTTCATCCAGATCAAAGAGGTCTTTCAGTTCATCGATGGGCAGCATACCGTCCAACAAGTAAGAGCCATCCTCGCGGCGCACGACTTCGGGTTCGGAAGGCTCATCGTGCGCTGGAAGTTCTCCCACAATGGCTTCAAGTACGTCAAAGAGGGTGACCAGGCCGAGCAGCCCGCCGTATTCATCGATGATCAGGGCCTCATGTAGTCCGGATTGGCGCACCAGTTCCAGCACGCGCGAGGCCGGGGTGTTCTCGGGGACGAAGAGAGGCTTTTGCACCAGCGCCAGCAGGTCAAAGGGTTGATTGCTGAGGTGCTGCTCGAGCAGGTCTTTGGCATTGAGAATTCCGACCACCTCGTCCAGCGACCCATCCGCCACCGGGAAGCGCGAATGGCTGCTGTGCATGACCTCATCCAACAATATTTGTGAGGTATCTTCCAGGTCGAGCCACTCGATTTCTGTACGCGGAGTCATGATGGCATTGATCAGCCGGTCATTCAGACGGAAAACGCCTTCGATCATATCCTGTTCGGTCTCTTCAAATACGCCCACCTGGGTGCCTTCTTCCATCAGTCCCTTGATCTCCTCCTCGGAAATGGGGGGATCCTGATTGGGAGTAGCTCCCAAAATACGCAGGCCGAAATCGGTGGAAATCGTCAGCAAGTGAATGATCGGTGCGGATACCTTTGAAATAAAGGTCATCACTCCGGCGACCCGCGAGGCGATCTTTTCGGGGTTGTTCATACCCAATCGTTTGGGAATCAATTCACCGATTACCAGCGAGAAGTAGGTGGTCAGTAAAACCACCACTACCAAAGCAGCAGCCCCGGCATATGGAGCCAGCCAGGGAATTTTAACCAGAGATTTAGAGAGTTGGTCCGCCAGGGTGGCGCCGCCAAGGGCGCCGGTAAACATGCTGACCAGGGTGATGCCGATCTGCACCGAGGAGAGCAGGCGATTGGCCGATTTGGATAATTCCAGGGCAGAGGCGGCACCGCGGTCGCCATCTTCGGCACGCTGTTCCAGGCGCACCTTGCGCGAGGAGACCAGGGCGATCTCAGACATGGCAAAAAAGCCGTTGATCAAAATAAGCAGGAAAATGATCAAAATATCCACAAATATACTCATTATTCCTCCTCTGGCGGCTGCCCGCTGACGGCTGATTCGATGATCGAGGCGGCTAAATCTTTGATTGAATCTGTTTCAAATGATTGCTTAAAAATTGTTGAAAAATATGTGCTTAAAAGTTCAAGAGGAGGAATAGTAGTTAAAGATTTATCTTCAGGCAATCGTAGCCGTGATTCTTCATGTGGACGACGAATTAAATGAAATTCAAAAGTATCCTTACATCTATCCCGAATTGCTTTTTCATCAATTAAAGCATCCATATTTCTGGGATACTCAATTACTAAACGGAAACAAATATTATTAAGCCGTGAAGATTGTGGAATCTTGGAATAAATCAATTCCATTGCATTATCACCATTGTTGATTTTTACATATTTTGTTAAAAATTTTCTGCCATTTAATTTTCTAAGTTCGTAGGTAGAATTTCCTTTTTCAATATTGGCAATAACGAAATATTTTTCTTGTTTTTCTTCACCAAAATCCACGCGTTCAATTGAACCAGGATATATAACTGGCGTTTTCCCACCCAAGTTTAAATCCTGCGATTTGTGGATATGCCCTAAAGCAACATAATCAATTCGCGGATCGAAGATAATACTTCCCGGTAAAATAAAATCTTTTCCAAGCATGATATTACGTTCATATCCGTATTCTGCACCCATCACAGATCCGTGTGCAATAAAGATAGTAGGCAAAGATGGATCGAGTTGTTCTAGCCATTTGGAATAGATGTAATAGATATTGTTTTCGAACTCTTTGAAAATATCATCTTTGTTTTTTCCTGATATATCTTGATTCATTACCATGAACGAACTAAATATCCAGGGAAGACCCAGCACCTGAACGGGTAGGCCTTCAAGATCCGCCGGTTTGAGGAAAACGGGCTTATCGATCACGTGAATGTGCGGTACAGCCAGGGTGGCAAATTCTTGCAGGGTATGGGCGCGGCCGGTAGCCGGGCTGATATCATGATTGCCAACGAGAAGAATGGTAGGGATCCCTGCATCAGACAGGCGCATGATGCGTTTGCCCCATTCGCGTTGAAAGGTGGGCGCCGGGGTGCGGTCTTTATAAGCATCGCCGGCAAAGATCACCAGGTCCACTTTTTCAGAAACGGCGGTATCGACAATGGTATCCAGTGCTTTTAAAAAGTCCAACACACGCAGGGGCAGACCCGTCACCGGATCGTGTTTGCCGTGTGTGGCGATATCAATATGAGCGTCGGCGAAATGAAGTAGTTTTAACATGACTGATACCCCTGGAAAATGTCTGACTGCCTCAGGGGGTGACTCCCATTTGCTGGAGTGCGCTCACGGCTGGGCCAAAGCCAGGATGAACTGTCATACTTTTCTTCAGGTCAGCGATCGCGCTGGTCTGGTCACCCAATTTGGCTTCAGCGAGGCCGCGCCAGTAATAGCTCTCTTCCAAGACAGGTTCCGCCATGGGGTTCAGGGTAGTATTGGCTAGGTTGATCACATCGTTATACCGCTGCGTATAGTAATAAGCATAATACGGGCCGGTTTGATACCACATGATGCGCCAGGGCCGCAACTTTTCAGCAATGTCGGGCATCAACAAATAGGCCTGATCAAAAGCATTGGCGGCTCCGCTGTAATCGAGCTGTTTGACCAGCGTGCTGCCCAGGTTGAACCAGGCGAAGAAGCGGTCGCGTGCGTCCGTTAAACTGGTCGTCTCGCTAAGTGCGCGGTCATGCGCTATTTGGAAGGCGGTTGGCTCATCCCAGAGAGGACCGAGCAGGTTCATCACATCATTTTGTTTTTCTTGCGGGTAGACTACCAAAAAGACGAAATTGAAAGCGCGCCAGTTTTGGTAGAAATCATCATACGTGATACTAAAATACTTTGAATCCGGGCTACTGATCTGCAGATAAGCATCCTGGGTCAGGAACTCATTCTTCGTGTCATCATATCCGACAACCAGTTCGTAATGGCCCATCCAGCCTTGTTCTACAGTGGAGAAACCTTTTTCGATCATCACCGGAATACCGGCATTTACCAGTTGTTTCAGCGTTTGCATGTCGCCACCATCGCGGAGAATGCTCTGAAAATCGGTGTTATTTTGCAGGTAATCTTGCAGTTCGTACGGCATCACGTTTTTATCACGAGAATTGGGTTTCACAATAGGCGCGATCGAATCCTGGTTTCCGGACCATTTCCAATAGGAAAGATTCATTGAAAGTGTCGCCGGACCGCAGTTGTTCCACTCTTCCATTTCCTGACGAACCCCTTTGAGAAAAACAGTGGGAGGCAGGGGGATGGGGGTGCTGGTGGGTGAGGGGGTGGGGCCGGGTGTGATGATTGTGGGCTCCGGCGTGGCAGTCTTTTGGGCAGCCAGTGTGGCTTGAACGGAGGTGCCGATGGCATTAGGCGTACCCTGCCCGGGGACAAAGAGGGCGTCTTGCGGTGGAAAAAGTTTGTATTTGACTGACGCGTAGATTTCCTGGGCGTGATAAGAGACTCTCTCCCAGACTGGAGGCAAAAATAGAATGATGCCTCCCAGGATGACCACAACCAATAAGCCGATTATGAGGGCGTTGCGTTTTTTATACATAAAGAGATTATATCATCCGCAAAAAGAATAAATTTAACCAATCAAAGGCGTTGAGATCGGGTAAATAAAACCCCGGAGTAAAAAAATCACTCCGGGGTCGTATACGGTCAGCAAAGCTGCCGTTTATTTTTCGGTGAACTCGCCGTCTACTACATCGCCTTCAGGTCCGCCCTTGTTTTGCTGCGGGTTGCCCGGGTTTTCAGCTTCAGGTTGACCGGTGGGTTGGGGACCAGGTTGAGCCGCGGACTGCATTACCTGAGAATACAGGGCCTGTAACTCATCCGTTAATTTACGGATGCTGGCCACGTCTTCTCCGGCCAACGCCGTGCGCAGTTCCTGTATCTTGGCGGTCAGGCTGCTGGTTTGAGCTTCCGGCAGTTTGGCACCCTGATCTTTGATGGATTTCTCCACCTGATAAGCGGCATTATCACCCAGGTTGCGGGCTTCTGCCAACTCTTTGCGCTTCTCATCTTCAGAGGCATGTGTCTTGGCTTCTTGTACCATGCGCTCGATATCGTTCTTTTGCAGGTTGGTCGAAGCTGTGATGGTTACTTTTTGTTCGCGGCCGGTGGCTTTATCTTTAGCGGTGACGTTGAGAATGCCGTTGGCATCGATATCAAAGGTAACCTCAATTTGCGGTAGACCACGCTGTGCAGCGGGGATGCCTTCCAGGCGGAAGCGTCCCAGGCTCATATTATCCGATGCCATGGTGCGTTCGCCTTGCAAGACGTGAATATCCACGGCAGTCTGGCTGTCTTCAGCAGTCGAGAAGATCTGCGATTTGCGGATTGGAATGGTCGTGTTCCGTTCGAT
>Ga0182021_10003044_pt1 | contig 19691 bp, 19 predicted proteins | sample 612E3MmetaG_FD_120493 | JGI IMG/M metagenome (GOLD analysis project Ga0182021, IMG submission 120493) | Permafrost microbial communities from Stordalen Mire, Sweden - 612E3M metaG (Illumina Assembly) | ecosystem: Environmental > Terrestrial > Soil > Wetlands > Permafrost | place: Sweden... | reverse complement strand
TGCTCGCCAAGGCGAAGGTGTCCGCGCAGAATGCAGCCGCAAGGCCAGCCGCCTCGGCCGTAGTTAGAAAGGGTGTTAAGCGTGTCTTGACCAAACCAGGCAGCGGCACCTTCACGAAAATGCAGAGCGTTGCTTTCGTTGGCATCTCTCACTCCGTTCGTCATCTTCGACAGGCGAGCAATCGTCGGAAGAGGCGAAGCACGCCGGGGGTTAGCCTGGTTCGCTGGTACGCGTCTCCGAGTCGCTTCCACGCCTCGGCCTGGGTCGGGTAGGGGTGGATCGTCCGCGACAGCGCACCGACCTTCGCCTCCTCGGTGATCGCGAGCACGACCTCACCGATCATCTCCCCAGCATGTCGGGCAACCACCGTGGCGCCAAGAATGCGGCCGCTCCCGGCCTCCACATGCAGGCGCGCAAAGCCCTCGGGCTCCCCGTCGAGCACGGCGCGGTCGATCTCGGCAAAGGGCACCGTGAGCGTCTGCACCTCGACACCGCGCGCGTGCGCTTCCTGCTGGTAGAGGCCGACGTGGGCAATCTCCGGATCGGTATACGTGCTCCAAGGGATGACGAGGGAGCTTTGGCGCTTGCGGCCCCAAAACAGCGCGTTCTGCACGACGATGCGGGCCATGGCGTCGGCGGCGTGGGTGAACTTGTAGGGTGAGCAGATGTCGCCGGCCGCGTAGATCTTGCGGTTCGATGTGCGCAGCCTATCGTCGACCGTGACGCCGCTGCCATCGCATGCAACTCCGGCGGCCTCGAGCCCCAGCCCCTCGAGATTGGGCGTGCGGCCGATCGCCACCAAGATCGCATCCCCCGCCAGCTCCTGCTGCGAGCCGTTGCGCTCGAACACCACGACCTTGGTTTCTTCCCGTTTCTCGACTCGTCGAATCTTCGCGCCCAGGGCCAGCCCGATGCTCTCGCGCTCGAACTGCGCGGCAAGCACGGCCGCGGCATCGGCGTCCTCACGGGGCAGCAGCTGGGCCTCGCGGCCGATGATCGACACCTCGCTGCCGAACCGCCTGAACGCCTGCGCTAGCTCGCAACCGATGGGACCTGCCCCGATGACCAGCAGGCGCTTGGGCAAGTCGGTCAGAGCGAACACGGTCTCGTTGGTGAGAAAGCCGACCTCGGCGAGGCCTGGGATTGGGAGGCTGGCAGCGCGTGAGCCCGTCGCGATGACCGCGCGGGAGAAGCGGAGACGAGCGTCACCAACCCGCAACTCGTCGGGCCCGGCGAAGACGCCCTGCCCGAGGAACACGTCGACGCCCGCGTCGGAGAATCGCTTGGCCGAGTCGTTGTGGGCGATGCCCGAGCGCAGACGACGCATCCGCTCCATGATGCCATTGAAATCCACCGCGCCCGCGGTGACCCGCACCCCGAAGGGCGTTCCCTGTGCCGCATCGTAGGCCGCACGCGCCGAGCGGATCAGGGCCTTGGACGGCACGCAGCCGTGGTTGAGGCAGTCTCCGCCCATCAGGTCGCGCTCCACAAGCGCGACCTTGGCGCCCAGTCCTGCCGCCCCGATGGCGGAGACCAGACCGGCTGTGCCGGCACCGACCACGACCAGGTTGTAGCGACCGTCAGGGGTTGGGTTGATCCACTCGGCCGGGTGGACGTTGGCGACCAGCGCCTGGTTGTGCGCGTCCCAAGGCAGGACCGGGTGTGATTGCGCGTGCGGTGTTGCCGGCGCTTGCCCGGAGATCATGAGGAATGCTCCTTGGGCGCGGGAACCTCGTCGAGGGCGTGCTTCAGGGCCTTGCGCGCGATGCGAGTGACGAGGACAGCAACCGCCACGGTCGCGATGAGCCCTGCAACCATCAGGGCATGTCCCGCAACACCAGAGGATGGTCGGGTGCCGCTGGCCAGCTCACTCGCGCTCGTGATCAGCGAGCCGATGTAAACGTAGAGTACCGTTCCCGGCAACATGCCGAGCCACGAGCCAAGCATGTAGTCACGCAACCGAACCCGCGTGAGGCCTAGCGCGTAGTTGAGAATACTGAACGGAAAGACGGGTGACAACCTGAGTAGCAGCACGATCCTGAACCCGCTCTGCCCCACGGCAGCGTCGATCGCTGCGAGGCGCGGATCCTTGCCAAGGCGCCGGGCGACCCAGTCGCGAGCCACCGTTCGCCCGAGAAGGAACGCCGTGGTCGCGGCGAGAACGCTCACGGGGGAGACGAGCACGAGGCCCCACAGGGGGCCGTAAGCGAAGCCGCCACCGATGGTGAGCACGGACCCGGGGAGCAGCAGGACAGCCGCAACCACATAAGCGACCGCGAAGAAGGCCCAACCCGCCCGGCCCTGGCCGCGAATCCACTCGACGACGGTCACCAGCCACGAGGTCACCGGGAAAAGTGTGAATAGCAGGACGAGCCCGGCGACGCTCATCACCACGGCGACCAGGCGCAGCCAACGCCAGTGTCGGCCGCGCAGCGAGGGATGAGACACTCCGGCGCTCAATGTGCCGTTGACTTGAGCGGTCCGGATGCTCATGTGGTGGTCCCGCCACAGCTCGAACCCGCGCCGGCGGTGCAGCCGAAACAGTGACGTCGCACCACGATGCGCCGGGATTCGAGGGCCGCGCGGTCGAAGCGGGCAATGTGGTGGGGCGCCTCCGGCTCGACGCCCAGGTCGAGCATCTGATTGAAATCACAATCGTGGAGCCGACCGTCCCAGCCGACCGACAAGGTCGTGCGGCACATGACTGCGGCGGCAGCCGCCGGGTTGAAAGCCGCCGCCAGCCGCTGGAGGTAGGACTCGAGGTTGCCACTCTGCAACAGCCACTCGAGGTAGCGGGCGATCGGCATGTTCGTCATGCAGTAGAGAGAATCGAAGGAGACCTGGTACAAACGAAACAACTCACGCTTCCACTCGCGCTCCAGCGACGCCTGCGCCGGGGGAAGAAAAGCACCCACCGGATTGGCCACCAGCACGAGCCCCAAGCCGGAGCCAGCCTTGCCATACCCCACCTCGTTCAGTCGGCGCAGCGCCGACAGCGAGCGCTCGAATGTGCCTTCGCCCCGCTGCCGATCCGTAAGCAGGGAACGATAGTGCGGTAGCGAGCAAACCAGCTCGACTTCGTGCTCGGCGAAGAAGGCGGGCAGGTCGCGGTAGGCCGGATACTCGAGGATGGTCAGGTTGCAGCGGTCGATGACCTTGCGGCCGAGCGCACGCGCCTGCGCTACCAGCCAGCGGAACTCCGGATGGAGCTCGGGGGCCCCGCCGGTGATGTCCACGATCGGGATGTCGTTCGATGCGACCACATCGAGACAGCGCTCCAATGTGGCTCGCGACATGGCTTCGCGTCGATCGGGTCCCGCATCGACGTGGCAATGTAGGCACGTCATGTTGCACAATCGACCTAGGTTGATCTGCAAGGTCGAGATGCGGGTTGGCCTGAGCGGCCATAGCCCGTGCCGCTCGAGCAGCGTCTCGAGCTCGTGGTCGAGCGACACCTCTTCGATGTGCGCGAGCTGGACCCTCGGTTGCGCGAGCGGGAGGTGGCGGTATGCCAGCGAGGTCGCGCGCATCGTCTACATTCCGACTTTGGTCGCGTGCTCGCGCATCTGCACACCGTGAACCAGGGTCGCGCCTCCGCGGATGGCCGCGGCCACATGGACGGCTTCCGTCATCTGATCGAGGTCGGCGCCTTTCTCTAGGCTGTCCTTGCTGTAGGCGTCGATGCAGTAGGGGCACTGCACCGCGTGGGCCACGGCCAAGGCAATAAGGGATTTCTCCCGCGCCGACAGCGCGCCATCCGCGAAGACCTGCCCGTACCAATCGAAGAACTTCTTCGCCAGGGCAGGACAGTTCTTCCCGATGTCCGGGAACTTCGCCAGATCCGCGGGGTGGTAGTAGCTGCTTTCATCCATGGAATTCCCTCCTGGGTTTCGGAAGAATCAACCACCGAGGCCTCTGGCTTTCAACAGATCCCTCAGACGCTCGACCCTCTTCCGGTTGACCCCAAGATCGCCCTTTCCTACGCGAGACGCCGACCTTACGTGAATGGTTTTTTCCGCCACATCCAAGCGCAGCTCGACATCGTCAACGAAGCGCCAGATCTTGCTCCTGAACGTCGCCCACAGATAGTCCCCGGTGTCCTTCTCGATCCTGCCGCCGAGCGAGGTTACCGAGGTTTTCGCATTCTCCCACGCGACGTTGGGCTCTGCGGAAAACGCGAAGGGCTCGGCATGCGCCTTCCCGCCGCGATACTCGCTGACCACGCAGTTCGGCGTGCCCGGACAGGGACGCAACTTGCCGTTCACGAGCCCTGTCTCTCGGGCCTTTCTTGAATTCAAGGACAGGTACGTGAACGATCCCAGGAACAGTACCACCAGGGTCGCAATGCCCCAGATAACGATTCTCAAGTCCGCCTCCGCTTCTTCACCAATTACCCAGGAAGCTCCCGAAGGCAATCATGGATTTCCGCCCTGCGCATCCAGCTCGCCGCGCCTATTCCCCAGACCGTGTTGAGCACGATAGCCAGCAAAGGCATCAATAGGCCCACTTTGAGCCCCAGGAGCCCCATGCCACGCAAGGGAAATACTACGCACCAAGCCACGAGCGTCGGGGGAAGGCCGAACAATACGCCTCTCAGCAAGACAGAACCCCTCAGTAGGGGCAGGAGGAAGAGGACTCCCCAGATACCGCCCCAGGTGACGCCCCAATACAGATGTTGCGGATCCCATTTCACCGGCGCCGCTATTCCGACAAGTGCTGTAATGCCGGCAAGGCCGAATAGCCAGAAGAGCAGGGCATTGAGCAGTCCGCCGAGCGCACCCGCTGAAAACACAATCGATAGCCGTGTTGTCATGCGACCTCCCGCGATAAGAGTTACGAGTCCTTGGACATGTTCTCTGCCACTCCGGTCAGGGCACGCACGAGAATCCACACCCGCCATGCCTGCCCCCTGCGTATCCGTGGTGCTCCTCCCGCCGGTCATACGGGCGGCATCCGCCGCGCGTTCCCACGTAACACCCGCCTAGCGCAATCGCGACGAGGAGCAACAACAGCCAATGTCTCTTCATTGCAGCCGGGCTTCCCCTCAAGCTTTGAGAAACGTCAGCAGGTCCGCGTTGAGCTTCTCTTTGTGCGTTTCGGTGAGTCCGTGCGGCGCGCCGGGGTAGACGACCAGCTTGGCGTTCTTGACGAGCTTGCTCGATTGCAGCGCGCTCGCTGCGATTGGCACGATTTGGTCGTCATCGCCATGGAGAATCAGCGTTGGCACGTCGAACTTCTTGAGATCCTCGGTGAAGTCCGTCTCGGAAAACGCCTTGATGCAATCGAGCGTGCTCTTGTGACCGGCCTGCATTCCTTGCAGCCAGAACCAGTCGATCATGCCCTGTGATACCTTTGCGCCCGGCCGGTTGAAGCCGAAGAAAGGGCCACTGGCAAGCTGTTGATAGAATTTGGAGCGGTCGGCGAGCGAGCCGTCACGGATACCATCGAACACAGCGAGCGCCAGCCCGCCGGGATTGGCCGCCGTCTTGAGCATGAGGGGCGGGACGGCAGACACCAGTGCGGCCTTGGTCAAGCGCTTGCTGCCGTGGCGACCGATGTAGCGAGCCACTTCGCCGCCGCCCGCGGAGAAGCCGACAAGCACGGCATTCTTCAAGTCCAGCGTGTCCATCAGCCTGGCGAGATCATCGGCATAGGTGTCCATGTCGTTGCCCTCCCAGGGTTGACCGGACCGGCCGTGACCGCGACGGTCATGCGCCACACAGCGATAGCCCTGGGACGCGAGAAAGACCATCTGGGACTCCCAACTATCCGAGCTGAGCGGCCATCCGTGGCTGAATACAATCGGTTGACCCGAACCCCAGTCCTTGTAGTAGATCAGCGTGCCGTCCTTCGTCGTGAGCGTGCTCATGTCTGGTGCTCCTTGGTTATCGTTAGCCCTTGTCAGACTCTTGGTAGAGCCGTTGGGTGACAGACCACAGCTCTACGCCCCGCGCTCTTCGGCCTGCATCTTTCGGGCCGGTCGACGCGCCGAAACAATTTCAACCCTTGAACGACAGGGGGCTTACCCTTCGTCTGAGCGGCGCGGACGCGTGGAGGCAAGCGGGTGCCAGTACGCTCCGAGTCCATCATCTTGATGGATCGATCCAATCATCGTGACTGGTCGGTAGTCCGACGCCCGAGCTAAAGCAACCCCGCTGGCGGATTTGGGGAGCGCTTGGGCGCTCGCGCGCATTGGCTTCCTCTTTGCTTTCTCGGGTCGGCAAGTCTAGGCGACCGGCAGCACAACCGCACAAGGAGACCGAATGCAAATACAGCAACTTCTACTGGGAGCTGCACTGTCAGCTCTGTTGACCATGAGCGCAAGCGGAAGAGCCGCCGAGAATAACGTACAGAAAGAGGGCGATGCCATGGAAGCCAAAGGCAATGCCCAGGAAAAGCAGGCTGTGCGAGAGAAGAAAGCCGCCGAGAAGACCGAACGCGCGGGCGAGGCGAGGGAGAAGACGGGCGAGCTGATGCAGAAGGATGCCAAGGCGCTCAAGAAGGAGGACAACACCGCGGCAGAAGGTGCGCAATTGGATCGCGCCGGGGCCGCTGAAAAGGCCAAGGGTGAGAAGATGGAGCAGTCGGCCAAGAGCCACAAGGCGCACGCCAAACGCACGCAGAAGGCGGCCAACCAGATGGAAGAGTCGGGCAACAAAATCGAGAAGGCCGGCACCGGGATCGATAAGAAGTAGGACCCGAAAATCGGTCAAGAGGAAGCCATGCCGCTCATCAAATCGCCGTCGAAGGCAGCGCGAAACCAAAACATCAAGACCGAGATCGCAGCGGGCAAACCACCCAAACAAGCTGTCGCAATTGGCTACGCGATTCAGCGTAGAGCCAAGGCCGGAGTCAAAGCCAAGCGATGATCTGCTCCGACTGACGTCGAGCACGCAGGGGAGAGCCCCAACCAGGAGCTGGCTACCGGAGCATAGTTATTTCAAGCGCCATTTTGCCTTGGCCGAAATGCATCCGCAGTAAAATCTCCGATAAGAAACATTACGCCAACTACACGCAACGACACCTCCAACCCATCCCTCTACCCAGCATGCTCACGGAATGCAACATGGGACCGCCAGAGCGAATCAGAGCTGAGCACGAAAGGTGCTGCCAAGGCAGTCATCCTCCGCGCCATTGGCTGGCCATCGCCAAGACCTATCGGCCCCCGATGGGTCTTGGCGATGCACAAATGGAGAGCCTAGAAGGTAACCGGCGTCGGTGTCAGGCGATCGCTAGCAGCACCGACTCCGTAGGTGCATTCGTTGCCCCAGCAGAGGAGGCTGCCGTCGGTCAGGACGGCGCAACTGTGGGTCACACCCAGCGACAGCTGTTTGACATTCGACAGCCCGGAAACCACCACGGGCTTCGAACGATCGATCTGAGAACCATCGCCCAGCTGTCCGACGTTGTTGTATCCCCAGCACTTCGCCGTCGTGTCGGCCAGAACCGCGCACATGTGGTATTCGCCGGCGGCCAGGTCGACCACGCCGGAGAGGTCGGGCACGGCGGCCGGAGTGGGGCGTCCGGTGGTGGTCCCATCACCGAGCGAGCCGTAGGTGTTGTCACCCCAGCAGCTCACCGTCGCATCGTCGAGCAGTGCACACGCGACATTGGCGCCCACGACCACCTTCACGACGTGGGCGAGGCCGGCGACCGCTCCAGGTAGAGCGCCGTTGCCGAAGCCGCCCGTCCAGTTCATTCCCCAACATTGGACCGTGCCGTCGGTCAGCAGGGCGCAATTCTGCATGGCGCCCGCGGAGATCTGGCTGACGTTGGCGAGCCCGGAAACCACCACGGGCGCAAGGCTGTCCATCGTCGTTCCGTTTCCGAGCTGTCCGCTCGAGTTGTAGCCGTAGCAGCTCACGGTGCCGTCCAGAAGCAGAACGCACGAGTGGTATTCGCCGAGGGAGACTTGCTTGACGGCTTTGCCTCCGAGCACGACCCAAGGAACATCTCGCGTGTTGGTGCTACCGTCGCCGAGCTGGCCGTAGTTGTTCGAGCCCCAGCAGCGGAGAGTGCCATCCGCAAGCTGGGCGCAGCTGTCGACGTAATCGGCCGCGACATGGACCGCCCCCGAGACGCCGGCCGGGTTTGGCTTCGAGCCTTTGTTCCAGCAGCGTACGGTGGCGTCCGTCATCAGAACGCAGCTTTGGCACCAACCGGCGGCTACTTCCGCAGCCCGAGGGGAAGCAGCCAGAAGCAGGAAGACGAAGCCGTCGCGGCCGGCGGCGCCTCCGCCGGTCACGAACCTGGACTTGTCCGGCGAAACCGCGAGCCCCAGGGCCTGGCTACCGGTCGACCAGACGGCCGATAGCGAGAAAGTCCCCGCGCCGCCGCGGGTCCAAAGGTTGACCACCCCCGACCAGTCGTCGCTGAGCAAGCGATCCCGATCGACCCAGACGACGTGGCTGACGTAGACCGAATGTCCGCTCAACGATTGCAGCAGCTTGCCGCTGGCGGCGTCCCAGATCTTGAGGACGTTGCCATCTCCCGTCGAGGCGATTTGCCCGCCATCCGGCGAGAAATCGGCGTCCGCCATCTCGTTGGTGATGGCGAGTGTTGCGACAAGGGCCCCCGTCTGCACGTTCCATAGGCGCGCTTGGCCATCGTAGATGCCGGCGATCAGCAACGAATCGTCGGGGGAGAAATGAACGTTGTGTGCGGTGCTCGGGACCGGCATGCCCCGTACACGGGCTCCGTCGGCAATCCGCCAAATCTCGACGTCGCCCTCGTAGCCGCCGGTCGCGAGCAAGGTTCCGTCATGGGAAAAGGCCAATGCGTCGGCATACCAGCCGGTGTTGGCCGCAAGAGTGCGTACCAGGGTTCCCGTCGAGACCTGCCAAAGCCTGACAAAGGCCACGTTTTCGCTGCTGCCCGGAATCGTGCCTGCGGTCGCCAGGAGCTGCCCGTCGGGCGAGAAGGCGACCGCGTAGGTCGTCTCGGGGTTCGAGTCGGACGGATTCCACAGGAGCGCGCCATCGCTGAGACGCCAAACGGAAGCGCTCGGCTGCGCATCGTCCCCTCCGGTGGCCAGGAGTTGCCCGTCCGGCGAATAGGCAACCGCGAAGGTATGTCCACAGGGATTGACGACGCCCGGCGCGGTGGTAATGGGGCCACAGGTCGTCGCGCCGCCGGTGGTCACTTGGGTTGTGACGACGGTCGAGCCGCCGGTTCCAACTGCCGTGCCGGTTCCGGCGCCCGCGCCTCCGGTTGCTCCTCCCGTCGCGGCCGGTTGGGTCGAGCCAGCCCCGCCCGAGGTGATGACCGGATCCGTGTCGCCCACCATGGCCGTCTGATTGCAGGCCGGCGAGCTCGCCAGTGCCAGCAGGGTCACACTGCCGGCCACCATGCGCGGCAGAAGCGTTCGAGGTATGCGCGGTTGCTGGTTCATGATTTGGCCTCCGACCATGAATGGACGTATGCCCTTCGCTTTATGACGGGTACGCTCACTTGGTTTGGGAATTCACGAGGGTGTGGATGCGGCCGACGTAGGCCGACGCCGGATACTGCCTGGCAAATTGGTCCGCCTTCCGGCGAGCCTCCGCCATCCGCCCGAGATCGACGAGAGCGGTGATGGCAATCAGCTCGCGTTCTTGGTCGAGGGAGCTTCCGGGAAAACGTCGCCGGTGCTCCTCGGCCAATGCCAGCGCCCCCGCGGGGTCGCGGGGCAATGCGCGGTGGGCGCGGTTGAGCAGGGGAAATTCGTCGTCGCCAGCCGCGCTGCCGGTGCCGGCCCGGCGATTGCGCGATGGGGCCGCTGCCTTCGCCTTGTCTGGGCTCGGAGTCATCGCAGGCGCAGGTTGGTCCGGCGGCGATTCGACCGGCATCGCAATGGCCGCGGGTTCGGTTGGCGGCGTGCCCATGGGGGCGATGCTCGGGCGCATCGGTTTGGTGGCTGTCGCCGGCAGGCCGCGGTTCTCCCTCGGCGCCGTCGCGCGAGTTTGATGCAAGACCAGCCCGGTTCCTCCGCCGATCGCAGCGCTGGTCACGAGCGCCGCCAGCACCAGCTTGGCCGAGCCCGTCGAGAGCCAGGTGGTGACGCCGGCCGTGGACGCCGGGGCTGCCTTCACCAGCGCTGCCGTGACGACCGCCGCGGTCGCGCCCAGATAGGCAAAGACGTCTTGCTCCAGTGCCTGGAGCTGCTTGTCGTCGGGACCGGCGGCCTGCGCCGCTTGCAGGGCACGGCCGAGCGAGGAGGTGCCTCCCAGCCTGCTGCGCAGGCGAACCGGATCCGGCGAAGTCATCATGACGCTCTCCTTGCAAGGGTCATCCTACGTCTCCCGTGGGCTCGCCCAGCAACGCTGCGACCGCCCTGCGGGCAGCGTGCAGGCGCGAGTACGCCGTCTGCAAAGGACAACCCACGGCCTGGGCCACCTCGGCCATGGGCAGCTCTTCGATTTCGTAGAGAACGAAGACGTCGCGCTGGACGGGCTCGATCTGGTCCAGGGCTTGCCGCAGCCGACGTAAGGCCTCGCGCTGGGAGAGCAGGCCTTCCTGACTGGCCGCCGCCTGTGGTTCGGGAAGAACGGCGCACAAATGCTCGCGGCGAAGGTGGGCGCGGTTGCGAAAATCGGCGGCAACCCGCAGGCAGATGCCGTAGGCGAAGGTGCGAATGGAACAGTCCGCGGCGAGCCGGCCCAGTTTGTTGCTGAGGGTGACGAAGACCTGCTGACTGGCGTCCGGCACGTCGTTCTCGCTGATGCCCAGACTGAGTAGCGATCGCCAAACGAAGCGCGCGTTGGCCTCGAAGATCTCGCGGAAGGTTGGGCATGCCACGACCGATGGGTCGCTCGGGGCGAACGTCATGCCGGAAATGGAGACCATCGCTTGGTTAATGGTGCCTTGACCAGGAATTTATCAACGAAATATGTAACCCAGGCCCAGGTGAGCTGCCGCCGCGACGGGCCACGGGCGATAGACTTGGGTTGCGCTGCCCAAGGTGAAATAGGCCACCTTCGTGCGGATCAGGGGCACGATCGCACGCAGGCCGAAGCTCGCGAAGAAGCCGTCTGCAATTGACTGTTCCACTTCACCTTCGGCGGTGACGTCGGCGAACCACAGATCGCGCCGGGTCGAATTGGCAAAGCCGAAGCCGGAAGCCCGTAGCCAACCAACGTCGGCACCCGCACACAGGGCAAAGCCTCGCGAACCCGTATGACCCCTAACCGGACAAAGGCCAGCGCCCGCGGTCGTAAGCCTCAGCGTGCTCCCCTGACCGGGGGACACCGTGGCGGTGCTTTCGGGCCAGAAAGCCAAACGAGCGAAAAGGGTCCGCCCGGAAGGCGGGTCGGCGAAGGCTCGAATTTCACCGGCTCCACTCAGCCCGGGCAGAAGTCCGAGCGCTGCGGATACGCCAGCGTCAAGCTTTGCGCCCCAGCGGCGCGGCTCGGGAGGGCTTGGCGGAGGGGTATCGGCCGTGGCCCGAGGCGCCGGCGCAGCGCTGGGCGTTCCTGGCGTCGATGGCGCTCGCTGGGGCTTCTCAGGAGGATTGGACAGCAAGAGCGCGGTCACCAGCGCGAGGGCATCTGCCATGGTGGCACTGGATTCACCGTCCTTGGAGATCGTTCTCGTACTCACCACCGACCCCGCCTTGTCGAGCAGACGTGCTTCGGCCAGCCATGCGGTCGGCTGCCCTGCTTGCGCCGGTAGGCGTTCGACGCAAGCCCAGATCTTGGCTTGGGAGTGTTCGGCTACTAAAGCGGCAGAGGCACCCAAGTGCTCGCTGACTTTGGCCGCGAACTCGACAGGCGTGGGACAGGACTCACCGGTGCAACTCCATTCCAGCCAAGGCACGCCGACGACGTGGTCATCCGCGCGCGCTACGGACACCAACGACAAGAGCAGGGCTATCGCCGACGTTGCTCGCACGCCGATCTAGTAGGCCTTCGCATGCACCAAACACAAGGGCGAAATCTGCCTACCCGCCCAGGAACGTGACAGAGCATAATCGATTCAAGCGCCATTGTTTCTTGACCGAACCGCATCCGCAAGTGGCCGACAGGAAGCATCGTGTCAACTACACGCAACTACACCTCCAACCCATCCCTCTACCCAGCAAATGGCGATGGTCGGGAGCTGGTTGGGCCGTGAAGCTGGCGCTGTCGCTCAGGAAGGCGTGGGCGTCGCTATCCGGGGCTAAAACCACGCAGGTGACCTTCGCGGCACCGCGGACGAGTACCTGCGTGATGCCGTGATCCCAAGATCGGCCTCCCCTCGCCGCACGGATGACAGCCTGGCGAATGACCGGGCGGCTCGCCGTAGCGGCGGCGCAGGACGCGGCTCTGCCAGAACGGTGGTCCGCAGGCAAGGGGCCACGGACGGCTCTTCCGTGGGCAGACCCAGGTGGCGCAGGCAGCGGGCGATGCTTCGGGGGTCCCGCACCAGCGCGATGATCTTCATCTTGCCCCCGCAGCGCGGCCAGGTCTCGACATCGCTACCGAGCTGGCGCATGAGGCGGGACGAACCGGCGCGCGCGCGATCGCGCCGCTCCGGCTCACGCTTTCTGCTGCTATCGCGGCAAGTACAGTACGGCTGCCTCGCATCTACGGAAACGTGGCGAGGACATCCGGCTGATAACGAGTCCATCATGTTGATGGACCGATCCAATCATCCTGACTGATCTAAGGGTCGACAGGTCGCGCTGGGGCCCGCCAACGCCAGGTAATCTGGGGCCGCGTCAGTTTTCGCCCGCGTTGGCTTCCTCTTTGCTTCCTCCGGTCGGCAAGTTCGCTGGGTTCGCCTATTCCACCGGCGACGCAACCACCACAAGGAGACCAAATGCCAATTCAGAATTTTCTGCTCGGAGCTTCGATGTCAGCACTGCTGGCCATGACCGCCACCGCAAGCGCCGCCGAGAATACGGTCCAGAAAGAGGGCAATGCCATGGAAGCGAAGGGCAATGTCCAGGAGCAGAAGGCTGTGCACGAGAAGAAGGCGGCCGAGAAAACCGCAGCCAAGGGTGAGGCCAAGGAAGTCAAGGGCGAACAAATGCATAAAGACGCCAAAGCGCTGAAGAAGAACGACAACACCGCGGCGGAAGGTGCGCGCTTGGATCGGGCTGGCGCCGCGGAAAAGGCCAACGGCGAAAAGATGGAAGATTCCGCGAAGGCTCACAAGGAGCATGCAAAGAAGACGCAGAAGGCGGCCAACGAGATGGAAAAGTCCGGCAACAAGGTCGAGAAGGCCGGCACCGCGATGGACAAGAAATAGAACCAGAAGACCAAGCGAATCATAGGAAGCAAACAAGACGAGGGGAGCGACCATTGTCGTCGCCCCCTTTTGCTCACCCAAGTGGTAAGGATGTTAGATTCAGTGAATGAGGGTGGCGGCCCCAAATCGATGGACTTGGACCGTCATCTTGGTCGAAGTTATCGGTCCTCCAGATCTTCCCCTGCTGCAATTGCCTGCAATTGCACGTGTTTGCCCGATGGCTCGAATACTGCTGTGGGTATTGGGACGACCGTCAACGGAAGGACAATCACATGAACCAGGATCAAGCCAAAGGCAAATGGGATCAGATCAAGGGAAGAGCGAAGGAAGCTTGGGGCGTTCTCACGGACGACGACTTCAAGAAAGCTGAAGGCTCCGTAGAGAAGCTCTACGGCGTCATCCAGGAGAAGGTAGGCGATACCAAGGAAGCGATCCGAACAAAGCTCGACAAGCTCCACGCGCAACCGAAGAATGGCTCGTGTTGTGGATAGGCAACCCGGCCGAGCATTCAAATCACAAGAACCATTCTTAGAAGGAAGAGGTGACCCACGTGGCGGTGTGGCTGGCCATGCCGGAGGCAGATGGGCGGATGGACACTGGCAGCGGGCATTGGCCTGCGCTCGAGAAGAACCGATGACGTCGATGGCTACGTCCTCCTCCGCTCCCCCGCGCACGGTCCTGGCCGTGATCGTCAGCCACAAGAGCTCGGAGTTGGTGAAGAACCTGCTCGCCTCGTTGGCGCATGAGCGGCCGGCCGAGGCGGCCCACGGCATCACGCTGCGGGCTGTGGTCATCGACAATGCCTCAGACGACGCCGGACCGATTCAACGCGCGGTTGTCGCCGCCGGACAGGGGGACTGGGTCACTGTCATCTCTGCGGCCAGGAATGGCGGTTTCGCCTACGGCAACAACGTCGGCTTTCGCCATGGATTCGCCCAGGCCACGGTCCCCGACTTCTTCTACCTGCTCAATCCCGATACCGAGGTAAGGGGCGGAGCCATTGGCGCCCTGGTGGATTTCTTCGACCGTCATGCCGACGCGGGCATCGCCGGCAGCAGCCTGGAGTTTGCGGATGGACGCCCGTGGCCCTTTGCCTTTCGCTTTCCCAGCCTGCTCGGCGAGCTCGACCACGGTTTGCGGCTGGGACTGATGACCCGGTTGCTGCGCAACCACATCGTAACCAGGCCCATGGGCAGCGTTCCCGAACCGGTGGACTGGATGCCGGGCGCGTCCATGATGGTTCGGCGCAAGGTCATCGAGGACGCTGGCGGGATGGACGAAGCCTACTTCCTCTATTACGAGGAGACGGACTACTGCCGCAAGGTCAAGGCGGCTGGCTTCACCATCTGGTACGTCCCGGAGAGCCGGGTCATGCACATTGGCGGGCAAAGCACGGGGGTCACGACCCAGCCAGAGGTGCCCCGGCGATTGCCTGCCTACTGGTACGAATCGCGACGCAGGTACTTCGCCAAGAATCACGGCGTGCCCTACGCCATGGCAACGGATGCCGTCCTCCTCCTCGCGCATCTCCTCGGGCACGCCAAGGAACGGTTGAAAACACAGCGTCACGCCGAGGTTCCGTATTTCGCGCGCGATGTCCTTCATCACAGCGTGCTTCGCAAGGCAAACCGGACGCTTGTCCCGGCCCGGGAGTGGAAGCCAAATCAGGATTCCAAGTAGCGATCGCCCGGATGCGGAAGGACGCCGGCATGACATAGAATACGTCCGCAACTGGAATCTGCTTCTCGATCCGAGGATCATCTTCTTGACGATCTTCGGCGCCAAGAGCGTCTTGAACTGCGCCTAGGGTACTTTCTTCGGAGATGCTCGAGGCCATCGCGGTCATTGGCACTCACGCGCACGTTCGCGTGCACATTGAAACCGGCCACCTCCGCGCATCGCTTGCCTATGATCGCGGCCTCGGTATCCTCGCCGGTACCTCACCAGACCCAATACGCGGCAGCCTCGGCGCGGACCCGTCGCGAAAAGGCCTTGCACGGAGGCATTGGCCAAATGGTCGAGGGTCACCTGCTGGTCCTCGTCCTCCCCCCTGAGCTGCCCCAGGTGGCGCGTCACCTTCCGGCATACAGCACGCGCCAGGCGCGCAGTTTCCTCGTCGCTGGGCGCGGGCAGCGGGTGAAACAGCATGCTTCCTTGTATCGTTCGACAGAGCAAAGTCGTTTCGGGACCATGGCGCTCATACGCGCCCGCGGTCCCGCGGATGTGACAGCTTGCTGCTGGTTGCGTGGAAGGCACCAGCAGAAGTTCTCGGCAACGAGGCAATACTGGTTGCTAGGGAAACGCAGCATTCGGCATTCGAGACCAGCTTCGCAAGCCGGTGCGTGACAGCGCCACTTTCACGCCAAGGTGGTCCCCGGCGCGCGCTGAGCCCGCTGAAAAGGGAAGCCGCTCAGGCCGCGGGCGACAGGCCGAGCGTCCGCTCCCCCGGACGCCCCTTTCCCATAGGCGACAGCGCTACGTCGCTACCCCGCGCTTGCCCATTTTCGAATCCAAATACCAGATGCCGCCGCCCTGCTCGCCCACGGCCTTCAACTGGTCGAGGATCTGGCCGACATTCGACTCCTCTTCGATCTGCTCGGTGACGTACCACTGCAGGGCGATCTCGCTGGCGTAGTCCTTCTCGGCGCGCGACAGCTCGAAGAGGGCGTTGATCCTTCCCGTGATGCCTTTCTCGTGCTCGAGGATCTGCTCGAACACTTGGGTGATGCCGCCGAACTCCGAGGGGGGCGCGGCGATGGCGGCCAGGGCCAGGCGGCCGCCGCGGTCGACCACGAACTCGACCAGCTTCATGGCATGCTTCGTCTCTTCCTGCGCCTGCACGCGCAGCCAGTGCGCGAAGCCGCGGAAGCTCCGGCCTTCGCAATGCGCGCTCATGGCCAGGTAGAGCTGCGCCGAGTGCTGTTCCAAGGTGATCTGTGCGTTGAGTGCGTCCTGAATCTTCTTTCCGATCATGGTTGGGTCCTCCTGTATGGCCCGCGTGCGGAGCCTGCCGGCTTTGCCGGCAGCGAAGCGTCGCGGGAGGGTTTGGGAACCCTCTCAGGGTTCCCATCAGAATCAACTGCGGATGCGATCTTCGAAGGCGGTGAGCGCGGCCTTGGCGCCCTCGCCCATGGCGATGACGATCTGCTTGAAGGGCACGCTGCTCACGTCACCGGCGGCGTAGATCCCCGCCTTGCTCGTGCGGCAGCGCTCGTCGATGACGATCTCGCCCATGCGGTTGACGGTCACCAGGTCCTTGGCCAGGGCGCTGTTGGGCACCAGGCCGATCTGGACGAAGACACCGTCGAGCGCGACCTCGTGGATCTTCTCGGTCGGCCGGTCTTGATAGCGCAGGGCCGTCACGGTCTGGCCGTTGCCCACGACCTCGGTGGTGCGCGCGTTGGTCACGATGGTGACGTTCGGCAGGCCGCGCAGGTTGCGCACGAGCACCTCGTCGGCCTTGAGCTGCTCGGAGAACTCGAACAGGGTCACATGGCTGCAGATGCCGGCCAGGTCGATGCCGGCCTCGACGCCGGAGTTGCCGCCGCCGATCACGGCAACGCGCTTGCCCTTGTAGAAAGGCCCGTCGCAGTGCGGGCAGAAGGCCACGCCGCGCCCCAGGTAGTCCTTCTCGCCAGGCACGCCCAGCTCGCGCCATTTCGCGCCGGTTGCGACGATGAGCGCGTCGGCGTGCAGGATCTCGCCACCTTGCAAGCGCACTTCCTTCTGCTTGCCGTGTTCGAGAATCTGCTCGACCTTGCGATTGTCGAGCAGGTCGATGGTGTAGGCGCGCAGGTGCTTCTCGATATCCGCGGCCAGGCGCCGCCCCTCGGTGTAGGGCACCGAGATGAGGTTCTCGATGCCGACGGTTTCCTGCACCTGGCCGCCCAGCCGTTGCGCAACCAGCGCGGTCTTGAGCCCCTTGCGCGAGCTGTAGATCGCGGCCGAGCTGCCCGCTGGCCCGCCGCCCAGCACCACCACGTCGTAGTGTTGCGGCGGCTGCGCGACCGCATCGGTGGCGGCCTCGCGCCCGAGCACGCCCTCGAGGGTTTCCAAGAGCTCGGCGAAGTTGGCCCGCCCGACGTGCACGATCGTGACACCGTTCACCACGGCGGGCACCCCCTGGATGCCCAGCGATTCGATATCCGCCTCGGCCAGCTCGCCGTCGATCATCTCGTGACGAAAATCCACGTGGATGAGCGCCATCTGGTTGAGCGCCTGGACCACGTCCGGGCAATTGGTGCAACTCAGCGACACGTAGGTGCGCAGGCGCACCGGTCCCTTGAGCGCACGCACCCGGCGCCGCACGCCCTCGTCGGGCAGCTTACCCTTGCCGTCGGCGTTAAGCAGGGCGACGATGAGCGAGGTGAACTCGTGCCCGCCGGGCACCCCGCGAAAGCGGATGCCGGTGGCCTTGCCGTCGCGCAGGACATCGAACTGCACGCCCGGCACGGCTTCGTCAACCTCGACGAGGGTAATCTTCTCGCTGCACCCGGCGACGTCGGCGAGCAATTCGCGCAGCTCTTCCCGCTTGGGATGATCGCCGGCGTAGAGCGCCAGCGTGAGGGAGGAGGAGAGCGTCGCGAAGTGAGACGTCAGTTGTTCCCGGATGCCTTGGTCCAGCATGAGTGCTCCAGAGCGAGAGGTGGAATGGGAATATGGAAAAAGCCGATCCGGGATGGTCGATCCAGGATCGGCAAGGGTTGCAAACGGAGGTAGAAATCAGATCTTGCCGACCAGGTCGAGGCCGGGCTTCAAGGTCGCGGCGCCCGGCGTCCACTTGGCGGGGCAGACCTCACCGTCGTGGGTGGCCACGAACTGCGCCGCCTGGATCTTGCGCACCAGCTCCTCGGCATTGCGGCCGATGCCGGTGTCGTGGATCTCGGCGATCTTGATCTTGCCCACGGGGTTGACCACAAAGCTTCCGCGATAGGCCATCCCGTCGGCGTCGATGTACACGCCAAAAGCGCGGCTCAAGGCGCCCGTCGGATCGGCAAGCATGGGGAACTTGATCTTCTTGATGGTGTCCGAGGCGTCGTGCCACGCCTTGTGCACGAAATGGGTATCGGTGCTGACCGAGTAGACCTCGACCCCCATGCCCTTCAGCTTGTCGTACTTGTCGGCCATGTCGCCGAGCTCGGTCGGGCACACGAAGGTAAAGTCGGCTGGGTAGAAGAAGAAGACCGACCACTTGCCCTTGAGATCGGCGTTGGTCACGGTCTTGAACTTGCCGTCGTGGAAGGCCTGGACGCTGAATTCCGGAATCTGAGAGTTGATGATGCTTGCCATGGAGGCTCCTTTTCCCTTTCCCGCTCTAGGATGCAGGAATCTAGCCCGAGGTTGCAGATTGCGTAACAATCTTGTGGGTAACCGCTTCGTGCAGCAGGGCACAAGTCCGCTACCATCGGGCCGTGGCCGCCGGCACGCCCCGCTCGCGCCTCTTGCTTTTCGCCGGCTCTATTCCGCCCAGGGCGTGCCGTGGGGGTTCTTCCCTATCGCCATCATGCTGCGACTAGCCGGGCTGCGGCTCGAGCCCGCGGCTCTCGGCGAGATAGCCAGCATCGCCTTGCTGCCGTGGGTCGCCCAACCCCTGCTCGGCCCCCTCGTGGATCGCGTCTCCTTCGGCCGCTTCGGCCGGCGGCGCCCCACTATCCTGATTTCCGAGTTGGGAATGGCGCTTTCGCTTTTCGCGCTGTCGTTCGCCGATCCGGTAACGAGCCTCTCCCTCTTCGGCGTGCGGCTTGTGAGCGATGATCTTTCAGCTTTTTCCGGTGGCTGTGTCACAATCATCGCGAAAATTGCTGTCATTTCGTCGCGGAGGCCCCATGAGAAACATCACCTGCCTTGCCCTGGTTGCGCTGGCTGCGGCTTGCGGCAGTTCCGCCACTTCCTCGCCTGACGCCGCAGGGCCGGGACCGGACACCAAGCAGGTGCAGCCCTGCGACCGCGCGGTCGCGCTGTGCGCGAAGCTCGAGGCATGCGCTCCCTTCCTCCTCGCGGCCGCTTACGGCGACGTCACCGGATGCACCGATCGCCTGCTCAAGGTGTGCACGGCGCAGTCCCAGTCCGACGGTAGCGGCATGACCCCGGCCAACATCCTCGCCTGCGAGGCCGCCCTCGCCACCGCCACCTGCAACGACGTCTTCGCCAACAACGTCTCCGGCTGCGTCTTCCACGGCACCTATGCCGACGGCGCCACCTGTGGCGATAGCAGCCAGTGCGCGAGCGGCTTCTGCAGCCACGGCGGTATCCTGTGCGGTGTGTGCACGGCCAAGGGCGCGGCCGGCGCGGCCTGCCCCTCGGGCAGCAACGACGAATGCCAGACCGGCCTGGTGTGCAGCTCGGGCAATGTCTGCGTGGCCCCCGCCGCGGTCGGCGCCGCCTGCGACGACACCACGGCGCCCTGCCTGATCGGCTCGTTCTGCACCTCGGCCAAGACCTGCGCCCTAACCGTCCCCGTCGGCCAGGAGTGCCCGGGCTTC
>Ga0182021_10003042_pt1 | contig 19693 bp, 13 predicted proteins | sample 612E3MmetaG_FD_120493 | JGI IMG/M metagenome (GOLD analysis project Ga0182021, IMG submission 120493) | Permafrost microbial communities from Stordalen Mire, Sweden - 612E3M metaG (Illumina Assembly) | ecosystem: Environmental > Terrestrial > Soil > Wetlands > Permafrost | place: Sweden... | reverse complement strand
TTCGAGACCTACAGTAACGGCCTGCGCATCGAAAACCAGTATGCCGTCAGCCACCGGCCGCGGGCCTACGTGGCGTATTCCATCGCCAACCCGGAAGCTGCCGCCGGCGAGCAGCGGACCGACCCCGCCGGAATCGTCTACCATACCACCGAAAGCCTCCAGGCCCCATTCGAGCCGAGTCAGAACAACGTCTTGAAGCGGGTCGGCGAATCCTTGCTCGACTACGTCCGCCGCCGCCGCTGTTACAACTTTGTAATCGATCGCTTCGGACGGGTATTTCGAATTGTCAACGAAAGCGACGCCGCCGACCACGCCGGCCACTCGGTGTGGGCCGACGACCGCTACTTCTACATCAATCTGAACGATAGTTTCATCGGCATTTCCTTCGAAGCGCAGACCGGCGCGGGTGAATCTATGACCAGTGCCGGCAGCGCCCAGGTCCGCGCCGCGGCCATGCTGACGGAAATGTTACGCAGCCGGTATAAGATCCCGGCCAGGAACTGCGTCACCCATGCGCAGGTCTCCGTCAATCCTTCCAACATGCAAATCGGTTATCACGTCGATTGGGCGTCCAGCTTCCCATTCGAGAAGCTGGGACTGCCCGATAACTACGCCACGCCGTCGCCCGCGGTCTCCCTGTTCGGCTTCAGCTTCGACACGAGTTACGAGCAGCGCGCCGGTGTCCGCCTGGCCGCGGGGGCAGTGGAGGCCGATCGCGAACTCATGGAACGCGCCAGGAGGACCCACCTGAGCCTCGCGGCGTACCGCAAAGCGCTCCACACACGCTATTTGAAAATCCTGGCGAACCAGCGGGGGTAGCGTTTTCGTTCTTGGGGGCGCTTGACACGGGTTGTTGCTTCAATGGGGCCGGGATGTTTTCATCCCAGAAGTTTAAAGTCACCTCTCCACGTCAAAACGATCTGTGCTGCTTCAATGGGGCCGGGATGTTTTCATCCCAGAAGTCGCAAGCGCAGGATCAGGAGTCGGAGGAAACAGCGGGCTTCAATGGGGCCGGGATGTTTTCATCCCAGAAATGAGTAGAAGATATTCAGTGAGGTCCCATCATAGAGCGGCTTCAATGGGGCCGGGATGTTTTCATCCCAGAAGTTGGCACTTGAAGAGATGTATGCCAGAAGCATGGGCTAGCTTCAATGGGGCCGGGATGTTTTCATCCCAGAAGTGGGAGCGTGTGCGCGGTGGCTGGTCAATTCTGGAGGCTTCAATGGGGCCGGGATGTTTTCATCCCAGAAGTCGCGAAGCCCGCCGGCGTCGCCAACTACTTCGGGGTCGCTTCAATGGGGCCGGGATGTTTTCATCCCAGAAGTCGGAGCAACCGAAGGTCGGCCTCCACCGTTTGCAAAGCTTCAATGGGGCCGGGATGTTTTCATCCCAGAAGTGCTGGATCCGGACCTGGCGGAGAGCCGGGTGGCGATGCTTCAATGGGGCCGGGATGTTTTCATCCCAGAAGTATGGCTATCAATGCCGCGCGCCCAGCGGAAACGGGCGGCTTCAATGGGGCCGGGATGTTTTCATCCCAGAAGTGAACCAGCTAACAGTACCGCTCCGGTCTCACCTCCGCGCTTCAATGGGGCCGGGATGTTTTCATCCCAGAAGTCACTTGATCCGTGAACCACTCGCCGGCGAGTACACGGCTTCAATGGGGCCGGGATGTTTTCATCCCAGAAGTGTGGAAGTGTGCTGGGTGTGGATTGCCGATCCCGGCGCTTCAATGGGGCCGGGATGTTTTCATCCCAGAAGTTACAGCGCCGAGCAGCTCGCCGAACGCACCGGCACGCTTCAATGGGGCCGGGATGTTTTCATCCCAGAAGTCAGACCGTTTTTGTTGATGAGAGCCGGTCCCCGAACGAGCTTCAATGGGGCCGGGATGTTTTCATCCCAGAAGTAACAGCGTTCCGATTGGACCGGGAAGCGGAGAAATTGCTTCAATGGGGCCGGGATGTTTTCATCCCAGAAGTGACAGTATTACGCGGGAGGTTTTCGAGAATCACCTGGCTTCAATGGGGCCGGGATGTTTTCATCCCAGAAGTACCGCCGCGCGCTACGTTGCGGATCGCCACTTACTTGCTTCAATGGGGCCGGGATGTTTTCATCCCAGAAGTCACGTCACCAGGATTGATGCATGCAGCGCCCCGGCTTGCTTCAATGGGGCCGGGATGTTTTCATCCCAGAAGTAGGTCGGGGTGCACGATGGGTGCTTCGTGGATCACAGGCTTCAATGGGGCCGGGATGTTTTCATCCCAGAAGTCGTGCCATTCTCCCCGGTGGCAATCGGGAACCTCTCGCTTCAATGGGGCCGGGATGTTTTCATCCCAGAAGTTCCCCGGTTACCAATACGCTAGACTCCGTCTATCAGGCTTCAATGGGGCCGGGATGTTTTCATCCCAGAAGTACCGATAATCCTACGCCACTTCCCGAGAACCACACAGCTTCAATGGGGCCGGGATGTTTTCATCCCAGAAGTTCCCGACGCCGCGACCGGCAACCACGAACTGTTCGTGCTTCAATGGGGCCGGGATGTTTTCATCCCAGAAGTTGAGCATCACGACGAAGGGCGGCCAGCAGGCGCTGGCTTCAATGGGGCCGGGATGTTTTCATCCCAGAAGTATGGTGTTCACGCCCACCACCTCTCACAAAGCGCGACGCTTCAATGGGGCCGGGATGTTTTCATCCCAGAAGTTCACCCGCGCCAGCATCTCACTCACGGCACTGACTGGCTTCAATGGGGCCGGGATGTTTTCATCCCAGAAGTAACGAAGTCACCGGCGCATCTGATGCCACCGCCTCGCTTCAATGGGGCCGGGATGTTTTCATCCCAGAAGTTCCAGGGGCTCGTGAACGAACTCCGCCAACTGGCGGCGCTTCAATGGGGCCGGGATGTTTTCATCCCAGAAGTGGCGTGGATGCACTGCCGCAACCGGAAGCGGGGAAGAAGCTTCAATGGGGCCGGGATGTTTTCATCCCAGAAGTCGGGAAGGGGAAGAAACGCATGGCAAAGACACGCCGCGCTTCAATGGGGCCGGGATGTTTTCATCCCAGAAGTCTGCCCAAAGTGGACGAAGCACCCAATTTCGCACCGCTTCAATGGGGCCGGGATGTTTTCATCCCAGAAGTGGCCCACGTTGCATTGTCGCCGGTGAAGTATTTGGTGCTTCAATGGGGCCGGGATGTTTTCATCCCAGAAGTGAGCGGGTTGTACAGTGTAGGTTTGAAGCTCGGAACTGCTTCAATGGGGCCGGGATGTTTTCATCCCAGAAGTCCCGCAAAGCTCCCGTACGGAATCGATGGTATGCTGCTTCAATGGGGCCGGGATGTTTTCATCCCAGAAGTGTCGGGCTCCAGGCCGCAGACAGTTCTTCTCGGTGGGCTTCAATGGGGCCGGGATGTTTTCATCCCAGAAGTCAAAGAGGTTGCGGCAAGGGGGAGTCAAGCTGTACAGCTTCAATGGGGCCGGGATGTTTTCATCCCAGAAGTCTGGCCGGATCGGATGATGACGAAGAAAACGAAGACGCTTCAATGGGGCCGGGATGTTTTCATCCCAGAAGTGCGGCGTCGGGATGCAGCCGGCGGGCCGCTTGCCGATGCTTCAATGGGGCCGGGATGTTTTCATCCCAGAAGTAGCCACTCCTCCATCCTATTCTATTTTCAAAGACCTGCGCGCCCGTCCGCGAGCGCCTCTCCATCCTGAGCCCACCTCCCACTCCCGCACCATCCTCCACGTCGCTAACTCCCGCCGTCCCCCACCTTTACCCGTCCGCGAGCGCCCCCCGCTCAATCCGCCCCGACCCGCCGCTCGCGTCCCACTACCGCGTCGTGAACACCGGGTATTCCGCAATCTCCCCCTCCAATACCCGCGCCAACAGCCGCGCCTGAATCTCCAGCAACCGCCGATAGCTCACCCGGTACTCGAACATCGGGTGCGTCACCAGCGTATCCATCCGCATCTCATACGCCCGGAAAAACGCCTTCCTCCCGCCCGCCGTCAGCGCCACCGCGCCCCCGGCCCGCACGAAATCCCGCCCCGTCACCATCCCCGTGTTCACCGCCGTCAGCACCGCCGAATCCACGATCAGCGCCCGGAACGGCTCCATCAAATCCAGCGCCAGCGCCGGCCGCCCGAACCGCGGCTGATGGTAGAACCCCACGTACGGGTCGAACCCCACCGCGTAGCACGCCACCGTCAGATCCTTCGCCAGCAAGCTGTACCCCAACGACAGCATCGCGTTCACCGGATCCCTCGGCGGCCGCCGATTCCGCCCGTCCATCTCGAACGGCAGCGGACTCGTCCCCGCCTCCTCGTCCGGCTTCATCATCCCCGCGAATTCCCCGAAGTACAGACGCGCCGCGTTCCCCTCCAGCCCCAGCAACTCCTCCAGCGACGCCGCCCCTTCCGCCCGCTCCGCCATCGACTTCATCCCCACCAGCGTCTCCCGCTTCGGCTCCACGTGATTCCGCTGCAACAGCGTTCTCTGATTCCGTATCTTCCCCGCCACCAGCCGCCGCGCAATCGTCCGCGCGAAATACTCCTGCTCCGCCAGCCGGAACTGGTTCCGCCGCAGAAACACGTTCTTCGTGTTCAACCCCAGCGTGATCCCGTAGAACCACCCGCCCATCGAGAAGTAACAGACCGGCACCTCCGCCTCGCACAGCGCCTGCACCGCCTGCGTCGTGATCTGCACGTTCCCCATCAGGTTCACCTGGCAGATCTCGCCGATCCGCACCTCTTGCAGCAGCTTCTCCTTGTCCTTCACCTGCAGCACCGCCCCGCTCTTGCCGATCCTCACCCCCTGCGTGTTCAGATACAGCGGACGCAGCTCGCTGCGCGGTGTCATCATCGGACGGACTTCGCGCTTCACCCCCTTGCGCCGCGGCACATCGAACAGCGCCAGTTGTTGCGGTTCGTCCGCCTCCGCCTCCGCCGCCCGCCACGTCTCGTCGGGCAGGCAGATCCCCACCAGCGAGCACCCCGGACACTTCGGCGAATCCATCAGCGGCGCCGGAATACCGCCCGCTTCCGCCAGCCCCCACGCCTCCAGGATCAGCGCCTCCGTCTCCGCGATCGCCGCCTCGTCGAACACCACCCGCACCCGCTGCCCCGTCTTGCGGTAGTACGCCACCCCTTCGTCGCACCGGTACCCGTTCTCCCGCAGCACGATTCCCTGGACGCCGAGCTGCGCCCGGTCCGCCGGCCACAAGGCCAGCCCGTCCGCCCCGTCGAGCGGACGCCCGTGCTTGTAATCGACCGGCGTCACCACGCCGTCTTCCACCTCGACCAGGTCCATCTTCGCGATCACCCGCAGCCGCTCGCTCGAAAGCGTCACGCTCCGCGAGTGGATCGATTGTGGGACAGACGATCGCCTTGCGTCGTCTGTCAACTTGCCTTCCTGTCCGCCGATCTCCCCCGCCGAGGGCAGCCCCGTCGCCTTCGCGTCGACGCGCCGGTGCTGGATCGTGCCCTCCACCGTGTCGACGCTCTCCGCAAACAGTCCCTCTACCCATTCATAGAAGAAGAGTCGCGGACAGTACGCATACTCGTTGACCATCCGTGCCGGCAGATAGTCCGGCAGTTCCCGCTTGGCTTCAATTAGAACCGGCAGTGCGCCCATGACGACACCTCACACGATGATGCACGGCGCGTCGACCGCCGTATAGGGTTTGCCGAGGGCCGCGATCACCCGGTCGCCCCGCCCCGCGGCGGGCCCCAGGTTGACGAAAAGCACCTGGTCCTCGGTGTGGTGGATGATCGACGCCAGCGCCGACCGGCATCGCGCCAGGTCGGTCGCGGTCAACTGGCATTCGAAAATGGAGAACTGCAAATGGTCGCCGAACCCGCGCATCGTCTGGAAGACCTGGCGCAGGCGCTTGTCGTCGCAGATGTCGTAGCAGATCAGGTAGGAGGTGCGCATGGGTTACTCCGGCGCCGCGAACTGCCCCAGGCCGTAGTGGCAGCCATAACCCAGACTGAACGGCGCTGGCACGGACTCGTCGAACTCCAGACGAAATCCGTATCCCGGGCGAGGCGCGTCATCCTTGCGATTCCGCCGGAACTCCACCCACTCAAACAACCCAGCCGACCCTGCCAACATCGTTACACTTCGAGGTTCCTTGAGCCCGTGGTTCCTGCACTCGCGCCGTATCTCATCGGCCAGGAACTCCGAATACTCGCCCCGCCCCTTGCGCCAATGCCGCCCGGAGCAAAAGGGCGTTGTGCTGACGACGCGCGTCACGGCCTTCCGAATCTCACATCCCGTAGCTGCCCTTTGCGTGGCCATCACCCGAATGGGATCTTCGGTCGTTCGCCCGTACAACTCTGTCATGCGCAGAATTGCCTGCACTTCGTCCGATACAAAACCCTTCGGGGCGCGGGTGTAAAGTAGAACCCGGTCGATGCGCCCGCGTCCATTGCCCAACGGCAGAATGAACGCGTGCTGATGGTCCTTGAGCGGCTCTCCCTCAGCCGTCTTCCCGCTGAATTTCGGCGACACCTTCCGAGGGTCCCCCACCACTACCTTGTGAATACCCATCAGCCGGACCCGGACCTGCTCCGCGACCTCCACCGTTGCCGTCACCAGCGGAAGCACCTTGGCATTCAAACTCAACATGACGGCTTGCACGCCAACATGCGTTCGGGACGCCTTGGGAGCCCTTGTCAGGACCGCGTTGGCGGGCCTCACGTAGGGCACCATGCGCATCGCCGGAGGCAGGCTCCGCCGATCGTTCTGAAACTCCGCCGTCGAATACGCCAGCGCGTCCAGCCAGGGCCGCTTCTCCGTGTATCCGTCCGCTGGCACTGGGCAGGCGACCGGCACCATGTCCTCGCTTTCCCCACTCTCCGTCATCGGCTCGCATCGGATTCCCTCTTCTGGCGCCCCATCGTAGAGCCGCGCGTCGATCCAAGATTCCGACCGCCCGACGTAATTCAATGATCTGAGCAAGCGGCCCAGCAACTCGCTCTGCGGCTCCGTGAGTTGGAGGTTCGGCCACGTTACAAATAGCGAGGCGTCAGGAGCCATCGCCACGAAGGCGTCGAAGATCAGGCTCTTTTGTGTTGGATCTTCCTTGTTGCTACTCAGGTAGCTTCGAGTGTGTGCCGCCGTCGCCGCGGGAAGGCGGTAACCGGGAGCGTCCGCTGCCAATGCACGAAGCAATTCGTCCATCGCAGCTTCCGGCACTTCGCGGTGCTTCCGCTTCCACGCGTCGTAGAGAGCCCGGACCAGGCGGTACGGCGAGGGCGGCCACTCTACCGCACCCTCATTCACGTGCCTACCCCAGGGCGTTGCGTGAAACCGATGCGCGGGAAACTTCAACTCGATGGTGGTCACACATTCTCTCCGCTGGTCTCGTCCTCACCCTTCTTACGCTTCTCGGTCTTTGCAATCTTGACCGGGGTAATCAATTCCGTAACCGGCACTTCGGCAAACAGCGCCTTGCACTCCCCAATCGCCTTCTGAACGCCACGCAACAGCACTGCTTCATCGGAAATCACGAAACCAGCCGGGGCCGTCGCTTCCAGATCGGTGACGAGTCGCAGGTCGCACGCCGTTCGCAGGCGCAGGTGACCATCCACGAACCTTCGAATCTTGAGTAGCGCCAGCCCAACCAGCAATCGGTAAGCTTCCGCAGGCAACCCGTAACCGCGAATCAGCGCCAGGTCGATATTGAAGTACGCGCGCAGTTTCCCCGCCGTGTATTCAATCCGGCTGTACGGTACGTTGCTATAAACGCCCTTTTCACCTTTGGCGGGCGTCTCAATCGCCTGCAATTCGCCCGTGGGATCGATGGGGCTGTTCTTCACGCCGCCGGAGATCGCCTTCCTGACGTCCTCTGCTTCAATGAACCCGGTCACCGCGCGCGGCGCACGCACACGGCCACCGTCCAACAAGGAAAGGAACACACCGTGCAGCAGACTGTTGGGGTCGTACTTGAAAAGCGTGGCGTAGATCGCCTTCCAATCCAGTGGGCGCTTCGCGTCGTACTTCATCTCCTTCGCCAGCCGGACTTTGAACTCGTTGTATAAGAAGTACGGCGAACCAATGCGGTGCGCCTCAGTCAACGAACTCGTGCGCAGGGAATCGCCTGCTCCGCTCAGTGTCGCCGCCACGTACGGAAGGCCCTTCAACTCCGCCGCCAGATCCGGACCGTCACCGTCAAGGCACGTCTTCTCCAGGCGGTTCGCAACGCTTTGCGCGCTCTCCACCAGCAGCATTTCTTTGCCATCGGGGCGCGTGTACTGCGCCGCTCCAAGGTCCGCGAATCCGGTCGGTTGAAACCGGTCTCCTTGAGCGGGCACCAGTTCCGCCTCCAGAAGAATCCGCGGGGTGTTCTCAAGCTTCGTCCATTCGATCATTTCATCTCTCCTGTTTCGCTCTAAATAAGCTCTGCATCGCGGTCCCGTACGGAACTGGAATCAGTAGCGCCGCCGCCAGTCTCATCCCATCGAAGCCGCCGGGGTCCTCCATATCCGCGCGCAGCAGACCGGCATTTTGCAGCCGCCGCGCGCCAATCCTCACGGCCTGCCCTACGTCGCCAGCGGTCAACGCCGCAAGGACGCCCAGGTCTGCCATCAAGTATTTCTTTCCCTCCCCAATCTCCACCTGTTCGGCGAGGAACAGGTGCTTCAGCAACGCGTAGACCGGCCACACGCTCACGTCGTCCCACCCTTTGCGCTCTCCCGAATCGTCCTTCCTCCAATTCACCAGGGTGAACGCAAACAGCAACTCCTCGATCCGCTCGTCATCCACCGAACCTTCCAGGAAAAGCGTCGCATCGCCGATGCGCGCCGGGTAGGCCGACCCCAGCGGGTTCCGGGCGAAACCTCGCTGCTCCGCCAGTAGGACGCGCCGCTCCAGAGTCCGCGCCATCCGCTCCGCCAATGTCGCTCCAGTCCACGAGAAGTGGCCCTTTTCGTTTGCGCGGTACAGGTGTTCCACCATCGCAGGGGCATTTTGATCCCACATCCCGGCCAACGCCGCCGCGATGCGCGCCTCGGCGCTCGTGCTTGCGAGCTTGCTTACCCATCTCCGGCCCAGGCTCGCCGCGATGCGCACCTCTTTACCCGTCAGCAGAAGCCGGCGGTACAGCCGGCCAACGCTCGCGGCCAGATCTTCCAGCGCCTCGCCGCCATGCAGCAGCACGTTGTACATGCCTTCTTCCACCTGCCGCCGCAGACTCGCCAACTCGGCTGGCGGGGACTTCATCTGCCGGTCGAAGGCGTCGAGAATTCCATTCAACTCCCGCACCAGATCGCTCTCCGACCGGTCCTTCACCTCGAAGCGGCCCACAGGTAGCGCGATGTAGCTGTCTCCCCGCCGCTTTAGCAGGTTGTACCGCATGAAACCCGCAATACCGCGATCCACCCCCAGCATGCAGGCGGCTTCCGCGAATTCCAGCCCGTTCTGCGCGGGCCGGCCGTCCACAGCTGCCCGTCCCTCACGCAGCAGCGCCTTCAGTTCTCTATACGTTGCCCGCCGGTCCCAAATCGGAGCCCATATCTCCGCGCGAGCGGAGTCTGCGTCCTTCGCAGCCGCGGAACCGTACCCAACCGGCGTGGATTTCACCGTGAACGGACTGCACAGAAAGGACCGGAACGCGACCCCCTGTCGCCGGTATAGGCCCGCGGCCCATGCCACGGCCCCTTCCAGGGTCAGCACGAAGTTCCACGGGTTGGAAGGGAAGTCCTCAGCCTCAATCTTTTGTCCTTGATTGAATCCCCCAGCTCTGCCAGGATCGAACTGGCCAACCGATCCAGCCTGGAAAGCACTTGTGGGATCCCCAAACAGAGCGTTCCTGAGCAACTCCTCCAACGGGAGGCCGGCTTTAGGCGCGATCAGCAAATCGACAACATGCCTCATGAAAGTGGCGGTGTAATCCAGGTTGCCTTCGTTCCCTCCACTTCCAGTGATCGGGGCAAAACTCCGGTCGTCGTCTGCCGAGATCCCCACGGCTGCGTCAAGCCATTCGACGGCTGCGTCCGGTAACCGATTCCGGCATTCGAGTTGGATGAACCGCCTCCGGCTCTTAGCTTCTTTGTCCTCCTCTTCGGCCCGCACGCCAACACCCGGAATGGATCGCGCACGCTCGATCGTCTCCGCGTAGAGTCGCACGCGCGGATCCGTCGATGTCGCAAGTTCCTCAAGTGCGGACTTCTCCTTCTTCGGTCCGCTAGCAGACTGTCGGCTCTTCTTCTCTGGTTTTTCCTTCTTAGGGTAGAATCCGCTGCCGTTGTTCCACGGCGATACAATCGGCGTCGGCGCGTAGCGTTCCAGGAAGAACGCCACCAAGCCCGCTTCATCCAACTCCGTCTCCAGACAGAAGCTCCCCCGCTCCCACCACCCGCGCGCCGAACCGTCTTCCTGTTCGGACACCAACCGCAGCACGGACAACGCCTTCAGGTAACTTCCGAGCGGTTCAAGCGTGCAACCTCCCAACCGGATCACGTTCATACCGCCGCCTCCTTCTCCGCTCTGGCGCTCGCTGTCTCATCCGCGATGCGCAGCAGCATTTCCAGATACGCCAGCCGGAACGGCCCCAACTCATCCCGCAACCGCAACACGCGATCCGTCCAGGAGGCGGTGCCGCTCTGCAAACGCCCGAGCTTGGCCGAGTCCAGGAAAATCGCCGTCTCCGCTCGCTCCACACCGCCGCCCAGCGTACACGCCAGAAGCCTCTCGCTATCCTCGATTCCGCGTACCCGCTCGCGGCCCGCCATCCGCTCCCCGGGCATCGACCGCACCACCACGCGAATCCGCCCATGGTGAGCTGCCACCACATAAGCCGCAACGTCGCTCTCGCCCGCTCCGATCATTGCCAGAGCGCTCGCCAGTTCGTGCCGGAAGAACCGCCGCGAATGCCTTCCATTGCCCGCCGATTTCGCCAAGAGATCACGCCCCAACGGAGTCACTCCCTGCAACGTCTCCTGCATCACCGGATGCGCCTTCCCCCAATCGTGGAATCGTGCCGCTACCGCCAACGCACCGTGATGCGGCTCCAGCCCCAAACCCGGCAACGCTTCGATCAACCGCTGCATCTCTTCGCACACCTGTACGGTGTGTGCTGCCAGCGTCTGCCGGTACTTGACGTAGGTCTTACGGTCGTCGTCGTTCTTCTCCATCGCCGGGCCGCTCAAAACAAGCGGCACCACCGCCTCCTTGCTCTCCAGTCGCCAGCCGTAGTCCGCCGTGTACTTCCCCTCGGAGACATGCAGCAGCAGCGTCATTCCCGGATAGATCGTTTCAGGCCGCGACCATTCACCCTCCACCGCGTTCCATGCCCAGGCCGTTTTCGACGACACATCGCCAATCGGAGCTGGACACAGCTCCCCGTCCTCGACCTCCGCCATCTTCTCCGGCGGTGTGTTGTCCTTGCCCTCCCAGTCACGCCAAAACACATACACATTCCGCTCCGGATCGCTGCGCACGAAGCGCGAGATGTCGATCTCATTCCCGCCCAAGTCCGCACTCGTATCGAACAGATCCAAAATGTCCGCCCGGCGCAGTACGTGCTTCCACGGAGCCGGGGACGCAGCCAAAGGTCGAAGATCCGCCGGCGCTGCGGACGCCATTCCTGCGAGCATTCCTTCGGCCACGGCGACCTCAGCCCGATCATAGGGCGCGCAGACCTTCTCCTGGTCCTTCTCGCTGAGTTCGGCCAATCCCTCCAGTTCCTCTTGCTTCGCCACCAGCGGCCGGTCCACCCAGTAAATCCGGCATCCGTGGCGCTCGCCCTTCCGGTTCACGCGGCCGAACCGTTGAACCATACTCGCGTAAGGCGCCAGATCGCTCACCATCAACGACGCATCGATATCGATGCCCGCTTCAATCACCTGAGTCGCCACCACGATCCGCCCTGCCTCGGGCACTGTGCCAAGCGCCGCCTCCACATGCCGCTTGCGGTCCGCCGCGCGAAAACGCGAATGCAGCAGCCGCACATCCGTGGTGGTCTTCTTCTCCAGGGCCACGCGGATTTCGACCGCCCGCCGTACCGTATTCGCAATAACCAAGGTCAGTGTTCCAGCAGCATGTCTTTCCGCCACAAACTCCGCCACACCCTCCGGGAGTCGGCAACTCACCGGCGCGCGCTTCACCAGTTTCTCTGCATTCCACCGCATCTTCACGGTGTCATTCTTCAGATCCTCGCCATCCAACTCGATCACGCTGGCCGGGCCACCTCCAAAGTCCACCGTCTCCATCCAAGTGGGATCCACGGTCGCCGAAATCCAGCACGATTGCGTCGTCCCAAAGACTCCGAACTTCTCCCGAAATGCGGCAAGCTGCGTGGAGGTAGCCAGCCCATCGCCCAGCAACTGCACCTCATCCATGACCCAGAGACAATCGTTGTTGAGTAGCGCGAAATCGACCGGCCAGCGGAACGGCTTGCGCGCATACCCGCGATTCAGCGCGCGGCTCAGCAGGATATCCTGCGTGCCCACCATAATGGCTTCTTCGTCGGGCCTCAGCTTGGCGTCGTTGTCGTCGCTCCCACCCATCAATCGATAGACCTTGATCGGCCGCATCAGCCCAGCCGTTACCAGCCGCTGAATACGCCCCTCCGCCACCGAAGCGACCTGCTCCGTCAACGCCCTGCCGGGAAGACACCACACTAGGCGCCGGGGAGTCGTCGCCGCCTCGGTCACCCGCCGATGCAGCCAGGAAACCAGGACCGAGTCCGTCTTACCGAGGCCGGTAGGCGCTTTGAGCACGGTGGTACTAGCGTCGGAATCCCGTAACCGTTCCTGGAAATGAAACGGAGCAAGTGTGGTGGCAATCGAGAAGAAATCGGTATAGTGCATTTCAGGCCTTTAATGTATGTAGTGTCGCGGAGGTACAAAACATTACGCTTTCCGCGGAATTCACAAGGAATTCGGCGGAAAGCTCGCGCGCGGACAGTCCTTATGGCGGCTATTCTTGCCCGAAGCGTTCACTCAGACATTTCTCCCCCGGTCCGGAAAGATCTTCTACGCGTAGCTTACAGACGAACTCTCCGCGTCCCATTCGAGTCTCGGACGCCGCCTCGATTTGTGGATGTGAGGGAACGAACGAACAACCTCCTCAATCCGTTCCTTCAAGCCGTCTCCGAGACCTATCGTAATGCTTCGAATCAAGCGGTCGCTCTGCTCTCCAATCCTATCTTCGTTATTCTCCCATTTCGAGAGGTTAGTCTTATCGATTTCGAGGTACGACGCAAACTCCGCTTGTGTCATCTTTAGGTACTTGCGCAGAAACTTCACGTCTTCCCCTTGCAACCGATAGGGCTGACTGATAACTGCGAAGGCCAGCGTCCTCATCAACTCATCCAGACGCGGAATGACTACCTGCTCATCTCCGCAACGTGGGCATCGAATGATCTCGACACCTTGCAGGGTCACGTTCTTTAGCCCACATTCAGTGAATGCGTAGCTGCCTCTGACCACCTTGGCCGCCGCTCCACAGGCGTTGCATTCAACCGGTTTCATTTTGTCCTCTTCCCCCTTGCCTCAATCGAAAACACTGTGATCAAAAACGCTCTTTCGACCGTCTTGAAACTAAACACAATCGCCAGCCATTTACCCCCCGGTTCATGCCCTTCGATTCTGTACTTCCACTCGCCGGTCTTGATATCCGGCTCCGGCGCATCAAAAATCCTCCCCCTACGCAACACCCACCAGGCATCCGTGAGAGAAATTCCCTCTTTTGACAGCTCTTCCTTGAAGTGTTTTCCCCAGACGATTTCTCCCTGTTCGATGCAAAACCGTAAGAGGTCAGTGGATTCCTGAAGCCTTAGGCATTGAACCAGTGTTGGTAATTTACCAACATATAGACCCGATGTCAATACCGAAGCGAAGCATACCGAAGCGAAGCACTCGAGGGAATCCCAATCAGAGCCCCGACCGCGAGGGGGGGGCGTCCACATCCGCGACCCCTCCTTTAGGGTCGGGGCTCCGATTGCGGATCATCACCCAAACATTTTCCCCCCTTTCCTCATCCCCTCAACCACTTACAAGCCATCCGCCCCAAAACCCCGAATCCCATAGGCTATAAGTTAAGGTATGGCAGCACCAACGCCCACAGACGCCAACCCACTCGCCGCGCGGCACCCCAACCCAAGCCGGCCCAGGCACACCACGCGCGTACCAAACGAACCCATTTCCGAACACCTGCCGCTCCACCACCCCTGCCCCGCACAACCGCCCGCGTGCGCCAACGCGAGTTTACCAAACGAACCCAACTCATCTTTCATTTTCAACAACATCCGTTCTCCCCACGAACCCAACGAACCCAAGCCAACCCAGCAGCCCCGCAATTCTTTCTGCTATCCTAATCTCCCAGGAGGGGCCTTCATGCGCGCCTTTTTCCTCTGTCTGATCGCCGTCGCCGCCCACGCCGGAACCACCGTCTATCAGGCCTCCATCGACCAACTTACCGTCATCCACGGCGCCGCCGCCGCCGATCCCGCCATCCACCGCACCGCGCCTAAGTCCCTCCGCGTCGAACCCGGCGGCCAGCACCCCGACGCCCTCGTACGCTCCGCCCCCGTCGCTCTCAACATCGGCCAGCGCTACGAACTTTCCGCCTGGGTCCGCACTGAGAACCTCACCGTCCGCGACACCGGCCGCTCCCCCATCGCCATCGGCGCCGCGCTCTCCATGGCGTCCATGCCCTTCGACGTCCACTCCGAATCGCTCGCCGGCACCCGCCCCTGGACCCGCCTCTCCCTCAAGTTCACCGCCAGCCGCGCGCAGGATGCCATCCTCCTCGCCATCGCCAACGGCGGCGCGTTCCAGGGCAAGGCGTGGTTCGAAGCCGTCTCCCTCGACGAAGCCTCCACCACCGATGCCTGGCCGGCCCGCGAGGCCGTCAGGACCTTTGGACCCGCTTACCGCTACCCCGCCGCCGGCTGGATCTATCTCCACATTGAGGGTGAGCCCTACGAGCGCGGCTACCAGCACGGCTATCTCATGGCGCGCGAAATTCCCGAGTATCTTGACCGCTGCGCCGCCGATCTCGGCACTAACTCCGCCGGATGGGGCGGCCTCCGCACCCAGGCCGGCGCCCTCTTTCTCCGCGGCTTCGATCGCGAAATCCTCGAGGAAATGCGCGGCATCGCCGATGGCGCGAGCGACGCCGGCGCTAAGTGGCAGGGCCGCCGCCTCGACCTCGTCGATATCGTGGTCTCTAATATCGCCGTAGAACTCGGCGAACTGCGCAGTGCCATGACCGTGACGCCCACCGGCTTGGAGACCCTTAAGTTCTCTCCGCCCACTTACTACGACAAGAAGCGCGATTCCGTCCTCGACCATTGCGGCGCCTTTGCCGCCACCGGCCCCGCCACCCGCGGTGGCAAGATGGTGATCGGTCACGTCACCTGGTGGCCACTTACCCTCGCCGAACAAACTAACCTTTGGATCGACGTCAAGCCCGAGAACGGGCACCGCGTTCTCATGCAGAGTTACCCCGGCGGCATCGAGAGCGGCACGGATTGGTATCAGAACGACGCCGGAGTGGTCCTCACCGAAACCACCATCCGCCAGACGCCGTTCAATCCCGAGGGAACCCCCGTCGCCTTCCGCGCCCGCATGGCCATACAGTACGGCGGATCCATCGACGAAGTGGTCCGGCAACTCGGCACCCGTAACAACGGTCTCTATACGAATGAGTGGCTCATGGGCGACGCCAAGACCAATGAGATCGCCATGTACGAGCTTGGCACGGCGCACACTAAGTTGTGGCGCAGCGCAAGGAACGAATGGTTCGGCGATACCCCCGGCTTCTACTGGGGCAATAACAACGCCAAGGATCTTACCATCCGCACCGAGTATCTTCCCGACCCGCAAGGCCGTCCCGAATACGTGCCCTATGTCCCGCAGCAGCGCGACCTCGCATGGCAGGATCTTTACCATAAGTACCGCGGACAGATCGATGAGCAGTTTGCCTATCTCGCCTTCCGCACCGCCCCGTTGGTCAGCGCCAGCACCATGGACGCTAAGGTAGTCACCGCCGAAATGGCGAATCACATGATGGTCTGGGCCGCCATCGGCAAACCCAACCAGCGCGAATGGGTAGGGCACGGCGGCTACCAGAAGAACGACGGCCTCTTCCCCAGCGGCTATGCCCTGTTCACCACTGCGCCGCCGAACCAACTGGCCGAAATCGAGCAGGCGCGCCTCAATCCCAAGCCGCCCGAGCCCGCACCCGCCGCCGCCGCGCCGCGTCCTGCCGCCGGCAATTTTCGCGACCGTTTGTGGAAGGGCTGGATCCTCCCCGCCGCCGATTCCGATACCTGGTTCGCCGCCGGTTCCACAGCCTATCTCTGGCTCCTCGAATCCGGCGATCTGGAGAAAGCTCTCGAAGCCCGCCGCATACAGTACCGCGGCCTGAAACTCGCCCCCGATAACGCGCTGAACCGTTTCCGCATCGAAGAGAGTAAGGGCGTCTTTTTCCTCGATTCGCTGCGCCGCAAGTTGGGCGACGACAAGTTCTTCGACCTGATGGCGGCATGGTTCGCCGGGAACACCACTAAAACGGTAAGCGCGCAAAGCTTCCTCGACAAAGCCGGCGTCGCCTTTGAGTTCACCGAGCCGCCCGATGGACCCGCGTACGCCGTCGGCGAAATCGGCCGCCGCCTCGCTACCGCCGTCCTGGTATACGGCACCCAACGCGAAGCTGGCGCTAACCGCTACGCCGCCGAGCAACTGCAAGCGCAGTATCTCGACCAATTCGAAAGTCAGGTGCCCATTTATAAGGATTTCGAAGTTACGGACGAGTTACTGGCCCACAAGGACGTTGTCTTTATAGGCCGGCCCGAAGCGAACACTGCCTTGGCCGCCTGGGCAGAACCAATCGGACTGGATTACCAGGCCGGCGTCTTCAAGATAGAGAACCAGGCTCACGCCAGCGAGCGCGAAGCGCTCGCCTATGCCGCCAGCAACCCGCAAGATCCGTCCCACATGGTCCTGGTCCTGGCCGGCAACGACGCGCTCCGCACCGTGAAACTGACCACCGATGGCAGCCGCTTCCAGGAAACCCCGTACGTAATCGTCGGCGATTCGCGCCCCGCCGCCGCTAGAACGCCGCGGTAACCGTGGCATAAGGCTCCGCGTTTGTGCATCCGAGCGCAGCTCGGACCGTTCTTTGAAATCCGAATCCCGAAGTGGGACAGGCCATCGCCTTCCGTGGCCTGTCAACCTCGCCGGCCTCTGGGTCTCCGCCCAGGGATTCAGGGGCGCCGTAGAGCGGGCGTCCCGCCTGCCATGCCGGTATACCTACCGGCATTCTTCGAAGCGCGTCGGCAACTACGCCCACGTGGAGACCTGGGTACCCTCGGGGTCTGGTCGCTCCACGGACGCAACCCGCTCGCCCACCTACCTCACTGCCACCGTGACGCCGCCCTGGCTGGCCACGCCGCCCACCGTCAACGCCACCAGCGCCGTCCCCGAGACCCCACCGGGCACAACCACATTCACCTGCATCACGCCCGCAATCAGCCCCGGAGCCCCACCCGCGTAGCGCACCACCGCGGGCACCCCGCCGATGGTCGCCGTGACGGGGGCCACCGGCTGCGGCAGCGGCGCCGACGCCGGTTTCCCGTCCACCCCCGCCGGCAAGGTCTGCCCCTCGCCCGTGGCGTAGAGCGACAGCACGGAACCCGCCGCCGCCGGAGCCGCCGTGCCGTTGCGTGTCCCGTCCTGGTTCACCGCCGCGGCCTGCCCGCGGCCCGAACCGTCCGCCGTGAACACTCCGGGCGCCGTCGGCGCCGCCACCACCGCCACCGGCGCCGACGCTGCCCCGGCGTTTTGCGCCACCACCTGCACCGACCCGCCGGACACCGCGTATGGCGCCACCGCTTCCACCTGCCCGGGCGTCGCGTAGAGCAGCGGCGCGGCCACGCCGTTGAACAGTACCGTCCGCACCCCGCCGAGACCGGAGCCGTAGATCACCACCAGTTCCCCCGGCGCCACCGGTCCGGCCAGATTGCTCGCGGCATTCGTCACGGTGCTGACCGCGATGGCCGCCGATACCGGCGCCAGCATACGCACCGCGTCGTTCAGCGGGTCCGCCACGTAGACGTTGCCGTTGGCATCCACCGCGATGCCCCACGGCTGGTTCAACCGCGCATTCAACGCGAGGTCGCCATCGCCCGAGTAACAGCACGCTCCGTTGCCCGCGATGGTGGTCACCGGTGCGCCCGGCGATACGCGGCGTACCAGGCGGTTGCCCGTGTCGGCGATGTACAAGTTCCCGGCGCGATCCACCGCGACTCCCCGGGGATCGACCAGCGCGCCCGACGTATCCACCGTCGTAATCGTCCCCAGCGTGTCAATCCGCCGGATCTGGCTGTTTCCCGTGTCCGCCACGAACACGTTGCCGGCCGCGTCCACCGCCACGCCGCGCGGCTGGTTCAGACGCGCCTGATTGGCGGGCCCGCCGTCGCCGCTGTAGCCCGGACTGCCGTTCCCGGCCAGGGTCGTGATGACACCATCCGGCGTCACCTTGCGCACCGCCTGATCCAGGGTGTCGGCGATGTATACGTTTCCCAGCGAGTCGGCCGCCACGCCTTCCGGCTGGTTCACGCTGCCCTTGGTCCCCTGCCCGCCGTCGCCGAAATAGCTGGCGTTTCCATTGCCCGCGATGGTGAACAGGTTGCCGCCCGGTTGCGCTTCCCGCACGCGGCTGTTCGTCGTGTCCGCCACATACCAGTTGCCCAGCGCATCCGCCGCCACGCCGAGCGGGCGGTTGAGCTGCGCCGTGCGCGGCAATAGGATGTCGCCGTTGAACCCGGCCGCTCCGCTACCCGCCAGTGTGGAGAGGATGCCGCCTGGCGCGACGGCGCGCACCCGCTGGTTCAAAGTGTCCGCAATGTAGACCACCCCGGATGGACCCACCGCCACTCCGGACGGACCGTCGAGTTGCGCCGCCGTCGCCGACGCTCCGTCGCCCGAATAGCTCGGCGTGCCGTTCCCCGCCAGCGTGGTGAGCACGCCCTCCGAGATCTTCCAGACTTTGTAATCGCCCAGCGCCAGGTCCGTACCCGACCCGATCCCTGCCGAGACGAGGTAGATGGCCCCGGCGCGATCCACCGTCACGCCGGTGGGCCCATCCAGCCGCACGTTGACCGCGGCCTGGCCATCGATCGGCGGAATGCCGTTGGCCCTGCCCGCCACCGTGTTGATGATGCCGCTAGTCACCATGCGGATTCTGCTGTTGCCGAAGTCGGCGATGTACAGGTTCCCCGCGCGGTCCACCGCTATATCGGTCGGCAGGGAGATGGCGGCGTTCTTCGCCGGGCCGCCGTCGCCACTGTAGATGCCGGTGGAGCCGACGCCGGCCACGGTGGAGATGACGCCGTCGGTGCCCATGCGGCGTATGCACCCGTTGAAGGTGTCGGCGATGTAGAGGTTGCCCGCCGCGTCCAAAGCCACGGCCTCGGGTCCGTTCAACCACGCATCGCGCGCCGCTCCGCCATCGCCTAGATAGCCGCGCGTGCCGGTTCCGGCCACCGTCGAAATAGTGCCGCCGGGCGACACCTTGCGCACCACTTCATTCCCGGTGTCGGCGATGTACAGGTTGCCGGAAGCGTCCACCGCCACGCCAAACGGGCCGTTGATCCGGGCGCCGGTGGCCGCGCCGCCATCGCCCGTGAACCCCGGCGTTCCGCTGCCCGCCACGGTGGTAATGGTCCCGTTGGCGGCGATCTTACGCAC
>Ga0182021_10003041_pt1 | contig 19700 bp, 16 predicted proteins | sample 612E3MmetaG_FD_120493 | JGI IMG/M metagenome (GOLD analysis project Ga0182021, IMG submission 120493) | Permafrost microbial communities from Stordalen Mire, Sweden - 612E3M metaG (Illumina Assembly) | ecosystem: Environmental > Terrestrial > Soil > Wetlands > Permafrost | place: Sweden... | reverse complement strand
GGTGGCCACGGCGGCCGCGTTGGGGAACCAGTTATAGCTGAAATAGCCCGAGGGGCTGTCCAGGCGAATGGCGATGCGGGCGCTGCCAGCCAACCCGGCCGGGATGTTATAGGTGGCAGTGAAGCTGCCGCCCGCCCCGGAATCAGTGGTGCCTACCACCGTGCCACCGACAGCCAGGGTGCCATAGGCGCCCATGCGCACGGTGAAGGTCTGGCTGGCAGGGAAATTGGCGGTCTGGATGGTAACAGAGGTATCTTTCACCACGCTGGTAATCGTGAATGTGGGAATGGTAAAGGCCTGGGCGCTTTGCAGCGGCAGGACCAGCAATCCAGCTAACATTACAACGATCAAAGCAATTTGTGGAGCTATGCGGAACTTCATTTTTCAATCCTCCTTTTGGGCTACAAAACGCATTTCTTCATTAAGGCATGGCTTAGCTTAATAATGATCTAGATAAATATTGTACATATTAATGATTAAATAAACAATATGGCATTTTTTGTGCCACCTGTTTTTTGAGGGCTGGTGGCCGAGCTTGCCGCTGCCAGCCCTCAATAACAGCCTGTTTTAACGCACGATTGTCGGGGCCATCCAGAAAGCAACATCATCGGTTGAACTACCATCGTTATTGAGCACCTTGAGCACAAGCTGCACATTTTTCCCTGCCAGCGAGCTCAGGTCAACGTCAATGCGCACAAACTTCTTATCGTAGGTCTTGGTCCAGGTCTTCAGGTTCTGGTCTGCTCCACCATCGATGCTGTAGTTCAGCATGAACATGACGTTGCCCTTGGTGTAGCTGTCCATGAATCCGGTCACGGCGGTGAAATGGTCACCGGATTTGATAACCAGGCTGGGGAAGCGCCCTGAAATCTCGCCGCCGGTGCCGTTGCTGGGGATCATAATGATGGTAGCCTCATTATCAGTGTAGCCACCTTCCAGCTTGGGGGCATTGGTCATATTAACCGAGCCATTGGCGAAGTTATAACTGGTGCTTGGACAGGCAACCGGGCCAGTGCTGGATTTCCAGATGGCATTACAAGGCTGGTTGGCAATGTGCAGATCGGTCAGGGTGGGCACAGCCACATTGATCTTGACATAAAATTTGCCCGAGCCATCGATACCCGTGCCGAAGGTGGCGCCGTTGGCATCTTTCAGCTGGTAGTACCCGGTGTAGCTGCCGGCGGCGGTGGGCGCCACCAGGTTGACCGACAGGTCGATGGTCTCACCGGGCTTGACACTCTTGGTGAAAGCCACAGATGCCGGGCCGCTCATGGCCTCGCCGCTGACAAAGACCACCGTATAACCGGTCGTCCAGGTGCAGCTGCCCCGGTTGAGCAGGCGCCAGGTTTTGGTGAAAGCCGCCTGTGGGGCGATGGATGTGCCATCCGGAATGGTCACGTCAGCCGAAAAATGGGCCCATTCGCAGGGGATCGAAGCGGTGGCTGTAGCTGGCACCGGCGTATTCGAGGCCGTTGCAGAGGGCAGAACGACCGTTGTGGCGCTGGGGAACAGGGTGGAGGTTGGCGGCCGCGACGTGGCGGTGATCACATTGGGCTGCAGGCTGGGCTGGACAGTGGGCTGGTCGGGCTGGGTTGTCAGCTGGCCAGGCTGGGCCGTCAGAATGGCAATCACCGTTTCCAGGGCCGAAAAAGTGGACCGGGCTGCAACCGTTCCGGCAGCATAGGTCTGGATCATATTCTGATCCAGGGTAGGCAGCGGGGCGTTTTCAAAAATCGAACAGCCTGCAATCAACAGCAGGCTAATCAGGGCAGTGGCGATCAAAAAAAGACGCTTCATCTCTCCTCACTTTCTTTCAGGCGAACAAACACATGGTTTTCAACCATAAAATTACAGACGGAATCCACCCGTTAAAGTTCCCGGTCAGTCAATTTTTCCCCGGTTTAGACATAAAAAGAACTCGCCAGGCATTTGTAGCTCTCACCAATCAGGGGCGACACGTCCCTTACAGGGTGCTTCGCGAAGGTCGCCCCCTACCTATAGGGGTGGACCTACGTGTCCACCCTCTTCTTGGACGGCCCCAGCACACAAAAAATTTCAACACTAACCTTATTATAGAGAGAGTTGCAGGATGAAGCAAATAAAAACACGCCTTAAATTGGGGTATAATCCAGGATGAGTGTATATCCGCTCAGGAACCGGAAGCCGTGGCCCGCAACTTTGCGCTGGAAGATCTGTCTGTTGAAGAATTACGCCGGCTGCTGGCAGAAAAAAGGCGAGCCCAACACCAGGCGCGGCTGGAGCACTTCCGCCGCACGGGACGGGTGGTCATCGTCGAGCCGCTGCCCAACGCCTCCGGCATGGCTGACCTGCGCAGCGATGCCCTGGTCGAAGAAACCATCCTGCAGCCTGCCAGCCGCCCCAAAAACCGGGCCAAAACCTGGTTGGACCGCTTCTTACTGCTGGTGGAGCTGGCAGCCGTTGCCGGGCTGGTGCTGATCCTCCTCAACGGGTTTAACCTCATCAGTACCTTAAATAACGAAGTGACTACCTCCCTGGTGCTGCCCACCCTCACCGCCACCCCGCTCATCCAGGCGGTGGTGCTGCCCTCCGGGCATATTCCGCCCAACGCTCCCGGCGGCGGGCAGCCCAACGACGCCGAAATCCCCGAACACCTGCGCCCGCTGGCCCAATCTTTCGCCAGCCTGCCGCTGCCCACCCCCGGCCCCCAGCAGGCAGTGCGCCTGCAAATTCCGGCCCTCAAGGTGGACCACCCGGTGGTGCAGGGCGACGGCCCGGAGCAGCTTAAAAAAGGAGTCGGCCAGCATATCGGCTCGCCCAACCCGGGCCAGCGGGGCAATGTAGTGCTCTCGGCTCACAACGATATCTTCGGGCAGATCTTCCAGTACCTGGACAAGCTCAAACCCGGAGACCAGATCATTTTGTTCTCGAGCCAGCGCAGCTACACTTATATTGTCCGCCAGACCCAGATTGTTGCGCCGACCCAGGTGGAAGTCATGAACCAGACGCCGGAATCAATCGTTACCCTCATCTCATGTTATCCGTACATGGTGGATAAACAGCGGATTGTGGTAACGGCTTATTTGCAGGACCAGCCGTAAGGCTGAAATAATCTTAAGGAGATAGAAATGCCCAGCACCAAAAAACGCAACGTTTCAGCCGCCACTGCTGCCGCCACCCCCACCGCAGCCAACAAGGCCATAACCGGCGCCGCCGCCAATAAAGCCACCACCAGCACCACTCGCACCACCTACACCCAGGAATTCAACCCGGATTATTCCATCGTGGTCAATGACCTGCGCCGGATTGGGATCATGGCAGGCGGCTTCCTGGTTATCCTGGTGGTTTTATCCTTCTTTTTGCGCTAACCCTTTCTTTGAAAACCCTGCAGGCCTTTGCCTGCCCGGGTTTTCTGAAAACCTCAACCTAACCTGCTCAAAAGGAGATTGACATGTCACCAATGTTCGTTCCCGGTCCAGTGGATGTAGCCCCCGAAGTTCTGGCAGCGCAGGCCAAGCCAATGATGCCGCACCGCAGCAAAGATTTTGAGGCCATCTTCAAACGCACCGCCGAAAAAGCCCAGAAGCTGTTCGACACCCAGTACCGCGTGTTCCAGGGCACTCATTCCGGATCCGGCATGCAGGAAGCCGCCATCCGCAATTTTGTCCAGAACAGCGTGCTGTGCGTGGTAAACGGTGCCTTTGCCGAACGCTGGTACGAAGTTGCCGCCACCAACGGCAAACAGGTCGACCGCCTGGATATTTCCTGGGGGGACGTGCTCAAACCTGAAGTGCTGGCTGACGCCCTCAAGAAGAAATATTACGAAGCCGTGACCATCGTGCACAACGAAACCTCCACCGGGGCCGAAAACCCGGTCCAGGAGCTGTGCCAGGTGGTACAGCAGGTCAGCCCGGACACCCTGGTGATGGTGGACGCCGTCTCCTCGCTGGGCGGGGTCAAGATCGAAATGGATGCCTGGGGCATCGATTTCCTGCTGACCTCCTCGCAGAAATGCCTGGCCCTGCCGCCGGGCCTGTCGCTGGCTTCGGCTAACGATAAAGCCATGAAGCGGGCCGAATCGGTCTCCAACCGGGGCTGGTATTTTGACCTGCTGCGCATGGAGAAGCACCGCCTCAAAGACTCAACCCCCATGACCCCGGTCATGCCGCTCATTTTTGCCCTGGACGTGCAGCTGGACCGCATTTTTGCCGAAGGCCTGGAAAACCGCTTCGCCCGCCACACTGCCATGTCCCGCCGCATTCAGGACTGGGCCATTGGTCACGGGATGAACCCGGTGACCCCCGAACCCTACCGTTCCAAGACCGTTTCCACCATTGAGAACAGCAAGGGCTGGGATATTTCGGCCCTCAACAAGTTCCTGCTGCAGCGCGGCATGCGCATTGCCAACGGCTACGGCATCCTCAAGGACAAGACCTACCGCATCGCTACCATGGGCGAAATCAGCATGCAGGACTGCGAAAACCTGATCGCGGCGTTAGAAGAGTTCATGGCGCAGTAAATATTAAAATGTTTGGGTTGTCTAAAAAGCTCCGCGTTTTAGACAACCCAAACTCAAACAGGGTAATTTGAGTTTTTGAGGGGCTGTCCGAAAAGTACTTTTTGGACAACCCCTCTAGAACTCATTTTTTTAAACTTTACTTCGTAAGCTGCGGCAGGTAAGCATGGCTGCGCTGAGCCAGCAGGCTCAGGTCGTAAAAAGCGCCGCAGTAGCGGGTGTAATAATCATCGATTGGAAGCACTTTGACAAAGTACGTCCCGGCCGCGGAGGGAGTCCATTCGATTTGGGAAGCAAGGGTATTATCACCGGCATCATCATTCGATACCAGCAAAGTCGTCCCATCGGCATCGTAAAGTTCCAGAATGGTATCCATACCTGGGCCCAGGTTTAACGTGCGCACCAGGAATTTGACCCCGGAATCGACGTCTGATTGCAGCACATCGAATTTTACCCAATCCACATCCCCGGCCGCATGGAAGGTGTGATGCTGGAGGCCTGTAATCGCCTGGGCCGTATCGTAAGTGTCATCCGCTTCAAAACTGTCGGGTGAAACATATTCGGAGTTATGAATTTCCGAATACAGGACATGTTCTTTGCTCGGGAAGGAGTAGCGCGCCTCGCCATTGGTGCAGATGGCGCCTGGAACCACCGGCTGACAGTCGAAATTTAACAGGCCCACCGTGGAAAAACTGTAATTTCCAGATGCGTCGGCTTTTGTCATCCCCTCGGCTCCATAACTGTTCCAGTAGCTGGTGTCAATCCATAAACTCACCGAAAACGGAGCATTGGCAGGCGCAATCCCGTACAGGCGGTTTCCCGGCCCATCTGCCTGAATGGTCAGGTTCGGCAGCGTGAGGGTGGCCGAGCTGCCTTCATTGGTGGTGACCACAACCACATCCCCCACCTGCGTCACCTCCGGGGAAAAATTGACCTCAAACAAGCCGTGTGAATCGGAAGTGGGTGTATCGGTGGCAATCACGTTCCCGCCGCGTTTCAGATTGGCAGTCACTGCTGCACCGTGAGTCTCAGTGTACCCATCAAAATACGAGGACCCCAGGAACAGATAGAGGGTGAATGCAATCGCAGAAGAATAAGTAAAGTTCCCATCCGGACCCGTGAGATAAAGCTCTCCCGAATCCTGGGGCCCAATCTGGGAGCCGCTGAAAGCCAGGCTGTAACTGCCCGTGGTGACGTTGGTTTCCTGGCAGTAAGATTGGTAGTACAGGTTCCCATAGCGGTAATCGTCCAGGATGGCTTTTAAGTGCCCGTTTCCGGATGAACCTGCCAGGCGGGCGGTGCTGGTATTCAGGCGCGGGGCCAGGGCCTGCACTGTCATGGTCAGGCTGGTTACTCCATCGGTCACTTCGATATGGTCACCAGGAACCATCGTGGCGCTGTCAAAATAGGCCCAATCCATCCAGTCGTCAGTGGAGAAGTCGATACCGGTCAACGTTTGCTTGACGCTGTTTGAACTATCCTTAAGGGTGACCGTCAGGGTGGCGTCGGTAAGCCAGCGAATGCCCACGTCGTTATATTTGATTTCTGCCATCATAAAAGGCGTGACCTTCCATCCACCATACTGCATATTCCCTTCCCCATCATAGGTATATACATCCACCTCATCCCCCAGGCCCAGGGCAGTTGAAAATGAATAGGCCCCAGAACTGTTGGCCGTTGTTTTCAGACAGCCAGAAGAGGTGCAGGTTGAGTAGTAGTTCCTGTAAATGTGGGTATCTATCAACCGGTTAGGGCCGGCAGTGCCGCTGATCTTGTCGGTAGCCGGATCTATGCTCATACTGAAGGGGGTCACCGCATAACTCATGGAGCCAATCGCCGAAGATAAAGCAATTACATCTCCGGCTTTAATCCAATCACCGGAAGGCAGGCTGAAATAAATATAGTCGTATCCCTGTTGGATTGTCCAGTTCCATGTGTAAAGGGTACCTCCTCCTCGGCTGAGGGTCAGGGTAACAGCATCGTTGGTCTTCCAGTATATATCAATACTATTCCAGCCAATTCCCGCCTCGATATGATAGGCGCGGATATTGGCGTAAGTGCTGTTGCCGTTGGCATCCAGGACCCAAACAATGGCGATAGCCCGTCGGTTGAAATCGGAATAGCCTTTCGAGAACACGCCCGCAGTATTGCTTGTGACGGTTGATGTGTTAACCGCGGCCACGCAAGGATCGCTGGCATACGTGTCCAATTCAATTTTCACCTGCCGCGAAGCAGCTGTCACGCCGTTGATGTTGTTAGCCGTGGGATTTAACCAGGCATCCAGCGGCGTCACCACCGTGCTGACCGTGCTGCCGTGGGCGGTCACTTCGACCGTATCGCCATCGTAAAGATCCCAGTCCGACAGCAGGTCGCAGCTGCCGCTGGAGGGATAAAAAGTGTATGATCCATCCGAATAGGCTGTTCCCGATCCAGTACCCACCACCACTCCGCTGCGCAGCAAGCGCATGCTAACCGGAATAGAGGCCGTAGTCTTGATGTAAATTTGGCCCCAATTTCCCCCAGCATGATGGTAGATATTAATCACCGGGTCTGTGGCGGCAGCCGCCAGGGGCGCCAGCTGCGGGGCAGCCGCGCTCCCCGCCTGCAGCGCCAGTTTCAGGTCGCGGGCGGACCAGCCGCTGCAGGTGACCGACTTGGCAGAGGAATATACCCCTTGAACCCCGGGCAGGTGAGCCAGGGGAGTCAATATGGCCGCATCTTTCACCTGAACCAGCATTCCATTCCGGTCAGGCCGAACTGCAACCAGAGAAAGCTGGCCCTGGGTCAAGTAGCGTTCCAGTTCCGGCTGCAGCTGCTCAGCCTGGCGGGCCACAATTCGAGCCGCGTAGGTTTCCGCTTCATGTGGGCCAATTCCCGCAGGTACGTCTTCCGGGCTGAGCGGCGGGATGGAGAAAAGAATCAAGTATTCGCCGCTGCCATTGCCAGAATCAGCCGTTTTTGGAAGTCCAGGCTGGGGGTTTTGAGCCGCAGCTGACAGGACACTTCCAGGCGCAAAGAAAACCAGCGCCGTGATGATTAAAACAAAAATCATTTTTTTTCGCATCTATACCCTCCCATGGATTGCGCGATTTAAGTTGGAGCGAATTAAACCCCCCGAATTATCGCTGAACTAATTATACATTAATTTAAAATGAGTGGTATTAAGCGCGGGAGAATATTCAGATATAAAAACATGATTTATCCCGAATTTAACATTTTCGGGATAAATCATGTTTTATTTCTCAGCAGCCTGTTTACATTTTGAAGCGCGATTCCGGCTGCCCTTTCACCCCGGGCACAAACTGGAACAGGTCTCCGGCCTGGGGCTGGGGGGCGCGCTGCTCGGGGGTCAGCTCATTCCAGGCAGAGGTAATGTAAAGCGTGTCCAGCTGCGGGCCGCCGAAGGTGCAGGCGGTGACCCGTTGGGCAGGCACGCTCAGCTCGCGCATCACCTGGCCCTGGGGGTCAAAGCGCACAATGCGCCAGCCGTTCCACAGGGCGCTCCATACGCAGCCCTCGGCGTCCACGGTCAGGCCGTCGGGCACAGCGTCTGCCGGCTCGCTGATGCGGGCAAAAACCTGGCGGTTGGCAATATCGCCGCTGGCCAGGTCAAAATTGTAGACGTAGATGGTGTGGGCGCGGGAATCGGTGAAATACATGCGGGTGTTGTCGGGGCTCCAGCCAATGCCGTTGCAGGTGGTGAAGCCTGAATCCATGGTATGAATGCTGCCATCCGGGTCCAGGCGGTAGAGGACGGCCTCCCCCAACGGAGCCATGGTGCCGGCCCAGAAGCGCCCGGCCCGGTCCACCGCCCCATCGTTGAAGCGGGTATCCATGCGGTCGATGCGCAGGCCGGGGAGCATCTCGATGGATTTGGTCTTCAGGTCCCACAGGCCAAAACCGGCCTTGGTGCCCATGACCAGCTTTTCAGAGACACACAGTCCCAGGCAGCCCAGGGGCATGCCAATGTAGGCCTGCTCCATCTGGCCCGTGGCCAGCTTGCGGCGGATAAAGTTGCCCCGGCGGATATCCACCCAGTAAAGGTAGCCGCTGAGCCCATCCCAGCGCGGCCCTTCGCCCAGCTCGAGCTGAAGATTAATGAACGGTTGCACAGTATCCATGGTTATCCTTTCAAATCTTTCTGCATAAAAATGCGCTGCTGCCCTTGCGGCAGATCGTCCAGCACCCCAAAGACGGTATAACCCATTTTCTCATAAAACGGGCGGGCTTGAAAGCTCATTGTGTCCAGGTGGGCATGGCGGCAGCCGCGCTGCAGCGCTTCCAGCTCGGCCATCTGCAGCATATGGGTGCCAAAATCCAGGCCGCGCGCCGGCTCATCCAGCCACAGGGCATCCACGTGCAGCCAGCCCCAGTAGGTGTCACCCGCCAGTCCGCCCACCACCCCGCCGGCTTCATCCCGCAGCACAATCACCAGCGGCTGGTACTGGTCCGCCGGGGCATGCTGCTGGTTGAAAGAACGCAGGCCGGCATAAATGGCGCGCACATCCTCCGCAGTGGGAGTTGCCTCAAATTTGAACGTGTAAGTGGTCATGGTTACAGATCTTTCTCCGGAGCGAATTCTCCCCACATGCGGGGAGGCAAAAGCCGGGCAATGTGCTGCATCACCTGGCGGGCAGTGCTGCGGTCCAAATCGGGGGCAGCCGGGGTGGACGGCTGCTGGAGCTCAAAAGCCGGTCCAAAATTCAGGTGCAGGGCGCCGTCCTGCTCAAAAACACCCACCGGGAACAGACGCAGCCCCAGGGCTGCCAGGTGCTGCACAAAGCGCCCGCTGCCGGGCGGCGGCCAGCCCAGGGTGCCCTCCAGGATGTCGCGTCCCTCCGGGGCCAGGCCGATCACCGAGCTGGGAGACTGGCGCACATAGCTGACCACCCGCCGCACCACCACCGCCCGCAGGGCGGCTTCGGCCGGGTCGGGCGGCATGGCGGGCATGGCAAAAAAGCCGTAGGCTTTTTCCACCTGGCGCAGGGTGAAGCGCGACAGCGGGCGCATGACCAGGCCGCGCTTCTGGTCGGGATAGGTTTTGACGGCGGTGGTCACCCAGCGCACCTCCAGGGGCAGGGCGGCGCTGATGGCAATCGGAATCCACCAGGCGTCGAAGCCAGGGTTAAAATAATGGTTGGTCAGCAGCAGGCAGGGTCCGGCAGCCGGCGCATACTGTGCGCCGCTCACCTGCAGGGGCGGATTCAGCCGCCCGACCAGGGGCCGCACGTCGGCCTGGAAGGACCGCGGCGGGGCAGATCGCGGGGCGCCTTGCGAGGCCAGCCCCGCAGCCACAGTCCGCAGCCACAATCCCAGCGAGGATGGATAGTGGGGGTTAATCACCTTCCACCGCGTCGTAGAACTCATCCTGCAGGCGGCGGGCCTGCTGGTCCAGCTTAATGGCCCGCATGGCGGCAGCCAGGGCCCGCGCCCGGGCGTCCAGCAGGCGGCTGCCCTTCTCGGCGGTAGCCGGGTGAGCGTCACCCCGGAAGTGAGTGGGATGATCGCCGTACCACCAGATGGCGGTGTACACCCCGGCGTCCCGGAGGGATTTAAGCCGTTCCAGCGGCATACCCTCCGGTTCGGCGGGGATGGCCTCCAGGTGCACCAGCTCGGGGCGAAAGGCCAGAATCTGGCTGGTTTCTCTTTCGCCTGCATGCCCATCGACGGTGGTCTCCCATTGGGTCTTCACCCCGGCATCTTCGGGCAGCAGGTCGGCAAGGCCAAACAGGTCCCACACATACACCACGTACTCGCGCCGGCTGGCCAGCTGGGCCTGGGCAAAATAGGTCAGGAAGCTGCCGTTGCCGCCGTGAGCATTGACCAGGACAATTTTTTCAAGTCCGTTGCGGGCAATCTCGCCGCACACGTTCTCCAGCAGGGCCAGGATCAGGTCGGGCTCCAGGCCAATGCAGCCGGGATAATGGCGGGCTTCCAGAATCTGGGTAAAGAAGTAATCCGGGAAAACTACGGCCGGTTCCAGGCCGGCGGCCCGGCGGCATACTTCGCTGGCGATGAGCTTATCGGTACCCAAGGGCAGATGGTGGGCATGCCGTTCCAGGCAGCCCAGCGGCACCAGGCACACCCCCTCGGCGGCCTTTACCGCCGCTGGGAATTGGTCGGAGGTTAAATCTTGCCAGTTCATAGAATTTACCTCTTTCGGTAACGAACAGGAACCTATCCAAAGATTTTCTTGGAGTGTTTTTTGCAGTGGTGCCGCAAAAGACACTCCAAGATATAAATTTCAGACAGAGACGAAGTTCAAAAGGTATTATACCTTTTCCTTCCTTGACCGGCCGGGGCCAGGCTTTTTACACGCAAATTCTTGCAATGATCTAATCCTCCTATTGAGAGTGGTTGTCCAAAATGAAGCTTTTTGGACAACCACTCTGGCACCGATAGGACTTTGAGAGTTGCACAACCCCCATATAAGGGGGTTGTGCAACTCTCAACAGTACTTTTCGGACAGCCCCTCTCAATAAATTGAAACTGTCACATTTTCGGGGGTCAATTTCCAGGATATGGTCAGGTCCTGGGCGGTGGGGTTCTGCACGGTCAGGTCGTCCCGGCCCCACCAGATGTTGACCGTCTCGGCCAGGGGGAAGCCGGGCACTGGGTAGCGGTGGGGCTTGGCCTGGTTAGGCAGCCCGGCCCGGATGGCTGCCGCCCGGATGACGGTTGCCAGGGCGCACTGCCCGCCGGCGATCACCCCGGCGGCAATCCGGTAGCCCACTCCTTCCTGGAAGGTGGCGTTGAAACTCCAGGTGCCCCCGGCTGGAAGGGTGTATTTACCGGAGCCGCTCACCTTGCGCAGGGCGGCCCAATCCACCCCGGTTTTTGAATTGTAAAGCTGGTTAAAGTCCCCCGTGCTGCGCACCAGCGACCAGCGCACATTGTCCACCTCGGCGAGCGAGTTGCTTTTGGCCAGGGCGCCTAAATCCAGGGTGGCGCTGCCCGGCCTGGCCGCGCCTGCGGCTGCGGCTGGCGGCTGGCTGGCGGCCTGGGATGGTGGAACATTCCCACCAACCTGGGCCGGCTGGCTTGGGCTCGCTTTGGCGCCCTGGTTCAATACTAAAACCAGGACCAACAGGGCGCTCACCAGTACTGCCCCCAGGACGGCAAATTTTGGCGAAAACATAAATCAGCCTCTATTTATTAGAAATAATGTTCTAATAATAATTATATCCACACCCCCTGCTTTGTCAAGCATGATTCTTTAAAATGGGGATTTTTTCTTTTGGGTCTGCTACGCAGACCCAAAAGAAAAAATCCCCCGCCTATTTCCCCTTCAAAGCAATTCGGAATGGGTACAGCTCGGCATGCATCACCCCTCCAGCAACGGCCGGATCATTTTCCATGATGCCCCGGGCAGCATCCTCGCTCTCGGCCCGAAAAACAGCAAATCCCAGGGTGCGTTCATCCGCGTTCAGGGTGCGGCCAACCAATATCATAATTCCCCGCTCGGTGAGGTCCTGTAGATATGCAAAATGGGTATCCACAATTTCATTTTCGTGCGGCGTACCGCCCTCGGTCAGCATTTCCAGCCTTGTGGCCTTCAAGAGGTAGACGAATTCAGGCATGATGTTTTCTCCAGGATTAATTAAACCACAGAGACACGGAGAACACGGAGAAAATATTCTTTTCTCCGTGTTCTCCGTGTCTCCGTGGTGAAACTGTTCAGCGGGGAAGCTCGAAGAGGAATTTGCATCCGGCGTCTGGCTGGCTCTCCAGCCAGACTTTGCCGCTGTGGGCCTGGACGATGCTGTGCACAATCGCCAGCCCCAACCCACTGCCATCCACACCCGGGTTGCTGCCGCGGAAAAAGCGCTCAAAGATGTGCGGCTGATCCTCCGGCGGGACCCCCGGACCGGAATCCTGCACTGTCCAGCGCACGTGGGTTTCGTCCACTTCCAAGATAACCCCCACCTCCCCGTTGGCCGGGGTAAATTTAAGGGCGTTTTGCAGCAGGTTGGTCAGGACCATCTCCACCCGGGCCCGGTCGCAGCGCAGCTCAGCCGGTTCCTGCGGCAGGGTGAACGAAAGATCAATATTCTTTTCTCTCGCCAGCGGCTCGAAAGTTGATACCACCGAACGGGTCATGTCGCCGGCTTCATTTTGAGTCAGGTCCAGTGATTCAATCCCGGCGTCCAATCGCGACAGGTCCAGCAGGTTGTGGGTAATCCATTCCAGGCGGGCCAGCTGCTTCTGGCTTTCAGCCAGGAACTCGCCCCGTGCCTGGGTATCGTTGGCTGCCGAACCCTGCAGCAGGTCGGTAAAAGTTTGCAGGGCCGTGATGGGCGTGCGCAGCTCGTGCGAGGCATCGGCCACAAAGCGGCGCAGGGCGTCGCGTTCTGCCGACAGCTGTTTGAAGCTGGCTTCCAGGCCCTCCGCCATGCCATTAAACTGGTTGGCCAGCTGGCCAATTTCGTCCTTCCCGGCGGCCGGGGCTCGCACCGAAAGGTCACCAGCGCTCATCCGGCTGGCAGCCTGGGAAAGGACACTCAGGGGAGCGGTCAGGCCGCGGCCCACAAACAGCCCGACCACCGCCGCAATCAGGGCGGCGATCAGGGCGGCCCATAAAAAGGCCGTTTCAGTGGTGCTGACGGCTGGAGTGACCAGGTCTGGTCCGCCGCTGACTTCAACGTAAGCGATCGGGCTGGTGGTACTGCCAATGGGAGCCATCACTACCGGGCCGCTGGGAGGGGCGGCTGGCGCAGGGTCGGAATCGGGTGCCGTACTGGTGGATGAAATTGCATTATTAGCGGTCTCGAACACCAGCATGCTGCCCCAGGGGGTATCCACCCGGCGCACCGAAGTGATGGTCACCGAGCCATCGGCCGGAAGGTTGCTGATTTTTCCGGAAGGCAGCAGGAACAGGGGCCCACTGAGCGGCATATGGCTGGACCCATAAGTCAGCCCGCTGCCCGGCTCAACCCACATGGCCACCCCGGACTGCTCGCGGGGGCCCGAATCGGCCAGGACCGTTTTCTGGTCAACATCCAGTATGCGCACCCGCACATTGCCCAGGAAGGCCGAAGTCTGCACCAGCTGGCCCAGGTCGGAATGGTGGGTGGTTGAGCCCATGCGCATAAAAGCCTGGCGGGCGATCACCTGGGCATTGGTATTCAGCCCGGTCGATTCCTGCGCTGCGAGCGAGCTGCGCAGCAGGGTAAGCGAAATAAACCCTACCACGCTGACTGCCAGCAGCGCCAGCAGCACATAGCTCACCACCAATCTCCAGCGAATGGAACGCAGTCCCATGTTGCCTCTAATAACAGGATAGGATTTTATTTTAGCAGGTTCCCTGCCAAAATAAAATCCATAGATTGTTCTCTCTGGTTGGCTGAAAAACTTCGCTTTTCAGCCAACCAGAGTACAAGTGAGAATTGCGTTTTCAAGAGCCATCTTGGATGGCTCTTGAAAACGCAAACGGGTTTAAGAGTTGCCACCCGAGGTGGATGGGCTGCCGGGCTGCTGGAATGGGCGGCCGGGGACGGGGAAACCACTGCTGCCGCCGGTGCTGCCGTTGGGATTGACCTTATGGTAGAACATGCCGCCTTCCCCCAGGCTTACACCCAGGTAGGCTTTGCCGGCCGAATTGGGATTGTCGCCCAGGGCCACCTTGATGTCGGTCGTGGCGCTGTCGCCCTGGTGGGTAACCGTCAGGGTCACCGTGTCGCCGACTTTATGCGCACCGATGGCGGTGACAAAATCATTGGCGGTGGTAACCGCCGTTCCATCCAGCTTGCTGATCACATCGCCAGTCTTCAGGCCGGCTTTGTCAGCCGGTCCGCCGGATACCACGCTGTTCACCACAATTCCTGCAGCTGTGTTTGGGTTGGCATTTCCACGGCCGCGTCCAAAGGGCATTGGCATGGCGTTGGTTGAGCCGGCAAACGGCTCCTGGTACTGCACACCCAGGTAAGCCTTGCCGCTTTTATCGCCCAGGGTCACCGGGACGCTGTTGGTGGCGGCGCCGCTCTGCACGCTGAGGGCCACTTTGTCGCCGGATTTGTGGCCGGCGATGATGCTGGTCAGGGTATTCTTCGAGTCAACCGTGGTGCCATCCACCGACAGGATGACATCACCCTGCTTGAGGCCGGCGGCCGAAGCCGGGCTGTCGGCATCCACGGAGACAACCAGGGCGCCGTTGGTGGTCACACTGCCGCGCAGCATTTTGCCACCGAAGCCGCCAAAACCGCCCACGCCCCGGGTGCCGTTCACCAGGGTCATGCCCAGGTCGGGCTTGCCGCCGTTGTCGCCCAGCTTGAGGCTGAGGGATCCCTGCGCATCGCCGTGGGTCAGGGTCAGGTTAACCGCATCACCCACTTTCAAGAGATTAAGAACGGTGCGCACATCGGCCGGGGTGTTTACTTCGGTATCATTAATTTTAAGCAGGATATCGCCGCGCTTGACGCCAGCTGTATCCGCCGGGCCGCCGGAGTTCACGTAAACAGCCACCAATCCTTTGACTGCCGGGGTTTGGGCAGCTGGCGTGCCGGCCACCTGGCTGATGATATTTCCAATAATATTACTGCTGCCGGGCTGCCCATCCTGGGCAAACACCAGCTGGCTGCCAGCAAAGGCCGCTGCGGCCATCACCAGCACCGCCACGATGACCACTACACTGATTGTAAGTACTTTACCCTTCATCTCTACCTCCAATTGGTTTTGCCAGATCTTTTTTCCATAGAGACCTGTCTTTTATTGTGGCGAGCTATGCTCGCCACAATAAAAGACGTCATCCTTTTACCCAGGCACGAAATTGCTCTGGCCGGCAGACCAACCGGCCAGAGCGTGCTGGGCTCCTCATGCGGGTGCCCGCGAGCCCAACGGAAATCTCTGCACCTGGAGAATAACATGAAGCAACTATATACTACCGCATTCGGTTTGATTTTTTATTGTGGATTGGTTAACGTTTCTAAATATAAAATATGGTTTCCATACTTGGAAAAACACGTAACCACAGAGGCACAGAGACACTGAGAAGAAAAAACAATGTTTTTCTCTGTGCCTCTGTGTCTCTGTGGTTAATCGCATTTTGCTCAGGCGCGTTCTTTTTTGATATAGATGATGCTGACCGCGCTGAGCAGGAAGAGCAGCCCGTAGGCGGCGAAGAGGGTGAAATAGCCCAGCCCGGGCAGAATCCGCTCCAGGAAATCGGCAATAGGGCCGCCGATACCGGTGCCCACCATGCCAGCCCCGGCCCCGGCCAGGTTGGAGATACCCAAAAAGCGCCCCGCCTCGGCAGCTGGCGCCAGGCGGGTGCCCAGGGCCCAGTTGGAAGTGACGAACAGCCCGGTTGCCAGGCCCAGCACACATCCGGCGGCATAAATCAGCCCCAGGTTCGGCAGCCAGATGGTTCCCAGCAGCACAAAGGTTCCCAGCCCGGCCACCACCCCGCTGACCGCGAGCAGGCGGCGGTAGCCAAAGCGGTCCGCCAGCCAGCCGCTGGGCACCGCCGACACCAGGGTGAATACCCCCACCACTGCAATCAGGCTGCCGGTCATACTGGCCCCGGCCTCGGCGTTAACTTTAAAAGCAAACATGAGGAAATAGGGGGCAAAGCCCTGCAGCGAGGTGACCGCAGTGAAAAACAGCAGCCGGTTAACCACCCACCAGGTGAACGAATTGTGCTGCCTGATTTCTTTGCCAATGGTGGCGTAGGAACCGGCCCACACCCCCACCACCACGGCCACGATCATGGCCACCGTGCCCCCCAACGCCACCCCAACGGCCATGGCCGTCTGCTGGCTGGAGAAGGGCAAGGCGATCAACCCGGCAATCCCGCCCACCAGCCCTCCGCCCAGCAGCCCGGCCAGGGCGCCGATGCCAATTCCGGCCAGCATGCCCAGCACCCGCAGCATGGGCGGGCCCAGCGGCAGATCTGGCTTTTGGGCCAGGGGAGTTTCCTTAACCAGCAGCATGGTCAGGATCATCACAATCAGCAGGCCGGCCCCGGTGGCAATCACTGCCGCCGTAAAATGCCCGCTGCCCACCATCTGGGCAACCACCAGCGAAACCAGGATGAGCGGGACCAGCTCCATGATCGACTTGACCCCGGAGGTCACCCCACGCTGGTTTTCAGGCACCAGGTCGGGAATCAGGCCCTGGACCGCGGCGTGGGAGATGTTGGAAGTGAACTGGAACAGCAGGATGGCCACCAGCAGGAACCAGTAATCTCCAGCCACGGCAATCAGGCCCAGGCAGACCAGGTCCAGCACCGCCCCAACAAAGATAAAAGGCCGGCGCCGGCCGAAGCGCGAGGTGGAGCGGTCGCTGAGGATGCCCATGGCCGGCTGGACCAGCATGGCAATCAGCAGGCCGGCGGTGCGCATGCCGCCCAGGGCCGTGTTGCGGATTTCCGGGGCAGCCAGGAGGGCGACCAGGTAGGGCATAAATACCTGGCTGACGGCGTTGTTGCGGATGTTCAACCCCAGCCAGTACAGGTTGACCGAGATGTGGTCGTACCATCTTAAAGGCTTCATCCTTCCCTCCCACCTGATTAAAATTTATTAATTCGTTCCATATTTTTTCAGGCAGCTTCGCTGCTTGAAAAAATATGGAACGAATTAAAGGTATTTGTCGAGGAAGGTAATAACCCGCTGCCAGTAGGCGGCGCCCAGGTTAATGCTGGCGGTGACGTGGCCTTCATCCGCCAGGCGCCACACCTCAGTGGGATGGGCTGCCTTGAGCAGGTCATCAAAGTCGGTCACATACTGGTCGTGCTCACCGTGGATCATCATCAGCGGGCGAGGGGCGATCTGGCCTACCCAGCGCACCGGCTCAAAGCGGAACAGGTTGTCCCCAAAGCGCAGCGAGGTGCCCACGATTACCAGCCAGGCCAGGGCCGGGGCCAGCCAGGCCGGAATGTTCCGCTCCAGGCACCAGCCCTTCAAAGCAGTGCGCAGGCGGGCCGGCCCGCCGTCATCCACCACCAGCGAGACCTCGGGACAGATGGGAGCGCTGAGCATGGCCACCATGCCGCCCAGCGAGAAACCGTGCAGGGCAATCCGGTTATAGCCGCGCGAGCGCAAAAAGCGCACCGCCCCCTGCACGTCCCGGCGTTCCAGGTAGCCAAAGGTGGTGGCGCGGCCCTGGCTGCGCCCGTGAGCCCTGAAGTCGAACTGCAGCACGCTGTAGCCAGCGGCGTGCAGGTATGGAATATAGCGGACGTCGTAGTCGATGCTGCCGCCGTGCCCGTGCAGGATGACCACCACCTTGTTTGCGGGTCCATCCAGCCCGGCTGGCGGGACCAGCCAGCCGCCCAGGGTCAGCCCGTCAGGGGTCGGGAAGGCGATTTCTTCGAATGCCAGCCCAAATTCGGCCGGGGTGTGAATTTCTTTGAGGAATGCCCGTTTGGTCAGGGCGAAACTGAGCCCCAGGCTGAGGCTAACCAGCACAAGCAGGAGAATCAGCAGCCACAGAATCATACATCTATTGTATAGGAAGTTTATTATTTTGGTGTTTTTCCATCCCGCTTTGCGGGATGAAAAAACACCTTGTAATTTATTTCCCCTTACTCCAGCGGACCAATTCCTGCAAAACGTTCTCGACGTCTGGCAGGGACGGGGCGTCTTTCACGTACAGGTACAGCCCTTTCGGGCTGAGGGCTTCCATCACCTGGCCCAGCTCATCGAACTCGCAGGTGAAATGGACTCCCTTGCCGCCCTGCTGGATGCGTTTGTACAGCGGCGCCCAGCGGGCAAAGGCGGCGTCGCTGACGGTGGGCACAAACTGGATGGCGTCCAGCTCGGGGATGCCCAGCAGCAGGTCCAGGTGGCGCACCGCCACCGGCCCGTCCAGGTGGTAGATGGAATGGTCGAGGAACTGGCACTCGCGCTGGATGCCGGGCAGGAAAAACTCAGCAAACATGGCCTTGCTGATCATGCCCGAGAAGTCGTTGGAGGGAATGTAGAACTTGCCCGGGCAGGCCAGGTTGATCCAGGCAGTGATGGGCTGCCCGGCCTGGCACAGGCGGTAGTAGAAGTGGTCGTAAACAGCAAAATAATCCTGCTCCACCTGTTCCAGCAGGGCCTTGACCTCAGCGGGATGCTCCAGCAGGTCCACCGCCAGATTCTGCGGGTCGCGGAAGGCCGCCAGGCAGTCACCGCCGGGGTGCCAGTCGGTCATGCCCACGATGAAGCGGCCGCGGCCGGCCTCCAGCAGGTCCCCGGTCATCTCCTCCAGCTTCTTCAGGTAGGGTGATTCCCAGTCCAGGCGCAGGGCAGGCGCCTGGGACCAGTCGGGCAGGATGGGCGTGGTCCACGAGGTGCCGTAGTCCCCAAACTCAAGCGGGCAGCCGTACAGGGCGGCAAAAACTTCCGGCCCCAGATTGGGCCAGGCCACCGGCAGGGTGTCGCCGGGGTAATACTGGTTAGCCAGGGTAGCCAGGGCCAGCTCTACCTGGTAGGATGAATCCATCCAGCGTTCGGCCGGGCCGGCATAGTGCGAAGGCGGCAGCGGCGCCTGTTCGGAGGGCGGTTTGAGCAAGGTGAACGAGACCACGGGCCGGTCCAGCACCTGGCAGTGCCAGAAGGCTTCCATGCGCTGCAGGGTCATTTCGAAATCAGGTTTGAGTGAGAACATGGCCTTATTTTACGCCAATAAGAATATCATGATGGTTCAATTTGCGCCGTTGGCGCAAATTGAACCATCATGATATCAATTGGAAAATCCCATGCTCCATACCAATCGAGACATTCCACTGCTGTTCACCACCCGCATTGTGCGCCTGTTCGCCTACGGCTTTTTATCGGTGGCCCTGGCCCTCTACCTGTCGCAGGTGGGCTTGAGCGAGCCGGAAATTGGCCTGCTGCTGACCCTGACCCTGGTGGGCGACGTGCCGGTGACCCTGTGGATTACCACCTCGGCCGACCGCATCGGGCGCAAGCGCATGCTGCTGCTGGGGGCGGCCCTGATGGTGCTGGCGGGACTGGTTTTTGCCTTCACCAGCAGCTTCGTGCTGCTGGTGGTCACCGCTATCGTCGGGGTCATCAGCCCCAGCGGCAACGAAATCGGGCCGTTCCTGTCCATCGAGCAGGCCAGCCTGACCCAGCTGATCGAGAACAAAAACCGCACCAAAGTGTTCGCCTGGTACAACCTGGTGGGCTCGTTCGCCACAGCGCTCGGCTCGCTCGCCGCCGGCGCGCTCAGCCAGGGTCTGCAGGGCGCCGGCGTGACGGTTCTCGGCAGCTACCGGACG
>Ga0182021_10003040_pt1 | contig 19710 bp, 14 predicted proteins | sample 612E3MmetaG_FD_120493 | JGI IMG/M metagenome (GOLD analysis project Ga0182021, IMG submission 120493) | Permafrost microbial communities from Stordalen Mire, Sweden - 612E3M metaG (Illumina Assembly) | ecosystem: Environmental > Terrestrial > Soil > Wetlands > Permafrost | place: Sweden... | reverse complement strand
TTGCGCCATGTATTCCGGCGAGCAGAGATACATGTTGCGGCCTTCCACGCGCGTGGGCAGCCCGGCGTTGGGCATGGCGCTCATGGGCTTGGAAGAGAACTGCATCATGCGCTCGATGGTTTCAAGCGTGGTCTTGGGGCCCACGGAGCAGTTGAGGCCGATGGCGTCCACGGGCCAGGAATCCATTTCGCGGGTGAAGGTTTCGGTGGCGGTGCCGCCGGGCAGGTGCCCGAAATCGTCGATGGTGACCTGGGCGACGATGGCGACTTCGCCGCCGGAGGCCTCGTGCGCGGCGCGAACCGCTTCGCGGAGTTCGTAGAGATTGCCGAAGGTCTCGAAGATCAGCAGATCGACGCCGGCTTCGAGAAGCGCGTCGATCTGCTCGCGGAAGATGGCGCGGGCCTCGGCAAAAGAGGTGGGGCCGAGAGGCTCGATGCGCACGCCCAGCGGGCCGATGGCGCCGGCCACGAAAGCCGCTTCCTTGGCCCCTTCGCGAGCCAAACGCACCCCGGCCTGGTTGATGGCCTTGAGCTTTTCGGCGACTCCGAACCCGGCCAGGCGCGTGCGGTTAGCGCCGAAGGTGTTGGTCTCGACGATCTCAGCGCCGGCTTTGACGTAGTCCTGGTGGATCTGGCGGACCAAGTCGGGCGAGGAGAGATTCAGCTCGTCGAAGCAGCGGTTGATAAAGACGCCGCGCGAGTAGAGCATGGTGCCCATGGCGCCGTCCGACACCAGTACGCGGGTGGACAACTGCTCGCGGAATTCCCGGGCGCGGTTGGCGGAAATAGTCATGGGGAGCTCGCAAAAGCCGTTTTGGGTCCCAGAGCTGCGTTATTCGTAATCTTACCGCGACCGGAGCGGGGTCCGCAGCATGAGAGGCGCGGTGAGCTTTTCGAAGAGGGCGAAGAGGTGTTCGACGCGCTGGCGGTCGGTGGCGAAGGGTTGCGGGCGGTAGCAGAGATCCACGGCGCGGTCGAGTTGGGCGTGGGCTTTGACCAGATCTTTCGGCATCGCCAGAGGGTCGTAGAGGTCAGCCAATGTCGCGTCGGGGAATTTCTTGCGTGCGTCCAACACCGCTTGCGCGGCGGCTTCCACCGCGGCGCGCTGTTTGACGCCCGGCGATTCCGGCCACGGGTAGTTGTTGTAAACGAGACTCGTCGAGTAGCGGAAATCCGACTTGATCCGGCCACAGACTACACGCACCCATGCCATGTGCATTGCAGAAGAGAGAACGCCGAAGTGGTAGAGCGCGGCATGTTCCAGGAAAAGGCAACTGTCGCTGGGAATGAAGTTCGGGGAGAAATAGCTCAGAGGGATATATCGGCGCGTCTCAGAGCTATGGCGGGGCACCAAGACAAATCTGGTGGCCGGCTGGCGAATCTCTCCGAAAAGCATTGGATACCTCGCGAGCTTCTTAGTCGCTTCACGTTTACTGACTGAACGATAAGCGCGAACGGCTTCGACGCGTCGACGGACTTCACCGATCTTCCGAATGGTCTGAGGCGAAGCACCCTCTAGCCAAAGACACCAGCGGCTTTTTCCGTGGAGATATTCCTGAGCGCTGAGAAGTGGGCGAACCAAGGACCGAGCTTCGGGTTGGTCGCGGAGCAGTTGCTCTTTCTCCTCATCCGAAAGAAGAAGATTACCGCCGTCATTCGGCATGTTCCCAAATTGCATTTCGGGCACTCCACCCACGGGGTGTTCTCGGTTTTGCAGGACCATGTCTCTCCCCTCGACGAGGTAGGGGCTGATGTTGCCAGCTGGGGTTACTGAGACGCTTTCCCCGTTGGATTCATAGTCGTAGATGCGTTTGTTCGGCACATCGAAAGCTCCGAAGCCGACGATGACGACATGAACGTGGGCTTTGCCGCGCGCTTCACTTTCCCATGTGAAGGTGCGATGAGCGAAATGGATCTTTAGGCCAGGGTCCCGGAACAAAATCGGCCACAAGATGCCCGGCTGTTCGCCTTGCGTTATCGAGTTGGTTGAAACGAAACCGACCTCGATCTCGGTGCCTCGAATGTATTGCGCCGCACGGAGATACCAGCAGCAGACGTAATCGAGAACACCCGTCCCCTTAACGGTGCCAAAGACAACGCTCATGTCGACCTGTTGCTCAGCGTTCCGCGCCTTCTTCCCAACAAACGGCGGATTGCCGAGGACGAAGGTGCAATTTGCGGGCGGGAGGATCTTCTGCCAGTCGAGACGGAGTGCGTTACCGCACACGATGGTAGGGGATTTCTCGAGCGGGAGGCGCGCGAAGTACTGTCCGAAGGCTGCGGAGAGGGAAATGTTCATCTGGTGATCCATCAGCCACATGGCGACTTCGGCGATGCGCGCGGGCCACTCGCTGATCTCGATGCCGTAGAAAGCGTCGACGTCCACCTGGGAGAGGCCTTGGATGTTAAGCTCCTGCTCATCGCCCCGGCGGATCACCTTGAGGATTTCGACTTCCAGCAAACGCAATTCGCGGTAGGTAATGACGAGGAAATTGCCGCAACCGCAGGCGGGATCGAGGAAGCGCAGGCGCGCGAGTTTCTGGTGGAAGCGTTTCAGTTCGGCTTTGCTGCTCTTGGCGCGCTCGAATTCCCTGCGCAGGTCGTCAAGGAAGAGCGAGCGTATGACCTTGAGGATGTCCCGCTCGCTGGTGTAATGCCCGCCAATTTGTCTCCGTTCCTTCGGTTCCATGACGGACTGAAAGAGCGAACCGAAAATGGCGGGTGAGATTCGCGACCAGTCGAAGCGCGTGCAGGCAACGAGAGCATTGCGCATGTCGCGGTTGAAATCGGCGAAACCGAGATTCTCGGCAAAGAGCTCGCCGTTGACGTAGGCGAATGCGGCAAGGGACTCGTCGAGGTTCTTCTGGCGTTCTTCGGGCGGCGTATTCAGAACGTCGAAGAGATGCGCGAGGTGCAAGCCGAGGTCGGAGCCGTCCTCGGCGGTGCGGTTCAGCAGGTAGAGCTTGAACGACTCACGTTCGAAGATGCCGGTGTCTTCGCCGAAAAGGCAAAAGAGGATGCGAACCAGGAAGCGTTCGAGCCGATGCCCCGAGTAGCCGCCGGCCTCCAGCGTGTCGTGGAGCCGGCCCATGATTTCGACCGCTTCAATGTTGATCGGGTCTTGCTCCTCGAACTTGTGCTGTTTGTACCCTGGGATAAATGCGAAGGCATGGATGAATTTGTGAAAGTCGGCTAGCGGAAACTCAACGGTAGCCACACGCCGCCCGTCGAAGAGCGGCAAGCCGCGCTGGTCTTCCGGTTCCAGAACGTGCAGGGCGATGCGGGCGAAGTCGGAAACGATGACGTAGGGCGGAATCTCATCCGTGCGTCCTTCGCGCGCGAGGTCTTGGAGGTAACGGAACGCCTGCGATTCCGCCTTGCCGAGGTCTTTGCCGAAACTCTTGTGCTCGACGAGCACGACGCCGGGCCAGAACAGATCGATGTATCCGTACTCGCCGGAGATCTTCTTCACCGGCTCTTCAAAACTCGCCACCACGCGACGGCGAATTCCGAAGACGTTGAAGAATTCATTCCAGAAAGTCTGCTTTTCCGCCCGTTCACTCGTGACACCCGTCCATTCATTTGAAAACGCGATCGCACGGTGGCGGATTTCGTTCCAGGAGAGGGGCACAGGTAGATTGTAGCAAGGGCGTTCCGAGCATCGAGAAGTGGACCAGGCGGGCGGGCGCGCCGCGTGTGGAGCGTGTTAGCATACTCATATGAGTCATCGCCTCCAGGTGCTCATTCCGGAAGAACTGGACATGCAGCTTCGCAAGGCCGCCCAGCGAGGCCGCGTATCGAAGGGCGAGTGGGTGCGCCGCGCCCTGCTGCAATCCGTTGTCCCGGCGAAGAATGGGGACACTGCCGATCCCGTGGCGCGCCTGGCATCTTTGAACGCGCCGACCGCCGACATCGAACAGATGCTTTCCGAGATCGAAAGCGGCCGGTCTTGAGAGTCTTTATCGACTCCAACATTCCCATGTATGTGGCCGGCCGGGAGCATGAGAACCGCGACCCCGCGCGCCGCTTCCTCGACCGCGTGCGGGATCGCAAGGTGGAGGCCTGCACCAGCACCGAGGTCTTGCAGGAGATTCTCTACAGGTACGCGTCTCTCGGCCGGCTGGACCTGGCGAGCGAGGTTTACGACCTGGTGGTCGAGATCTGCCCGGTGGTCCTCGACGTTACACTGGCGGACACGGACCGCGCGCGCGATCTGCTTTGCAGTACAGCCGGGATCTCGGCGCGAGACGCGGTTCATGCCGCGGTGATGCTGAACCACGAGGTGGAGCGGATCGCCACTTTCGATGCCGGCTTCGACCGGGTGAAAGGCATTCGGCGGCTGAGAATGGCGTAACCGCCCGCCGCGCTATCTTGCGGCGCGCCGGTCGTCCCCATTACTGCACGGCGATGGTCGCGCCGTCCCTGGCCGAGGCGGATCCGATCCGCACGGACACCGGTACCGCGTCGCCCGTCACCCCCGCGGGTATACGCGCGTTGACCTGCATGACTCCGGCCACTTCGTCGGGCGCGGCACCAGCGTAGACAAGTGCCGCCGGCTGCCCGCCAATCGAAACGGTCACCGGCAATACCGGCGCGGGAAGCGGAGCGGCGGCCGCAATCCTGCCGTCCACTCCCGGCGGCGCGGTCTGGCCCTCGCCCGTCAGAAAAAGGACGATGATGCTTCCGGCGGCGGCGGGATTCGATGCGCTGTTGACCGACCCATCCGGATTCAGCGCGGCCGCCTGGCCGGTGCCGGGGCCGGTGGTGAAGATGCCCGGTGCCGAGGGAGCTATGGTTACGGTGCTCGCCGCGACATTGTCGCCCCGGTAATTCACGAGGATCCGCGCCGTCGACGAGTCCGCGGTTCCATACGGCACGACGGCCGCAACCTGGTTCGCCGAAGTGTATACAATCGGCGCGGGAATGCCGTTGAACCACACGGCGGTGCCCGCAACCGTGGTTTGCAGCAGTCCCGAGTTGCCGTCAATCTGCGCTCCGGCGAGCGCCGCCGGCCCCAGGCCCGCGCCGTAGAGAATGACGATCTCGCCCGGAGACACCGCGCCCGTGGCATAACTGGCGGCATTTTGGATACCGCCCAGTGCGTTCACCAGGGGCACCTCGCGAATCCGATTATTGAAGGAGTCCGCGATGAAGAGGTTGCCGGAAGCATCCACGGCGACGCCGGAAGGGTCGAACAACAACGCCGAAGTAGCCGGCCCGCCGTCACCGGAGAAGCCGCCGCCGTCGGAACCAACGCCTCCAGTGCCCGCGACGGTCGCGATGATGCCGCTGGCCGATACCTTGCGGATTCGATAGTTGAGGGTGTCCGCGATGAAGAGATTCCCGGAAACGTCCACGGCGACACCCCAGGGGGGTCTCAACAGTGCCGAAGCCGCCGGCCCGCCGTCGCCCGAGAAGCCATAGGTCAGGCCGCCGGCGACGGTCGAGATCATGCCGCTGGCCGATACCTTCCGGATTCGACAGTTCAGGTTGTCCGCGATGAAAAGATTCCCGGAAGTATCCACGGCGACACCGTAGGGTTGGTTCAAGAGCGCCGAAGCCGCCGGCCCGCCGTCGCCGGCATAGCCGCCGCTGTTGTAGCCGCCAAAGCCTCCGCTGCCCGCGACCGTCGTGATCATACCGGTGGTGGATACCTTCCGGATTCGGTTGTTGTAGGTGTCGGCGATGAAAAGATTCCCGGAAGCATCCACGGCGACACCATAGGGACTGTTCAACCGCGCCGAAATCGCCGGTCCACCGTCGCCGGAGAAGCCGACGTTTCCGGCGGTCAAGGGGATTCCGCTGCCCGCGACGGTGGTGATGATGCCGCTGGCCGACACCTTGCGGACCCGATTGTTGTAAGTGTCCGCGATGAAGAGATTCCCGGAAGCATCCACGGCGATGCCGGCCGGGCTCCACAACGACGCCGAAATCGCCGGTCCGCCGTCGCCGGAGAAGCCATAGCTCCCGTTACCCGCGACAGTGGTGACGATGCCGCCGGCCGACACCTTGCGGATTCGACTGTTGCCGGTGTCCGCAATGAAGAGATTCCCGGAAGCATCCACGGCGATGCCGGCCGGGTTCCACAGCGACGCCGAAGTCGCCGGCCCGCCGTCGCCGGAGAAGCCTCCGGTGCCGGAGCCGGAACTTGCGCTGCCCGCGACGGTCGAGATGATGCCGACTTGCGCACTCGCCTGAAAGCCGGAGCCCAGGTAAGAAACCACTAGGACACAGATGGCGAGTTGCTTCATCCCTGTACTCTATGATGCGGCATTGGATCATCCGCGATCAAACTCCGGCGGACTCGCAGCCGCCCTATTTCGCCGCCGCGTTCAGCAGGCCGCGCACGCGCAGCCAGTCGGCCAGGCGGCCCAGCCAGGAGGAGAGCGCTTCGTCCATGGGTGCCAGGCCCATGCCGTGCGGGCCGCGCTCGTAGATGTGCATCTCGGCGGGGACCCCGGCTTTGCGCAGCGCCATGTAGAACTGGACGCTGTTCTCTACCGGCACGGTGGCGTCCGAGGTGGTGTGGAACAGGAACGTGGGCGGCGTCTGCGCGGTCACCTGCAACTCATTCGAGAGATTTTCCACCAGCTTGGGATCGGGATTGTTGCCCAGCAGCATCTCGCGCGAACCGCGGTGCGCGAACTGGCCAAAGGTGACCACCGGGTAGCACAGCACCAGGAAATCGGGACGGCTGCTCACGCGGTCGATGGGGTCCGCGGCGCTGGAGTCCCCGGCGTCGAAATGCGTGCCGGCGGTGGATGCCAGGTGCCCGCCGGCCGAGAAGCCCATGATGCCGACGCGGTCCGGCAGTACGCGCAGGTCGGCGGCCTTGTAGCGCACCGTGCGGATGGCGCGTTGCGCGTCGCCCAGTTCCACGGGGTGGTGATATTTCGGTCCCAGCCGGTACTTCAATACGAAGGCCGTCACGCCGATGGAATTCAGCCAGCGCGCCACCTGGTCGCCTTCCCGGTCCATCGAGAGGTGGGAGTAGCCGCCGCCGGGGCACACCACCACAGCCGTGCCGGTCCCCAGGCCCTGCGGCACGAGGTAGGGCGCGAGCGTGGGCTGGTCTTCGTCCTGGGTGCCCTGGGCGCCGGGCGCGGCGCCGGGCCACAACGGGTCGGCTTTGGGCGTGTTGGGCGGCGCCTGGGCCAGCAGGGTGCCCATCGTCATGGCAACAACAAGCGGAATGCGGCTCATGAGTCCCACAGTACCACCCCCACCTTTGCCAGGGTTGTTTTTCGCGATGAAATCATATACTTTGACCTTGAACACTGAAACTCGCGGGACCGCCATGAAGCTCTGTTTTGCGATACTGGCCGCCGCCGGCGCGCTGGCTTTCCACCTGCCGGCGCAGGATACCCGCGGCGCGATCCTGGGAAGGGTCGCGGACGCCTCGGGCGCGGTCGTATCGGGAGCCAGGGTCAGTGCCATTGCCGCCGCCGGCAGCGCCCCCGCCGCCGACGTCGCCAACGCCAGCGGGGACTACCTGCTGCCGTCTCTCGCCCCGGGCGTCTATGAAGTCTCGGTCGAGATGCCCGGATTCCGCCGGTTCCGCCAGAACCATGTGGCCGTGCGGAGCGGCGAAAGCGCCACCGTCAACGCGACTCTGGAGGTAGGCCCGGCCAGCGAGAACATCCAGGTGGTGGCCCAGGCGCCGCCCCTCGGCACCGCCTCGTTCGAGATCGCTGTGAAGTCCGAGAGATTCCTGGATCTTCCCATACGGGACGGGAACCCCTTGATGCTGGCGGTTCTGTCGCCGGGAGTGGTCAACGTGTCCGAGGGCGGTACCTACCGGCCCTACGACAACGAGAATTCGTCGGCCATCTCCGTCGACGGCAGCAGCGCCGGGAGCAACGAGTACCAGATCGACGGCACGGCCAATACCGGCGGCGCCAGCGGCAATGTCGCCTACGTGCCTCCCGCCGGGGTGGTTTCCGAGTTTCTGATCGAAGCCGCCACGTTCGACGCGCGCAACGGCTTTTCGAGTGGGGCCAGCGTGATGCTGAGCTTGCGGGCGGGCGCCAGCCGCCTGCACGGCCAACTGTACTCCTACATGGAGAACCCGGCCACCAATGCCAACTCGTTCTTCTCCAACAAGTCGGGTTCGGGCAAAGACGACTTCCGCGAGAACCGGTGGGGCGCGATCGCGAGCGGGCCGGTCGCGATTCCGGGCCTCTACAAGGGCCACAACCGCACTTTTTGGATGTACGGATACGAGGGAATCCGCGCCTCCCAGCCGTACCGCGGCTACAACCTCACCTACACCGTGCCCACGGGGCCGGAGCGCCAGGGCAATTTCTCGGACCTGCTGGCCTTCGGAAGCCAGTACCAGATTTACGACCCCAAGACCACCCGCGCGGCCACTACCTCCGGGCGCTACATGCGCGATCCTTTTCCCGGCGGCGTCATTCCCACATCGCGCCTCGACGCGGCCGCCCAGAACCTCATCACGCGCTACTACCCGCTTCCCAACCTGCCCGGAGCCTCGCCCACGGGCGTCAACTACACCCTGCCTTCGATTCAGGCGAACCGGTTTCAGAACCACACGCTGCGCCTGGACCACGCCATCGGAAACAGGCAGAAGCTTTTCGTCCGCGCCACCGCGAGCGACCGGGCGCAGGATCTGGAGCAGCGTTTCAACGGCGGCGCCGGCGCCGATGGCGAGCGCGAAAACCGCGGGTTCGGCATCGACGACGTCCTCGTGTTGAACACCAAGTTGCTGCTGGACGTGCGCTACAACTACACGCGCTACGTGGACAACTACGCCCCGCCCAGCGCGGGCCTGGATCTGGCTTCCCTGGGATTCTCGCAGACCTATGTCAACCAGATTCGCGGCGTGGATCCGCGCAATCTGATGCTGCCCGACATCGCCCCCGCCGGCTATCCGGAGCTGAATTCCCAGGTGGCGGCCCGCTCCGCCAGCGATATTCACGCGGCGGCTTTCGATTTCATCCGCCCGGGGCGCAAGCACAACATGCATTTCGGCGGCGAATACCGCATCTACCGCGACGCCAGCGGGAACACCGGCCGCTCCTCGGGCAAACTCAACTTCAATAGCAACTGGACGTGCGGACCGCTGGACAACTCCGCCGCCGCTCCCATTGGCCAGGGTCTGGCGAGCTTTCTGCTGGGCTTGCCCACGGATGGCAGCATGGACGTGAACCCCAGCCTGGCGCAGCAATACCAGGTCTCGGGCTGGTATTTTCAGGACGCCTGGAAGATCGGCCCGAAGCTCACCGTGAACCTGGGGTTGCGCTGGGAATACGAGGTGCCCGTCACGGAGCGGTACGACCGTTCGGTGCGCGGGTTCGACGCAAGCTCGCTTAGCCCAATCGCGGCCGCCGCGCAGGCCGCCTATGCGAAGAGCCCCGTGGCGCAGATGCCGGCGGCGAGTTTTCAGGTTCGCGGCGGGGTGACCTTCGCGGGCGTCGATGGCCATCCGCGCACGGTGTGGAGCAGCAACCCGCACAACTTCGCGCCCCGCATCGGGCTGGCCTGGGCGATCGGCAAAAAGACCGTGGTGCGCGCCGGGTACGGGATGTTCTACGACCTGGCGCGCCAGAACGCCATCCAGACGGGCTTCGGCCGCGCCACCTCCCTGGTGGCCTCGCAGGACACGGGACGGACCTACCTCGACAGCCTGGAGAGTCCCTTTCCGAGCGGTTTTATGCTCCCCACGGGTTCCTCGCTGGGCCCCATGACCAACGTGGGACAAAGCCTGAGTGTCTTCCCCGACCGGCTGTTGAATCCCTACGTGGGGCGCTGGGAACTTAGAGTGCAACGCGGCCTGGGCTCGCGGGTGGTGCTCGACATGGCATATGTGGGCAATCGCGGGACGCATCTGCGCGTTACCCGGCAGCTCGATCCGGTTCCGGCCCGGTACTTGAGCACGCTCGCCACGCGCGATACCACCCGCTATGCGCAGCTCACCACCAACGCGGCCAACCCGTTCTATCCCCTGCTGCCGAACACCAGCCTGGCGGGCAGCACGGTGCAGTCATTGCAGTTGCTGCGCCCCTATCCGCAATTCACCGGAATCGCAACCCTTAACAACGACGGGTTCTCGTGGTACCACTCCTTGCAGACCAGCCTGCAGAAGCGCTTCGCCAGGAACTACATGCTGCTGACCAGCTACACCTGGTCCAAGTACATGGAGGCCGGCAGCTATTTGAACGAGTCCGACCCGTTGCCCACGCGCGTCGTCTCGAGCCAGGACCGCCCCCACCGCGTGGTCGCCAGTTTCATCTACGAGCTTCCGGTTGGCAAGCGCAACCGCTGGACCGGCGGCTGGCAGGCGCAGGGCATCTACCAGTGGCAGAGCGGCGCGCCGCTGGCCTTCGGCGACGTTCTCTACTACGGCGGGGACGTTCACGCCATAGGGTTGCCGGCGGACCAGCGCACCGCCACCCGCTGGTTCAACACCGCGGCTTTCGAGCGCAATTCCGCGTTGCAGTTGGCCTATCACATCCGCACCTTCCCGCTGCGCTTTTCGGGAATCCGCTCGATGGGCATGGACATGCTGGACCTGGGCGTCACCAGGAGCGTGCGGCTGACCGAGCGCTTCACCTTGCAGATCCGCGCCGACGCCTTCAACGTGATGAACCACACTCACTTGGGCGCTCCCAATACATCGCCCACCAGCTCGGACTTCGGGGCGATTACGTCGACGGCGCAGTTGCCGAGGATCGTCGAGTTCTCGATGCGGGTGCAGTTCTGAACAACAAAAAAGGCCCCGCCAGCCCTTCGCAGTGTGGGCCGGCGGGGCTTTCTGACGGCCCGCATTACTTCGACGGAGTGGCAACCGTGGCGGCCGTTTTCTTCGGAGCCTTCTTGGCCTTTCTCACGTGCTTCTTGGTTTTGACCGTGGCGGCGTTCGCGGTGTTGCTGGTGCTCGCGGGCGGGGTGGCCGGCGCAGCCTGCGCGAACGTCAAGGGCATGGTGGCGACCGCCAGAGCGATCGCGAGTAAACTCGTTTTCATATTTCCTTCTTTCCGGCGGGTTTCTTCTGCCCGCTCACAATTCCATGTTGCGCCTTAAGCGCCGGAAGTACGATAGCCTGCGCAGGCTAGTGCGGCCACCGAATTGGGGGTGAAGATGGTTAATCTTTATTAGTATGCTTCCGCGGCAGATTACTCATCGCAACATCTTCCGGGTTCTGATCGCCGGCTTCGGCCTGGTCATTCTGCTCCTGGTGGCGGCGGCCGTCGTGGGAGTCCGCAATATCCGGGCCATTCAGCAAAACGCGGCCAGCCTGGTGCGGGAGCAATCCGTGACCAACCGCCTGGTGGATGAGCTGCAAAGCCAGCAAACCAATCTCAGCGAAGTCTACTCGGTACTGGCGCGAGATCCGGATTCGGTGGACTACGACCGCATTATGAGCCAACTCGACGAGGCCGATCGCGATATCGACCGCATCTCGGCGGAAGGCGCCCAGACCGCGGAGCGCGACCTGTGGGCACGGCTGAAGCAATCGTCGCTGGATTTCTCGAGGGAAGCCCGCCGCCTGCTCAGCGTGGAGAGCCCCGAGACCTTTTCCTCCATGGACCTGTTCCGCCATCACGGAGCGTTCGCTTCGGTGGCGGCCCGCCTGATCGAGGCCGAGTACCGCAAGGTGAGCGCGGCGCAGGCGCAGGTGGACCGCCGGTCGTCCCGTTTGCTGGCCGCCTCGTTCCTATTCGCCGCTCCCAGCGTGCTGCTGGCCCTGATCTTCGCGGTGGCCACGGTTCGCCTGGTGGGGCGGCTCACCCGCGAGATGGAATGGCAGGCCGCCGAGCTGGGGCGCGTCTCCTGGCACATGCTGGAAGACCAGGAGGCCACCGCGCGGCGCTTCTCGCACGAGTTGCACGACGAGCTGGGCCAGTCGCTCACCGCCGTCAAGACCAACCTCAACGCGCTGGGCGCCGGCGGCCAGGCGGACCGCGCGCGCCTGGAAGATTGCCTGCACCTGGTGGAAGAGGCCATCGGCAACGTGCGGCAGATGTCGCAGCTTCTGCGCCCCACCATCCTCGACGATTTCGGCCTGGAGGCCGGCCTACGCTGGCTGGTGGCGGGTTTCGCCGCGCGCACCGGCGTCGAGGCGACTCTCGAATCCAGTTTCTCCGGCCGGCTTTCCGATCAGACCGAGACACACCTGTTTCGCATCGCGCAGGAGGCGCTGACCAACGTGGCGCGCCACGCCGGGGCTAAGCGCGTCGAAGTGAAACTGGAATCCAGCGGCGATGAGATCCGGCTCACGATTCGCGACGATGGCAGCGGCCTGGCGGGCGGGTCCGCCACGGAGGGACGGCAGGCCGGGCGGCCGGGGCCACTGGGCATGATCGGGATGCGCGCCCGGGCCCGCAGCGCGGGGGGCGATGTCACGGTCCGCTCCCGCCCCGGCTATGGTGTCGAAATTGAGGTGCGCGTCCCCTTCGCCGGCCCGGCAATCGGGCAGAGCAACCCATAGGCAAGTTGTTATGCTGGTCCGTGAATGAAGGAGAATCGCAAGCCGCGGCGAGTGCCCCGGGCCTCTCCGCCCGCCGCTCCGGAGGACTCCTCTGTCCAGGCCGCGGCTCCGGCTTGGCGCCGGCACGCATGGCGCATGGCGGCACTCTGGGCCCTGGTCCTGGCGGCCTATTCCAATTCCTTTCAGGCCGGCCTGGTGTTCGACAATGCCCCGGGAATTTCCCGGGATGCCCGCATCCAAACGGCGACGCCGCACAACCTTCGGCTGATTCTGACCGGAGAGTATTGGAACGGTCACGCGGCTACCGGCCTGTATCGCCCGCTTACCACCTTCTCCTACCTGGTGAACTACGCCGTTTTCGGCAATGGCACGAACCCGGCCGGCTATCGTTTGGTGAATCTGGCCTTGCATGGAGTGAATGTTTCGCTGGTATACCTTTTGGGCATGTTGGTCTTGGGGGTGCCCGCGCCGGCGTTTGCCCTGGCAGCGCTGTGGGGATTGCATCCGCTGCTCACCGAATCCGTCACCAATGTGGTGGGCCGCGCCGACCTGCTGGCGGCTTTCGGCGTGCTGGCAGGCTCGCTGTGCTACGTGAAGAGCGCCACCGCCCTGGGGCGGCGCAAGCTGTTGTGGATCGCGGCGATGGTGGCCGCCCAAACAGTCGGGCTGTTTTCCAAGGAGAATGCCGCCGTCCTGCCCGGCATCATGCTCCTCTACGACCTGACTTGGTCCCCGCGCGCGGCGTGGCGCGGGCGTGTGCCGGCCTACGCCGCCCTGGCGCTGCCGTTTGCCGCATTCTTCTACTTGCGCGGCGCGCTCCCCCTGCATGCTCTGGCTCGCATCGGCGACAATCCCCTGATAACCGCCGGATTCTGGACGGCGCGGCTCACGGCCTTCAAAGTGATCGGCAAGTATGTGTGGCTGTTTGTCTGGCCAGCCCGTTTGTCGGCGGATTATTCTTTTAATGCGGTGCCGCTGTTCGGCTGGCATCCCGCGGTGTGTGAGGACCTGAAGGCGCTGCTCGCGCTGGCGCTTTGCCTGGGCGCCGCCCTGCTGGCTGTTGGCTGGTACCGCACGCGCCAGCCGTTGTTCTTCTTCCTGGCCCTCGCCCCCACGTCGAATCTGGCGATCCTCATCGGCAGCATCATGGCTGAGCGGTTCGTCTATCTGCCTTCCATCGGCCTGGCCGGGCGCGTGGTCGCCGCCATCCGCGCGCTCGGCCCGCTCGTCTCGCGCCAGCGGCTTCCGGCCATGCGAACCGCCTGGATTGCGCTCGGGGTGGTGTGCCTGGCATGTGCCGTGCGAACCTACGCCCGGAATTTCGACTGGCTCGACGAGCGCAGCATCTGGACCAGCGCCGTGGACGCTTGTCCGGAAAGCGCCAAGGTGCGCTACAACCTGGGGAACGCCCTGGCGGCACTACCCGGCCGGCTGCCCGACGCCATGGCCGAGTATCGAGCGGCATTGCGCATCGAGCCCAATTACGCCGAGGCGCACGCCAACCTGGGACTGGCGCTGGTGAATTCCGGCGGGCCTTTGCAGGAGGCCATCGCCGAGTATGAAGCGGGGCTGCGGATCAATCCCAATCTGGCCGAGGCGCACTACGACCTGGGGGGGACTTTGGCGCAACTGCCCGGCCGGCTGCCCGACGCCGTTGCCCACTATGAAGCGGCCGTGCGGGTCAATCCCGATTACGCGAAGGCGCGCTTCGCCCTGGGGAACGCCCTGGCGCAACTGCCCGGCCGGCTGCCCGACGCCGTTGCCCAGTACCAGGCGCTGCTGCGCCTCGAACCCGGCAACGCGGCGGCGCACATCAACCTGGGGAACACTCTGCTGCGATTGTCCGGCCGGCTGCCGGACGCCATTGCCCAGTATGAAGCGGCGCTGCGTCTGGAACCCGGCAACGCGACCGCGCACTACAACCTGGGGAACGCCCTGGCGCAACTGCCCGGCCGGCTGCCGGAGGCCATCGCTCAGTACGAAGCGACGCTGCGGATCAGGCCCGATCCGAAGCTGCGGGAGATGGTGGACCGGTTACGAGCGGGCCGAAAGTGAGCACGGGTCTGGAGCGAGCATGAAACGTATTCGCATCCTGGTGGCCGACGACCACGCCGTGGTCCGGCAGGGCTTCAAGATGATTCTCGACGCCCAGGCCGACATGGAAATCGTGGGCGAGGCCGGCAACGGCCGCGAAGCGGTGGAACTGGCCGAGCAACTGCACCCCGACGTGGTGGTGATGGATGTCAGCATGCCGGAGCTGAACGGCATCGAAGCCACGCGGCGCCTGGCGACTTCGGTGCCGCGCGCGCGCGTGGTGGCGCTCAGCATGCACAAGGATTCGGTCTATGTGCGCGAGATCCTGCGCGCCGGAGCGCGCGGCTACCTGCTCAAGGATTCCGGCGCCGCCGACCTGGTAGCGGCCATCCGCGCGGTGGCTTCCGGCGAAAGCTACCTCAGCCCGGCGGTTTCGAACGCCGTGCTGGACGATTACCGCAAGCACGCGACCAACCCCATCGACTTGCTGACCAGCCGCGAGCGCGAGGTCCTGCAACTGCTGGCGGAAGGCAAGACCAACAAGGAAATCGCCGGCGTGCTGAACCTCAGTGTGTACACCGTGGAGGCGCACCGTGGCCGCATCATGGAGAAACTGAACCTGCACAGCATCGGCGAGCTGGTGCTGTTTGCGGTGAGGAATGGGCTGATCGAGTAGGCGCCGGGCAGGCCCGGCGCCTACCGAAGCTTGCACGCCAGCGCCAAGCCATCCCCCATGGTCACCAGGCTCAAGGCCACTCGATCGTCGGCGTGGAGCTTGCGGTTGAACGCGCGCATGGCCTCGGTGTCGGCGGAGTGGTCGTTGGGTTCGAGCATCCTGGCGTGCCAGAGGACGTTGTCCACCGCGATCAGCCCGCCGGGGCGAAGCAATACCATCGACCGCTCGTAGTAATCGGCGTAGTTGCCCTTGTCGGCGTCGATGAAGGCCAGATCGAAGGTGCCCGCGTGGCCTTCGGCAACCAGCGCGTCCAGGGTTTGGAGCGCCGGCGCGAGGCGCAGCTCGATTTTGTCCTCGACGCCGGCCTCGCGCCACGTGCGGCGGGCGCGGACCATGTACTCGGCATTGCAGTCGCACGCCACCAGTTTTCCGCCGGGCGGCAGGGCCAGCGCCACCCAGGTGGAGCTGTAACCCATTAGGACGCCCACTTCGAGTGTCTTTCTGGCGCCCAGGATGCGAGCCAGGAGGTGCAAAAACTGCCCCTGCTCGGGCCCGATCTGGATGGAACCGGGCGAGCCGCCCTCCGCCTCTTCGCGCAGCCGCCTCAATGCTTCCGGCTCCCGCATTGTCACGCTGCGAATGTATTCGGCCAGTTCCTCGGTGACGGGTGTGTGGATTAGGGACATGCCAGACCAGTTTACAGCACCAGCCCTCAAAGGGTGACCACCCGCGCATTCGCTGGGACCGCTGCCTGAGGAGTTGTGAAGAATCGGTTGGCAGGCGAAAGCGCGTGCTCCACAAAGGTGGGAAAGACGCTTTCGTCTGTCAACCCGGCGAGCTGCCCGGCGCCCGGCCGGAATCTATCTCTCGAACACAATCCCGGCGCTGGGTAGGATGGGGAACATCTTGTCGAGCGTGATGTAGGCCTGATGAGTGCTCGAAGTGTAGCCGTTGAAGCTCTCAAACACGTAGTTACTGCGGTCGGCCAGGTTAATCACTTCGCCGAAGAGCGTCAGCTTCCACTTGTCTTTTGTCCAGGACTTATTGATGCGGAAGTCGGCGCGCTGGTAGGGTGCCAGCCGTAATTGGTTGCGGCTGGCAGTAAGATAGTAGTTCGCGCCGCTCATGCGCAGATAGCCGGGGATGGGGAAGCCGCTGCCGTAACTCCACTTGAGGCTGAGGTTGATGGTGGGGCGCAGGCGGTAACTGCCGTAGATATTCATGGTGTGGCGCTGATCGTAATCGGAGGGGAAGCGGTCGCCGGACCCCGCGGGCTCGCGGCTATCGCGCATGCCGGTGCGGCCGAAGGCATAGGAAATCCACCCGTTGAAGCGGTTGGCGCTCGAGCGCTGCAAGAAGAATTCGGCGCCGCGCGAGTATCCGCGGAGGGAATTGTAATAGAGCGGGGTGGCGGGCGGAACGAACACTTTGCCGGTGACCAGCAGGCGGGGATCGTAGAGCGGCTGGAAGGGAAGGTCGCGATCGGCGCGATTGTAGTACTCGGCGCGGATGCGGGTGCGCGGGCCGAGCCGTTGTTCGATGGCGGCGATGGCCTGGTTGGAGCGAATCGGCAGCAGACCGCGCGCGCCCAGCGGAGAGGTGAGCAGGTGAATCTCCGGGTACTGCACGTATTGCCCCCAGCCGAGATGGACGGTCGTGGCCGGCGCCGGGTTGAAGGCTACGGAGGCTTGCGGCGACACCACCGAAACGCCATCGATGGAGTGATGGTCCCAGCGCGCGCCAGCAGTCATGTGCAGGCGGCCGGACCAGGCCATCCACGACTGTTGCGCGTAGCCGCCGGTGTGCAGGGCCGTTCCGTTGGAGCGGTCGAGCAGGCGCGGCACGGGTGAATTGGTCTGGTACTGGCTGGCGTATCCACCGTCGCGCAGGCGGCGCACGGACCAGCCGGCGTCCAGCGGGTTGCGCGCGTTCCACATCCACGTAGCCGTGGCGTTCCAGACCCACTCGCCGTAGTAGCCGCTGCCCAGCGGAAGGTTGGTGGGGTTACTGTCGCTATACTTCTCGCGCATCCAGGCGGCGTGGTTGACCACCAGTAACTTGTCGGTGGGAGCGTAGCGCCAGGCGAGGTTGCCGAGGGTGTAATGGTAGCCCGCGGTCATGAGTGAATTGATGCCCAGCTTCTGCTTGACGGCGGAGCGGTCGAGGGCGTTATAGCTTTCGAGGACGTAGAGAGTGATGTTGTTCTTAGCGTTGAGATCGTAGGTGAGACGGCCCTGGGCGTCCTCCATGCCGAAGACCAGCGAGGTGTCGGGGAAGGTGCGCTCGAGGATGTACTGCAAGTAACTCTTACGCGCGCCGGCCAGCCACGAGCCGCGCTTCTTCTTGCCCAGCGGCCCTTCGGCCATGACCCCGGCGTTGGAGGCGCTGCCGGTGGCGCGGAAGGTGTTAGCGTCGCGGTTGCCGTCGCGGGTATGGACTTCGAGCGCGCCCGCGCTACGGTCCTCGAAGCGGACGGGGTAGGCGCCTTCGTGGAGCTCGAGTTCCTCGACCATATCGCCGTTGAAGGCCGTGCCGGAGCCGCTGAAGTTCTGGCCCTCGAGCATGTGAAAGGGGGCGTGCAGCAGGACACCGTCGAGATATAGGCCGATGCGGCTGTAGTCGGCGCCGCGAAGGGAAAAGCGCGCGTCAAAATCGTTATTGGAACTGACGCCGGGGAGGCCTTGCACCGCCCGCAACGGGTCGTCGGCGAGCACGCTGGCGAGGTTCTTGGCATCGTTGCCGGCCAAAACCAGCGTGGCGGGGCTATCCCGGCGCGCGGTTTCGAAGGGCCCGGCCTCCACCACCACGGTTTCGGAGCGGCGGAACGTCTCGGGGCTGAGGATGACTTCGAACTCTTTGACATCGCCGGCGTCCAGATGGAAGGGGCGCTTCACCAGGTGGTAGCCCACCGTGGAGACGTTGAGCACGTAATCGCCCGCCGCGACGGATGCGATGTGGAAATGGCCGGCATTGTCGGAGGTGACCCGATACGCGCCACCGACGAGTTGGACCACCACGTTGGCGAGGGCTTCGCCGCCGTGGGCGTCCACCACCGAGCCGCGGACCTCGCCGGGCGTCTGCGCCAGAACCGGCGGCAGAACCAGCGCGAGACCCCAGAGAAGGAGTAACCAGAGCGGTCTCAATGAAGGAATGATAGCCGATTTGCGGCCGGGGCGGATCGGGGCCTGGCGGAGGGACTAGCAGAACCGATCTCGCCCTCTACGCGGCGAGTATTCTGTATATGGCATACTGTAGGCGTGGCGTGGGAAGTCGAATTCACCGATGAATTTCGGGATTGGTGGAACGTCCTCTCCGAGGAACAACAGGATGATGTGGCGCACTCCGTTCGACATCTCATGGAATTCGGTCCCGCCCTCGGTTTCCCGCACAGCTCAAAAGTTGGCAGCTCCCGCTATCCGCAGATGCGCGAGCTGCGGACCCAGAGCGCCGGGAAACCGTTGCGGACGCTCTACGCATTCAACCCGCTCCGCTCGGCAATCCTGTTGATCGGGGGCGAGAAGACCGGCGACGACCGCTGGTATGAGAAGTTTGTGCCGATCGCCGACCGGCTTTTTGCCCGACACCTGCTCGATCTCAAGAAGGAGGGAAGCATCTAATGCCCACTCGTGATTTTCGTGAATTGCTGAAAGCAATGCCGGCCGATCGGCGCGGGAGGATTGAGAAACGGTTCCAGAAGAGTCTGGCGGCCATGCCGCTCGATCAATTGCGAAAGGCGCAGGAGATGACGCAATTGCAACTCGCCGAAATCCTCGGCGTCAATCAGGGAGAGGTCTCGAAGATTGAGCACCGGTCCGACATCTGTGTGAGCACCCTGGCCGAATACATCGAAGCCATGGGCGGCCGACTCGAGATCCGCGCGGTGTTCAAAGATCGAGAAGTGCGGATCACCCAGTTCGAGGAGTTGGCAAGCTAGACTCTTGCCCTTGTCCTGGCCCCCGGAGAGTCTTCAAATAACCTTTTGGCTCGGCAGCGCCAATAACTGCCGTTACGCCCTCCAGCCACTTGCGGTGGATCTGATCTGAGATGCAGACTATTCGGTTTGGCGAAGGTATGAAGGCGACCTCGCTTATGCTGCTTCGTATGTGCTTTCCGAGAATCATCGTAAAGGCGATTCCCGGAATCAAGAATGTGAAGGATCTAATGCCATCGAGCCGTTCCGGCATTGGTAAAGTCGCGATGAGCCTTGCCAGTGCAGGCGTCGGAAGGATGACTCTCAGAGCAGCATCCTTCGGGAACGGCGTCAGTCCTAACAGATACCGCCGAAGCGAGTCTTCATATGGTCCGAGTTCAATTCGAGGGCCCTTCTTGTTGCGCCAATCCGTTGCGCCCGCCCGCCACAAGATGCTCGCGGCAAAGAACGCAAGCTGTTCCGGCTCAACTCCGGGCACCCCACGACTCTCGTACAGCCTAGTACCACGACCGTCTGATTTGTTCCTCAACGCCTCGGGCCGGGCATGCCCGGCCCCTACACCGCGTCCTTGTAGGGGCGAGGCACGCCTCGCCCTCGTGCCGCATGCTCCCTCGCGGCA
>Ga0182021_10003038_pt1 | contig 19714 bp, 29 predicted proteins | sample 612E3MmetaG_FD_120493 | JGI IMG/M metagenome (GOLD analysis project Ga0182021, IMG submission 120493) | Permafrost microbial communities from Stordalen Mire, Sweden - 612E3M metaG (Illumina Assembly) | ecosystem: Environmental > Terrestrial > Soil > Wetlands > Permafrost | place: Sweden... | reverse complement strand
TTCGCAGGAAGAGAAATCATGATACCGATCGGCACCAAGTAGGTTAGAAATGCCTGTAACGGTTGCTTATAAATTTCTATCGGAAGTCTACCCAAACTTGTCAGGTCTCTATAAATCATAACCATGTGATCTACTTCGAGTGTAACAATTGCGAAAGCAAGAACTATGATGTGAAACGCGGTAGCTATTAAAAAACCATTTGCTAAAAGCAGTATATAGTACATGGTGTTTAGTACGGAGGGGTGAAGAAGGGCTCCGAAATAAATTGTTAAAAAGATGAGGGGAGGAATTGTAATTAAATCGACCACATCAGCTCCGCCCATCAAAACTCTAAAAAGTGCACTTATCGGTTTAACCAGAACCAAATCAAAATCTCCGTTAATTATCATTGGACGGAAACTGTAGACCTCCCTGAATAAAAATTGTGTAATCACATCAATTAAATTAAACGTCAAAAAGAAAAATATAATTTGATTACTCGTATAACCGGCCAAGGTACTATTTCCCAAAAGGAGAAAATAGAGAAAGCCAAAAAAGAAAACAAATCTCAGAACTTTTCCAACCAAAAATACCGAAAGAGCAAGTTTTTGGCCAATGACCACAGTGAAAGAGTTCCTGCTCATCATCCACCAGATTTTTAAATACTTTTTGAATTTTTTAACCATTATTATCTTCCGATTGCCTGATAAACCTTAAGTCCTTTTTGCCAAACAAAATTTAAGGCAAGCCACAAAACTCCGGTCCAGGCAATGGCAATCATAAGTCCTCCGAGAAGTGCACTCCCCCCGATATTCCCCAGATATACCTCGACGGGAAAATAAATCAAATAAGGGAAAGGGGTTGCCATAACAATTGATTGAAAATTAATTGGCAAAATATTTATCGGAAAAAGCGAACCCGATAATGCCTCAATTATTACAACTGTAACTAAAAAATGAGACCCCCATCCGATTTCAGGTGCCCAAAAAGGAATAGAGCTGATTAAAAAAAGCAGAAAAAAGTAAATAAAGATTGCTAATATAATGCTTACTGAAAACGCAAGAAGAGCAACAATGCTTCCCTGAAAGAAAAAGGGAGGCTTTAAAATTATGAAAAGTACAGCAAACTCAACTGCTGCAAATATCAGGTTTAGTACTTTACTGGAAATATCTCTGGTAAACCAGTATTTAAAATAACTCAAAGGTTTAAGTAGGTAGTTTGATAAATCTCCCTGAGCAACATCACTTGAAACATCCATGGCTCGGGCAGAAAGAACCAATGCCCTGACGATCATAATCCCAAAAACATAGGTAATAATTTTTGTCCTGTCATAACCAAAAATTTGTGTTTGAGGATTCGCAAAAACCGTGCTCCAAAGAAAATAAGTTAGAAGAATTTGAAAAACATTTCGAACTCTCCAGAGTATAAAATTTAAACGGTAGGCAAATTCCTGTTCAAAGGAAATTTTAAAAATACTCCAATATTTTTGCATTTCATTTTTTAAGCCCACTCTTAAATACTTTTCTAATAACATCCTCTATGGGAATTTCTTCTATGGTTAAGTCATCAACCGGAAAATTTTGGAGAAGTTCGGATGCGGCTACGGCTGTCGCCGCACGCGGAACCGATAGAATAACTTGCGGAAAAGCAAGTTTTTTAACTTTACCGATTTTTTCAATATCCGCAATCCCGTTTTCATTGGAAAGAGTCGCCTTTATAATTTTTTCTTTAGCAAACTTAGTAACCAAGTCTTCCAGTGCGCCGTCAAAAAGAATACGCCCTTCATTGATGACAATCACACGTCTTGCCAAGTTAACAAGGTCGTCCATATTATGAGAGGTAAGAAGAATTGTAGCCTCATATTTTCGATTATAATCGTAAATAAAATCCCGCATTTTTTGTTGCGCAACTAAATCAAGCCCGATTGTTGGCTCATCCAAAAACAACACTTTTGGTTTATGAAGTAGAGCCGCCACAAGTTCCATTCTCATCCTTTGTCCCAAAGAAAGTTTGCGTACGGGTGTCTTCAAAAGTTTTTCAACTTCCAGAAGTTCAACCAGTTCCCGAAGATTTTCTTCATAAACGCGGGTTGGAATTTCATAGATCGCACGGTTGAGTTCAAAAGTTTCAATTGCCGGAAGATCCCACCAAAGTTGGTTCTTTTGGCCCATAACTAAAGAGATCTGTTTTAAAAATTCCGGTTTCCTTGTCCAGGGATCATGTTCCAACACTTCCACAAATCCACTCGTCGGGAAAAGTAGCCCTGATAGGGTTTTTAAAGTTGTGGTTTTGCCGGCTCCGTTTGGACCGATAAAACCAACAAGCTCACCCGGTTGAATCGAAAACGAGACACCTCTTAAGGCATGTACCTGTTTTTTCTGGGGAGAGAAAAAGGATTTGAAAGCACCGGTTAAACCCGGTTCTTTTTGTGTTACCTCAAAATTTTTAACTAAATTATCGACAATAATGGCCCTGTTCATATCCCAAGTATAACATTAGCTAAAGAGTAAAATATTAAACTTGTTATCGCTTATTTCGTAACTTGTCTTTTGAGTTTCTTACCTGGGGTAAAACGGGGAGACCAATGATCTTTAATTGTGACCATCTTATCAGTCTTGGGGATTTTAACAGTTTTTCCATCCATTCTAATCCTCCTGAAAGTTCCAAAACCGGAAAGGACAACTTTTTCTCCCTTAGCCAAAACCCTGCCAATCTCGTCTAGAAAAACTTCTACCGCCTCCTCCGCGGCTTTTTTTGTTAAGTGCGCTTTTCTCGAAACTTGATCAACTATTTCGGCTTTTGTCATCCTAAGCATGGAGCTTAGAGCAATATTAAAAAAAAGTCAAGTTCTCGCCATTATTCCCAAAATCAGAATCCGTAAGATGACAGAGAAGTGCTTCCAATTCTGATCCGGGGAAGAGTAAATCTTTGTTTTTTGCAAAGAATACTTCCTGACCCTTCTATAAAAGCAGCTTTATATCCCAAGGAGGCCAGATATTTTTCCGACTGGGGAGTGTCAAGTCCATAAGGGTAAGCAAAAACCTTCGGAGAATTCAAACTATGATCGGATAGTTGAGTGTCTGCAGTTGAAATCTCATACTCCATCGCTGAATTTGAAACTCCTACATTTTTGTGAGACCAAGTATGGTTTGCAAATAAAATTGATCCATTCATTGAAGAAATTTGATCCCAAGTCAAATAATCCGGATTATTTACAAGTCCAGTCGGCACAAACATTGTCGCTTTATAACTCAAACTTTGCAAAATCGGATAAGCATCCGTATAAAAATCTTCATAGCCGTCATCAAAAGTCAGGAGAACACTTTTGGGCGGAATCGTTGTTCCATTATCAAAGAATTCAACAAGATTGTTCATACCGGTAACGTTATAACCTTTATCTTTAAGATACTGCATTTGTTTTTGGAAAAAATCCGTGTAGGTTGTGAGCCCCGTTTGTTTATCGGCTTTTGCAGCCGTCTCAGTTTGGACGTGGTGATACATCAGAACCGGCAAACGGACACAGGGGCCATAAAGAGTATTCATCTCGGCGAATGTTAAAGGTTTTGGTGTCGGAGCTGGAGTCGGAGTCGGGGTTGGATTATTTACAATCGCCACGAATTTATCAGGAGATGTTTTTTTGATATCGGACGATTGGGAAAAAAGCCGGGTGGCATAAACAAAAATCACAACAAAAACCAAAATGGCCAAGAAGCCTGCTAAAAGGAAATTATTTTGCAGAAGTGGTTTCTGTCGCGCGGACTTCGCGGATGACAGAAACTTTAATTTGTCCCGCATATTCCGCTTCTTTCTCAAGTTTTCTGGCAATATCATGGGCAAGTACTGTTAGTTTATCATCATCTACTTCATCCGGGTTAACAATTACGCGGACGTCGCGCCCCGCCTGAAAGGCAAAGACCTGATCCACTCCGGGAAAACCACTGGCCACTTCTTCGATTTTACTCATTCTCTTGATATAACCTTCGTGCGGTTCATATCTGGCGCCGGGTCGTGAACCCGAAATTGCATCCGCCATCCAAACAATTACACTTTCGTTGCTTGAAAACGGCCTGTCTTCGTGATGCTCGGCTACACAAGCAATAACTTCTTTGGGCATTCCGTATTTTTTAAGAAGATTTACCCCAAGTTCTATATGGTTCCCCTCTTCATCGGTAACAATTTTTCCGACATCATGCAGTAAACACCCGAGACGTACAACGTCGGCATTTGCCCCAATTTCTTCCGCGATGGCAACACCCATTTTTGTTTCCTCAATTGTGTGGATTCCGAGATTTTGTCCGTAAGAAGTTCTAAATCTAAAACGTCCGATTATTCTCATCAGTTCAACCGGCAAATTAAATACTCCGCATTCGTGGCAGATTTTTTTGCCTTCCTCGAGAAGTACGTCTTCCATTTGGCCTCTTACCTGTCTTATTACTTCCTCGATCCTTGAAGGCTGAATTCTGGCGTCTCTAATTAATATCTCAAGGGCGCGTTTTGCAATTTCACGCCTGATGGAATCAAAGGAAGAAAGCCTGATTTCGTTAGTTTCGTCAATTTCAATTTCAACTCCGGCTTCTTTCTCAAAAGTACGGATATTACGCCCTCCCGCGCCGATTATTCTGCCTTTGACGTCTTCATTGGGAACCGTGACCGAAGAAACCGTGTACTCGGCCACATAGCCTGTGGCGCCATGCTTCATAGCATCCAAAAGAACTTCCCGGCCGCGTTCGCCGGCCTCTTCCTTTATTTTTTCCTCTGCAGCCCTGATTTTCTTGGCAATTTCTCCCGTCAGATCCTGTTGGACCTCGTCCAGAAGGGCCTTTCTGGCCTCATCAGGCGTCATTTTAGCCACTTTAGCCAATTTTTCGATATATTCGTCTCTTGCTATCATATAGATTGCACGCCCTTGCGGGCTTGAAGCCAAAGAGGTCAGACCTCTTAAATAAGGTCTACGGCGAAAGAAGCTGAAATTTGAGCGTTCTTAACCATTTTTCTTTGACTCTAGAGAGTATTTTACCACGAGGCTTTGGGTGTGGCAAGCTATGCTACTATATTCTAGCGGGACAGGTTGGTCAAAAGTGGTTCACACAAAAGGAATAAATTTCTTGGTAGCATCATTGCTACTTGCAGATACGACTCTATAAGAAGTTAAGCCCGAGCCATGACCAAAATCGAAAGAGCCACCGGCATCATTATTTCCCCTAGCCATTTCTTCCTTTACAAAATCTATCGCACGCCTAACTGTTTCGGCTTCGCTGTCAGGAATACCGGCTAACGCTAGAGGAACAAGTGTTATCCCCATTTTTCCGCTTATTTCTTTGAGGATAACCACATCCTCTGGTAAATTCACCAGTCCTTCTTTCATATCAGAAGGGTAGCATAAAATTACTCCGTGTCAATCCTCACAACTTTCTCAATTACATCCCACCCAAACCCTTTTCCTGCCAGATATTGTGACATTTTTTGGCGGGCGAGACGGGGTTCCAAACCCTTCCATTTGTAAGCCTTTTTCTCGATTAGTTCCCTCGCCATTTTTTCTTCGTCGACTACTTCTTCCCCCAAAACTTCGTCGATTATTTCTTTTCCGATTCCCTTTATTCTTAACTCCTGAATTAAAATTCTTTTTGGCTTGGGTTTAAAGTTGGCGCGTTGGTCAATCCACCATTTTGCGAATTTTTCGTCATCAATCAGTTCAAAATGTCTGAGTTTTTCGAAAAGCCCATCGTGCATACTCTCGTGAACCTTTTTCCTTCTGAAATAATCGCGGATTTCTTTTTCGCTCCGGGGCCGGACCATTGCAAATCTTAGAAGTTTATCCCAAGTCTTTTGAAACTCCGCTTTTTTGACAATTTCCTCAACTTCGGCATCCGTTAGTTCCTGATCGACTTTCAAATGAAGCAAAACAAAGTTATCCAAATCGATTCCGAATCCGAATTCATCATCAAGATAAACATTTACACGATTTTTGTTCTTTTGCTGCTTGATTCCCGTAATTACCGGCACAAAAAGATATTACTCTTCTTTTTCCTCTTCTCCAATTTCTTTGGGAAGCTTTTTACCTGAAGCAACCATGTCGCGGATTTTTTTGTCAATTTCATCAGCAATTTTGGGATTGTCCTTTAAATATAGTTTTGCCGCCTCCTTACCTTGAGCAATGGGTTTGCCTTCATAATTAAAGAATGACCCACTCTTCCCAATAAGCCCCAACTCAAGTCCGACATCCAAAATCCCTCCGGTTTTACTGATTCCCTCCGTTTCCATAATATCGAATTCGGCAACACGAAGAGGAGGCGCGCATTTATTTTTAACGATTCTGGCACGGTGACGGGAACCGATTACTTTTTCACCGTCTTTAAGAACTTCAATTCTTCTTAGATCGATTCTGACTGATGAATAGAATTTAAGGGCAAGGCCGCCGGGAGTTGTTTCGGGATTCCCAAACATAACTCCGATTTTTTGCCTAAGTTGATTCGTAAAAATTAAAACAGTTTTGGATTTGGAAATGGCACCTGTCAATTTCCTAAGAGCCTGGCTCATTAAACGGGCCTGCATTCCCATGACAGCATCCCCCATTTCTCCTTCAAGTTCGGCACGCGGTACAAGGGCTGCAACAGAGTCAACTACAACTACATCAATTGCTCCCGAACGGATCAAAGTTTCGGTTATTTCCAAAGCCTGTTCGCCGGTGTCCGGTTGGGACATAAGAAGGTTATCAAGGTCGACCCCAAGAATTTCTGCGCGGGTTGGATCGAGAGCATGCTCGGCATCCACGAAGGCACATTGTCCGCCTTTCTTTTGTGCCTCAGCGATCACCGACAAGGCTAATGTGGTCTTACCAGAGGCCTCAGGACCGAAGATTTCAGTGATACGGCCTCTGGGGAGTCCCCCAACTCCCAAGGCCAGATCAACCGCTATGGAGCCTGTGGGAATAACGTCAATTGTATATTTCTGGCCCTCTCCGCCCAAACGCATTATGGAGCCTTTTCCGTATTGTTTTTCAATCTGGTCCATGGCAAGACGGATTGCCGCAAGTTTCTGAGCGCTACCCTCCTGTTTAACAGGAGCTTCCGTTTCGGGTTTAATCTTCTTTGCCATGCGTTAACTTTTTACACTGCATTGTAGTAAAATTCAAGAGGTAAACTACTGTCCTGAGTGAAATCGAAGGATGATTAAATATAAATTTTGTCCGCAGTGTAAAACAAAACTTGATTTGACAGGAGAATATCCTTACTGCTCAAACTGCGATCTGACAATTTATCTTAATTCAAAACCTACCGCTTCGATTCTTTTGATAGATGGGGATAAAGTTCTTTTAGGAAAAAGGGCGATTAATCCATTCAAAGATGAATACGACATTATTGGAGGGTTTTTAAAAAACGGAGAAGATCCTGTAACGGGAGTTTTGAGGGAAGCGAAAGAAGAAACAGGCCTTACGGTGAAAATTACGGACTTATTAGGAATCTATATGGATACTTATGGTAAGGGAGGAGATTACACTTTAAATATTTATTACATTGGAAAAATTATTAATGGAGAAATGAAAGCCTCAGACGATGTTGCCGAACTTGAATGGTTTGAAATTGAAGATCTTCCCAAACCCGCCTTCAAAAACCAGGAAGAGGTTTTTAAAGATTTACAAAAGTGGTACTTCAGTCGGGGTGCTGAGAATTGAACTCAGTTCGGACGCACCCCATGCGCCCATTCTACCGGTGAACTACACCCCGTAATCGGTATTTTAACACAGAGGCTTAACGCTTTGGAGTGTTTCTTATTGCTAAATTAAATATCGGGTAGGTTATATAGTAAATTCCAGTTCCAAATCTGCCTGGTGAACTTCACTATCTTTTAATATCTGTTCTTGCCTTTTTTTAATGGCAAGAATTCTGGGGTCTAATTTTTTATATATTTCCCTCTGCCGTTCTATTTCTTCTTGGATTCTTATGTCACCTGGGCCGTCCGGAACAATACGGTTTCCTTCTTTCATAATTAAAACGAGTATAACACATAAATGTCGAGGCTTACCTCTTTGGAGATTGTTTTTTTCTGCGGGACTTGCCACCCATTCCCACCATTCTTCTCTGTCTGATTCTGGAATCACGGGTAAGAAGACCAAGTTTTTTAAGAGGCACGCGATTTTTTTCTGAAGAAACTTTCACCAAGCTTCGTGCTAAACCTAAAATAACTGCACCAAGTTGGGATTCTTTTCCGCCACCGGAAACTTTCGCCGAAAAATAATATTTTTCGCTGGTTTCTGTTGCACCCATAGGCTTAGCCAACGCTTTTTTGGCAATTTCACCGGGAAAATATTTTTCCGTCGGCATTCCGTTAACCGTATTTTCTCCTTTGCCACGATAAAGTCTCACCCTTGCGGAAGATGATTTCCTCCTGCCGACCCCATATGAATAATCTATCTTTTTAATTCTCATTTAGTTTTAAATTTGTCCTCGTAAGGATTTTTATCCCCCGCTACAACTTTTAATCTTAGCATTCTTGGGTCTTTTAAACGATTATCGGGAATCATTCCGGAAACTGCGTGTTCAATTATTCTTTCAGGGTGTTGTTCCATCATCATGCTGTATTTTTTCGACTTAAATCCACCCGGATATCCCGAGTGTGTTATGTACACTTTTTGAGTGGCTTTTCTGCCTGTCACCATAATTTTTTCGGCATTAATTACAACCACAAAATCTCCCGAATCCATATGGCGGCTAAAAGTGGCTTTCCCTTTGCCGATGAGAAGTCCGGCAATTTTTGTGGAAATACGACCCAATATTTCGTCCTTAGCATCAACTAAATGCCAAACTCTGGTTATATCTTTGGGTGTGGGTTGAAATGTTCTTGTCATTTTTTGGTTTTAACTTCTTTTTTTACTTCCTTTTTTGGTTTTTCTTCAACTTTTTTGCCTTTTTTCTTTACCTCCGGTTTCTTTTTGGGTTCATATTCAATCTTCTCCGTCCATTCCATCCTAACTATTTGAGCATTATCTCCGACGCGCCTCGGAAGTGAAATTATTCTTGTAAACCCTGAATTTTTTGAGGGAAACGCCTTGGCAACTTTCTGAAATAAAATATCTGTAGATTCTCTCGCGTTATCCAGTTTACTCATTACATTCCTTCTTGCAGATATACTGCCGGCTTTAGCTAAAGTTACCATTCTTTCTACACTACCTTGGACCGCCTTAGCTTTTGCGCGGGTGGTTACAATTTTTCCGTTAATAATCAGGCTTTGGGCTAAAGAAGCAAACAAGGCCTCCCTGGCCGGTCGACTACGGGAAAGTTTCCGTCCGAATACACGCTTATTCATAGTTTTACTTGATGGCGAGGAACTCGACTCCTTTTGTTCCGAGCGCAGCAGCTATAATCTTGAGGGACTTTTCTCCCAAATTTCTAACTTTGACCAAATCTTCCTTCTTGGCATAAGCTAATTGTTCAACTGTCTCAAAACCGGCTTTGATAAGAGCGTTGGCAACTCTTGTGGGAAGGCCAATTTCCTCTACCGAAAGTTTTCCAATAAGACCCAATTCATCTTTGGGTGCTTCTGCAACTTTCTCAACTTTCTTGGGATTAACAACTTGTCCGAAATATGACATCAAGGTCTTTGCCGACTCAATTAAAGCAACATTGGCATCAATGGTGCCGTCTGTCCAGATCTCCAAAATCAATTTGTCATAATTTGTAAGACGGCCGACACGTGTTTCCTCAATTTTGTAGCTAACCCTTTTAATTGGAGAGAAAGATGCATCAACCGGAATAAGTCCGATTGTATCTGTGGGGCGATCTTCCGCAGGGGAATATCCGGATCCGCTTTCAATCATTATATCTGCTGAAAGTTTTGAGCCTTTATTCAAAGTTCCCAAAACCAAATCCGTGTTGATAACTTTAATTCCGCCTCCGACTTTAATTTCGGCTGCCGTAAACTCGCCCGGCTTTGTTACTTCCAAAGTAGCTTTGGTAGGTTTCTCAACTTTCCCTGAAAATCTTACTTTTTTGAGGTTAAGAACGAACTCGACAATATCTTCTTTCATTCCTGTCAGGGATGAAAATTGGTGCTTAACGCCGGCTATCTTAACCGAAGTCACGGCAATACCGGAAAGTGAAGACAAAAGTACGCGCCTCAGGGAGTTTCCGACAGTCAAGCCATATCCTTGTTCTAGGGGAGAAATAACAAACCGGCCGTAACCGGTCTCCTTCTTCTCTTCTTTGATTTCAAACATTGGTTCGTTCATTTTTCTTTCAAAATACAGTCTCAACTTTAAGACTAGGGTGTATTATAACCTTATCTGCTGTAGAATTCAACAATATCCTGCTCACTAATAGGCTCAGTTACATCCTCACGTTTAGGCAAAGCAGAAACCTTTCCGACTAGGGCCTTGCGCTCAAGCCATGCGGGGAGTTTTGCGTCTTTTTTCTCAATAGCTCTTTTGATCTCCGGAATATTGCCGGCTTTGGTATCAATTGAAAAAGTGTCTCCGACCACTAATTTGTACGAAGGAATGTTGACTTTCTTACCGTTAACCAAAGCGTGCCTATGGGACACAAGTTGTCTGGCGGCGGGTCTACTCGGAGCAAAACCAACCCTATAAATCGCATTGTCCAAACGTCTTTCAAGATTAACTAAAATTGCTTCTCCAGTATTCCCCTTGGTTCTAAATGCGTCCTCAACATATCTTCTGAATTGTTTCTCTAAAACCCCGTAAATCCTTTTAACCTTTTGTTTCTCCCTGAGCTGCCTGCCATATTGAGAAGAACCTCTGGTTCCTTTGGGTCCATGGACCCCGGGTGGAACCTGAAGCCTGGTCAGTTTAGCTCCGGCACTGAAAATATCAAAGCCTTCGCGTCTGCTTAATCTGTCTTTTGGTCCTATGTATTTTGCCATTTTTTTAAATGTTAGACTCTCCTCTTTTTCTTTGGTCTCGGCCCATTGTGTGGAACGGGTGTTATATCAGCAATAAGGGCAATTTTAACTCCTGCAGCTCTAACAGCCCTTAAAGCTGCATCTCTGCCCGCACCCGGACCTTTAACATAAATTTCAACTTCGTTTACGCCAAAATCGTTCTTGGCTTTATTTAATACAGATTCAACCGCGGTTGTAGCGGCATAAGGAGTTGCACGTCTCGTACCTTTAAAACCGGATGCTCCCGATGAGCCCCAGGCCAAAGTTTCACCTTGTTCGTTAGTGATAGTTACAAGCGTGTTGTTAAATGATGCCGAGATATATATTCTCCCCAAACCGACGTCTTTTTTTATGTTTTTGGTCTTAGATGCCATATTTTGTCCGAAATAAGCTACGCTTATTTCTTTACCTCCTCAGTTTTCCCGGGTGCCATCTTTGAAAGGATTTCTTTCTTAAATGCTCCAACTGTCTTTCTCTTTCCGCGTTTGGTACGGGCATTCGTTCTGGTACGTTGTCCCCTGACCGGAAGTCCTTTTGTGTGTCTTGAACCTCTGTAAGACCCGATAATTTGAAGTCTCTGGATATTCGCCCTTACATCCCTCATTAAATCGCCTTCGATCTGATATTTCTCAAGTTCTGCAGTAATCTTATTTACTTCATCGCTGGTTAAATCAGAAATTCTTTTTTTCGTGTCGATAGCCGCATCTTTCATGACTTTTTTAGCCAACGGCCAACCCAAACCTTTTATTTTGGTTAAGGCGAAATCTACTTTCCAATTATCCTGTAGGTCGATTCCTGCGATACGTGCCATAAACGTTTTCGGAAGAGGGTTTCACCCCCTTCCGTCTTTCCCTGAACGCAAACTTAACCCTGCCTCTGCTTGTGACGCGGGTTTTTACAAATAACGTATAAAACGCCCTTGCGTTTAACAATCTTACAGTCTTTACATCTTGCGCTGATTGAACTTTGTACTTTCATCGTATTAATTCTTTAGAACTTATAAACTATTCTGCCTCTGGCTTCGTCGTAAGGTGTCATTTCAACCTTAACTTTGTCTCCCGGAAAAATTCTGACATAAGCCCTTCTCATCCTACCCGTCAAAGTTGCCAAGATAAGCCTCCCATCTGTTAGTTCTACCCTGAACATTGTATTGGGAAGGGCGGCGGACACGTTCCCCTCAACTATAACTACGTTCTTGGTTTTCATCTCGTTAACACAACCGGGCCTTTATCTGTTACAGCAACACTATCCTCAAAAAGTCCTGATATTTTACCATCACGCATGACAATTGTCCACCCGTCCTCAGAAATCTCAACTTTATCTGATCCCATGGCATACATTACCTCAACCGCCAATACCATACCGAGCTCAATTCGGGGGCTTTCCTCTCTCGGTCCGGGCACAAAACAAGGGATTTGAGGGTCTTCATGAAGCTCTCTGCCAACTCCATGCCCTACAAGGGCTTTTATGGTAGTGTAACCCGCGCCCTCGATGGAATCTTCGATAGCCTTGGAAATATCATAAATGTAGTTACCTTCCAAAACCTGCTTTAAGGCTTTGTTCAGCGTTTCGCGGCCGATATTAAAAAACCTCTGATTTTCAGAGTTCAAATCTATTCCGACCGAAATCGATGTATCTGTGTGGAAGCCTTTATAATAAACTCCAACATCGATACTGACGAGATCACCCTTTTTAAAAATCAGGCTTGATATTGGAATCCCATGAACCAAACCTTCGTTAACGTTAATACAGGTTGCCCAGTGGTAGCCCGGGACTTTTTTAAAAGAACATTCCGCTCCTTCTTCTTTTATCAGTTTTACAGCCAAATCTTCGATATCGGAAGCTCTCACGCCGGCTTTTGTGGCGAGAGCGAGGGCATTCTTTACTCGAGCAAGTTTTTTACCCCCATCAGCCATGATCTGAATCTCCTCCGAAGTTTTTATTTTAATCATAGCGGTATAAGCGTCATTTTTTGGCCTTTTCTACGATTTTGTGAAGATCGGATGCTATTTCATCAATCGGACGTTCCCCATCCACTTTTGTTAATATCCCCTTCTTATCTAAATAATTAATAAGCTCCTTTGTATTTTCCTGATAATATTCAAAACGGACTTTAACGGATTCGGGATTGTCATCCTTTCTCTGAATTAGTTTTCCTCCGCATTTATCACAAATCCCCTCCTTTTTTGGCGGTTTGGTAACAATGTTAAAATTTTCTCCGCATTTTTCGCAAACTCTTCTTGAAGAAATCCGATCAATTGCAACTTTTTCGCTGACCTCCAAAGAAATAACCACATCAATTTTGTCGCCTTTAGAGGTAAGAAAATTAGCCAAAGCTTCATACTGATTTATAAATCTTGGAAAGCCTTCAAAAAGAATATTCTTAAGATCAGGCTTCTCGTGTTCCAAAAAATCAAGAACGTGCATCGACATTTCTTCGGAAGGAATGAGTTTACCTGATTCAACAATCTCTTTTATTCTCAGGTCCGTCTCTGCTAATTTTCTCGAAACGTCTCCTGTGGAAAGATGAAACAGATGAAACTCCCTGCATAAAATTTCGGCCTGGGTTCCTTTACCCGATGCCGGGGAACCAAGCAAGACTACATTCATTTTGTAAACCCTTCGTACCTTTCCATTACGAGCTCGCCTTCCATCTCACGGATAAGCTGGAGCGCAACTGAAACAAGAATCAAAACACTGGTACCGCCGATTGCAAGGTTGGTAGACCCGATCGCGTTTCTGAAAAATGAGGGAAGAATTGCCACAAGACCCAGAAAGACTCCGCCGACAATCGTTAAACGGGAAAGAACTTTACCCAAATATTTCTCAGTTTCTTTACCCGGACGGATACCGGGAATAAATCCTCCGCCTTTTTGCAAATCTTCGGACACTTTCTCCGGATTAAAGACAATGGCAGTATAGAAATAAGTAAATCCAAAAACCAGGAAGAAATAAACAACGTTGTAAATGACTGACTGGGGATTAAAGGCAGTGCTAATTGTTTTGGCAAAATTGGCCACCACCGGATTGGAAACATTGGACAAAAATTGTCCGATCATGGAAGGCATTAGAACTAAGGATACGGCAAAAATGATAGGTATCACCCCAGCTTGATTCAATCTAAGGGGTAAGTAGGAGGACGCTCCCAGACCGGATTCGGTACGTCTTTTGGCATAGTGGATTGGTATTTGCCTGGCCGCCTCACTCATAAAGATGACAACTCCGACTACCAAAACGGAGATAATTACAAATAAAATAATCTTTAAGACATCTTGCGACTGAAAAATGCTAGCCGATTGGCCCAATGTTACAGGAAGCCGAGCCACAATTCCCGTAAAAATAAGGAGAGAGACTCCGTCTTTAAATCCGTATTCGCTGATAAGCTCCCCCAACCAAACGGCAAAAACAGTCCCCGCCGTCATGGTAATAACCAGTGCCAGAAGCTGGAGCGGTCCGAGGGTCGTAATAACTTTTTGGCCCCGAAGTAGCGCATACATTCCGAAGGCCTGCAAAGCTGCCAGAGGAACCGTGAGAAGACGCGTATACTGGTTAATTTTTTCCTGTCCGAATTCGCCTTCCTTTTGCAACTCTTCGATGGAAGGAACTACGTAGCCCAAAAGCTGGAAAATAATCGAGGCATTAATGTATGGATTTAAACCAAGAGCCAAAATTGAAAAGTTGGCCAAAGTTCCGCCGGAAAATACATCCAGAAGTGAAAGAAGAGGGCTTCCGGCAAAAAGAGCTGCCAAAGTGGTTCTGTCAATTCCTGAGGCCGGAATGTGCCCCGCAAGTCTAAAAATAATAAGCACCAAAGCCGTGATAAGTATCTTTTTCCTTATCGAACGGGTTTTTACTACTTTTGAAAAAAATTGACCAACAGATTTAAGCATAATGTCTGTCAATTATACCAGTATTCAAGAAAACCCCCAACCACCGGTTGAGGGATGAAAGGAGGATAAAAATAGAGTTATATTGGAATACACCCTATAATCTTGACTTTTGCCGATTTTTGTGATATTATGCCGCTGTTAGATAAAACAAGTTCAGGCACAAATACGGCCTGATTTTTGTTTTTTAGCCTAAGCTTTTGCACATTCAAATATTGCGGGTTTTCTCCTCTATAGAGTGGGCTGCCTCTTGGGTGCCAGAGTAATCTAGTGCCTGAAGGGCAGTTCATTCTATCCATTTGAAAAAATGAAAAGGAGAAAATATGTCGTACGTCACTGTGTTTTTGGCCTGGTTGGGAATGCAAAACTCGAACCTGACTGGCAGCGCTTGGAACTATGAGTTTTGGTCCAAAGTGCTCACTCTGAATACCTCTGCTTACCACCTTTCGTGGTGGATCTGGGGCATCTTCCTCGTCGTGGCACTGGTCGCTGGAATAATCAGCCTGGTTAAGGGTAATAGCCTGCGCGGCCTCTTGGGTTGCGTCGGATGCGTTGGTCTCATCTTTCTACTCCTGCCTTTAGGTGCATGGATCAATATGAGGGAAGCGGCCGGCATCGTTGCAAGCATGAGTGCTACAGAAGGCATCGTCAACATGTCCAATTTCATCATCAGCGTGCTGTTGTTCTTCCTATTCGGCATTTTCTAGTTCAATAATTAACTCAATCAACAAAAGCAAACACAATTAATAATCCGCAATTGAAATGCAAAAACCTGGAGAAGATCCAAACAATCAACTCCAGGTTTTTTTTGGCATAAACCGGGTGATACAATGAAAGTAATGAAGTTTTTTGTCTGCATATTTGTAATTGCCGTAATTGTTGTTTCGGTTTACCTGGCTTTGTCCCGAAAGGGCAAAAAAGGTAAAAGGGTAAACGAAATCCATCGAAGGGCAATTGTTATATCAACATTGACTGCACTTTTTCTCGTATGTCTTTTAACTCTGGCAATGTATATGTCCGCCACAACCCAAGACACTCAATGTACAACCGCACATTCTACTTCAACTTCTCCACCGGCAAAATTAAAAACTGCAACAGATTATTTTGAACAGGGGAATTATGACTACGATACCGGAAACTGTGCAAAAGCAATTGCTGATTACACAGGTTCGATCAAATTGAATTCCAAGAACCCACAGGCATACAACAACCGCGCTTACACTTTTATGCGGATGCATAATTATGCAGAAGCCTTGCCGGATCTTAGTAAAGCAATCGCTTTAAACCCAAATTATATAAACGCACTAATGAATAGGGGTGACATTCATAATTATTATTACGCAATTGACAGAAAGGCAGCTATCACCGATTACGAAAAAGTTATGGCCCTTGGTGGAACAAAAGGAACAAGTGTTTGCGGGCATCTTTATCTGGCAGAGCATAACGGGTGGAACTTAGGAACTCTTTTGGGTTTACCCATGGTGTATTTCCGGTGCAGATAATCGGGTAGGCTTTAAGGCTATTTTAACTTCATAATTGTTCTTTCAATAAAATCGTTTTTCGTTTTGCCGTAAAGATCTCTCATTTCATCTTTTGTTGGAAGGTTTTTTACACTTTCCGATGCTCTTCTTTTAATCTCGGCATACTCTTCTCTTTCTTTAGGATGAGTTCTGAGAAAGTTGCGGAAACCCAAACTTTTTTTCAATTCATAGCTCTCAGGATAAGTCAGGTGCACATGGTAAAGTCTTGTTCCAAATTCGTTATCCGGCAAATCTGCCATAAAAAACAGTTTTTCCTTTTCTCTTTCTTCATCTTTCTTTCTATATTCATAACCTAAAGATTTAAGTTTTGCCGCCGTGCCGGGCCACTGATTTTTGGGTATAGAAATTAAAATATCTATTACCCCCTTTCCGCCAAGCCCCAGGACTGCGGTACTACCTATATGTTCAATTTGGAGATTATCACCTAAAATTTTTTCCATCCTTTCCTTTTCATTTTTGAAAAGTTCAGGAAAAATTGGGTTGTATGGTCGAAAAATATATTTATCCTTAAGATCCATTATGGATAAAGTATATCAAAAACTTTTTCGAGGCTTCTAAAAAATAAGCTAAAATATGATAATATCTAGACGAAAGAAGGTGAAAATGATGTTGAAAGGATTTAAGAATTTTATTTTGAAGGGTAATGTTGTCGATATGGCAGTTGGTGTAGTTATCGGTGTTGCTTTTGGAAGTGTGGTTACGGCAATGGTCAAAGATCTAATAACACCCCTGATTGGAATCTTCGGGGGCACGCCGGATTTCTCCGCATTTTATTTCACCATTAATAGCAGTAAATTCATGATTGGTGAATTCATAAATTCATTAATTTCTTTCCTTTCGATTGCAATTGTTATTTATTTTGCAGTCGTAATGCCGATGAATAAAGTAATGGAGAGGATTGCTAAAGGCAAAAGTGAAGACCCAACTGAAAAGACCTGTCCCGAATGTTTAAGTCTTATCCCGTTAAAAGCCAAAAGATGCAAATATTGCACAGCGGTTGTTGATAAAAGGGCTTAGAAAATCTTCTTGGCATTAATAAAGTATATGAAAAGCGTTTGATCGCTAAGTGATATTGTTCTTAATAAATTCCAATTCTTCTTGATAGACTTTTTGACAGACATCGTATTCCCAAGGACTGTGGTTCTGGCCTTTGAGAATCATAAAAGGCTGGCTTTTTTCCTTTACTTTTTCTATCACCCGATTTCGAAGTTCCTGAGAAATATATCTATCTTTTTCCCCATAGACCAAATGGATATTTCCTTTGTAATTATCGAGGCATTTGAAGAAATCGGCTTTCCGGGATTCTAACCAAAATTTACCTTGATATTTTTGTCCGGCTTCTTCAAATACTTCATTGGCTTCACCATTAAAATCCCCTTCATTAACACCCGGAACCCACAGGACAACACAAGGGATTTTATTTTCCATTTTGGAAGCTGCATCAAGAGTTGCTGCTGCCCCCATACTTTGACCAAGAAGAATTACTTTATAACCTTTGTCCAGAAATTTATCGGCAAAGTAAATGATCGTCTCTATCCACTCATTGAATGAAGAATCCAGATAATCGCCTTCTGAGTTTCCGCTGTTTGGTTGATCAAATCTTAAGGTCGAAAACCCATTCTCGTTTAAGATTCTCGAAAAATCTACAAAAGTCCTGGCAGGTCCGGTATTTGTACCCCTAAAGCCATGACTCATGATTACTATTTTTTTATCTGACGGTTCCGGTTCTACCAACTGACAAAATACTTTCTTGCCATTCACATCTTCAAAGAATACGGTTTCTTTCATGACTGAAGTATATCAAAAGACATGGTTCATTGTAACAAAATCGTGAGAGGAGTTTCTGAAAATCTATATTAATATATTCAATTGTTTCCACATCTTTCCTAAGTTATAATTCAGAAAGTGAAAACTGAAATCAAAAATATTTTAACTAAGGGCCTTGATGAAGGATATACCGGTAAAAGTGTCTGCGGAAAAGTTGAGAGGGCAGGTTTTGCCTTAGATTCTGGCGACTACAACGGGCCGGAGGGAAAATATCACGACGAGTGGGCGGCACACCAAAATGGAGGCGGACAGGAACTCGTCGAAACTCCTGATGGTGAAAAAGCTACGAGAGTTTATGCAGGCGGATCCTTGGATGCAGAGAGGCTAAAAGAATTAGGATTAACCGGAAAGGAAGTAATTAATATGTTATTTTACTTTGTAGGTGAACTGGGAGAAAAGACCAGACTTGATGCGCACGCAGAAATGATTGAGGGTGATTGGAATTATTCATACAAGGTTCTAAAGTCCGTTAAAGAAATTCCTGTTTGTGTAGCGGAAGAGAATATAAAATTCAAGGATAATTTAGTTTTTATTCACTTCCACATCAACTCCCCTGTCAAATAAAATTATTCTGAAGTTTTAACTACTTTTTCAGAAGGTTTCTCAGAGGTTTTGACTATCGACCTTTTAGAGGTAGAAACTTTAAAGGTAAACTTCTTTTCGTTTTTGCCGATTCCGATTATCTTGACACCAAACTTTTTGGCTTCTGATGCTTTAATCACTCCATGTTTAACCAAAAGTTCAGTTGTTACAACACTACCCGCGGGAAGAGACTCCAATCTTTCGATTTTTATGGCAACTGCCTTTGAATTAACATGGAATTTTCCTTTTCCGCGCATTTTAGGAAGTCTTTTAAGAAGAGACTTTTTGACCTTCATTCCTTCAAAAAGAATATTTACTTTCCCACGGCTCTTCTGTCCTTTTTGGCCGTGGCTACTGGTGTGGCTTCCCTTGCCGCTCCCCATTCCGCGTCCCAGTCTTTTTTTCCTTCTGATAGTTACTTTTGGTAATCTCGTCATATTATTTCCTTCTGGCTTCAACTATTCCCGATATAGTTTCAAGGGCCTTCAGAGTTGCGTAAACATTGGAAATTTTATTTTTGGTTCCGAGAATTTTCCCGACTGCGTCCCTAATTCCGGCTGCCTCCAAAACAACCCTCATCGGTCCTCCGGCAATAATTCCGCTTCCGGGAGGGGCGGGTTTGAGTAAAATCTTAGCCGCTGAAAATTTTTCATTGACTGAATAGGGGATAGTCGTACCGGCAAGAGGTACTACAATCATCTTTCTTTTGGCTGCTTCTACGGACTTTCTGATAGCATTTCTTACATCGGTAGCTTTAGCGATACCGACTCCGACTTTGCCTTTCCTGTCCCCTACAACAACGAGAGCCGAAAACCTGATTTGATTTCCACCTTTGGTCTTTTTAGAAATTCTGTTGATTTGAACCACAGTTTCCTCAAACTCTTTTGGCGGACCTTCATAATTTGTATTTCTGTTTCTGCTAAATCCCATATTAGAATACTAAACCTCCTTTTCTGGCACCTTCGGCTATTGCTTTTACTCTACCGTGATACATAAATCCGTTTC
>Ga0182021_10003037_pt1 | contig 19714 bp, 20 predicted proteins | sample 612E3MmetaG_FD_120493 | JGI IMG/M metagenome (GOLD analysis project Ga0182021, IMG submission 120493) | Permafrost microbial communities from Stordalen Mire, Sweden - 612E3M metaG (Illumina Assembly) | ecosystem: Environmental > Terrestrial > Soil > Wetlands > Permafrost | place: Sweden... | reverse complement strand
CGGCGGGATCCACCAGGGCATAGGGAGCGAAGGAGGCCCGCAGGACGGCCGTGGAGGCCCCGGAGACGCGGGTGTGTCCGCCTTCATCCACCATTTCATAGGAGAGGGTTTGGGCTCCGTGAGTCGTGTCTTGGCTCAGGGTTCCCCGGATGATGAGGCGGGCGCCCAGGGCGTTCGCGATGCGCGACTGACTGGCGGGTTCCAGACTCTCGGCAGGGTTCATGTGCAAGTTGGAGATGGCCCGCGTGACGGACTCGGGTTCCACCACGGTCAGGCTGGGAGAGGCATGCAGGGCCGTGGAGAGCAGTTCAGGCATGCCCACCGCCACGAGGGCATCGAGGCTCGCATCCCCGGTGGCATTCCGGATCGGCATCACGGCCACCCTGGGCGGACGATCCTTCTCCAGGTCCGCGATGCTGCTGCGCCCGAACAGGTAGTAGCCAAGGCCGAGCATGACGATAAGCGTCGCCGCTATGCTCCCAACCCACCAGATGGCAGGGTTCCGATTCAGCTGGCGGGAGAGCGACTCTGCCACCTGTTGGCTCGTGGGACGCTTCGAAGCATGGGTATCCAGCATGGCCCGGAGAAGAGTCTTCATGGGCCTGGAGAGGTGGCGGCCCCGCAGGGGTTTGAGTTCACCCGCCAGGGTCGCCCCCATCCTCGCCCGGCCTTCCCCAGGGAAAGGGTGATCCCCCAGAAGCAGTTCCCAGGCCACCACGCCGAGGGAGAAGACGTCACTCGGCGGGCCCACCCGCTTCCCGCGCATCTGCTCAGGCGAGGCGTAGGTCGGACTCCCCATGAAGATTCCTGCCTCGGTCATTTCCCCCCACCTGGAGAGGGAAGGCGAGGGCTGAAGGGAGCCATGGCTGGTCCCCTCTTCCTGATCGAAGGCCGGAGATGTCACGAGGGTGCAGCCATCTCCACCACCTTCTTCTAGGCCCGAAAGATCGGGCGCACTGCCAGTGGCCGCATCCCCCATGGCGGAGGCGGAATTCACCAGCCGGGCAAGTCCGAAGTCCAGGACTTTGACCTGGCCAGCGGCATCCACCATCACGTTGCCGGGTTTCAGGTCCCTGTGAACGATGCCCTTGGCATGAGCCGCTTCCAGGGCATGGGCGATGGATCTCAATATCTCGAGCTTTCGAGGCACATCCATGCCCTGAGTCACCGTCGCGAGGGTCTCCCCCTTGATGTACTCCATGGCGATGTAGGCACTTCCCTGGGCCTCCACCCAGTCATGCACCTGGCATACATGGGGGTGATTGAGTTGGGCGAGCGCCCTGGCTTCCCTTCGGAACCGCTCCGTGGCGGCCGCATGTCCATCCTCACCCAGCCGGATGGCCTTCAAAGCCACCCGCCGTTCGAGCACTGGATCCCAGGCCAGATAGACCGCGCCCATGCCGCCCTGACCCAGGAGGGTTTCCACCTGGAACCGACCCACTACCGTTCCCGAAGCCAGCGCACTCAGACCCTGTCCCCCTGGGCCTTTCGCACCGGAGGGCGCTGGAGTCATCGGTGGCAGGGTCATGGCTGGGAGACGTTCTACTTCGTCTGCCGACTTTGCGCCGCCTCGATGAGTTCCTTGATGCGGCGGGCATCGGCCTTGCGGTGGCCATGGCTGGTGAGGGGGTCGCTGCCGCCGGTACTCTCAACCAGGATGTCGGCCCAGAACAGGCCCGTGTCGATGCGCACGCTGGCCACTTTCGACAGATGGATGCTGATCTCGTTCACGGTGAACCAGGACCGCTTGCGGCGGACGACAGCCGTGTCCGTGACTTCGATGACGGTCGAGAACAGGTGGTTGCCCTTGGTCCAACGGCTGGCATGGAAGGTTTCGCTCATCCGAGTGCATCCTTCGCGGCGGCGACCACGGCCTGGGGGGTGATGCCGTAGGCCTCCAGCAGCTTCTCAGGTTTGCCGCTCTGGCCGAACAGGTCCTTCACCCCCACGCGCCGCAGGGGCATGGGATGGGCTTCAGACAGAATTTCCGCCACGAGCCCGCCCAGGCCACCGTGGGCCTGATGCTCCTCGCAGGTGACGACGGCCTCATGGTGCTTCGCCAGGGCAAGCAACGTGTCCCGGTCGAAGGGTTTGACCGTGGGCGTGTGCAACACCGTGGCCTCAATGCCCTCGGCAGCCAGCAGTTCCGCGGCATCCAGGCAGATGGAGGTGCCCAGGCCGCAGCCCACCAGCAGCACATCCCGGCCCTCCCGCATCACCACGGCCTGGCCGAGCTGGAAGCGGTAGTCTTCCGTGTGGATGCGGGGGAACTTGTCGCGGGTGAGGCGGACGTAGACGGGTCCCTGATGCGCGTAGGCGGCGCGAATCGCCTGCCTGGTTTCAATGGCGTCGGCCGGCGAGAGGATGGTCATGCCCGGGATCATTCGCATGAGGGCCAGATCCTCCAGGCACTGATGGGTGCCGCCATCCTCGCCCACGGTGAGGCCTGCGTGGGTGGCGACGATCTTGACGTTCTGGCGGCCCACGCCCACGGCCTGCCGGACAAATTCATAGGCCCGGCCCGTGGCGAACATGGCGAAGGTGCTGACGAAGGGGACCACGCCCGTGGTGGCGGCCCCGGCGGCAGCGGCCATCATCCCCTGCTCCGCGGCGCCCATGTTGAAGAAGCGTTCCGGGAAGGCCTTGGCGAACTTGCTGGTGCGGGTGGAACCGGCCAGATCCGCGTCGAACACGATGAGGTTGGCGCCCTCGTTCCCCAGCTCCACCAAGGTGTCGCCGTAGGCGTCCCGCAGGCTGTCCATGACGCCCCCCACCTTGCCGCCCACCCCTACCGTTTCCAAGCCCGCCATGCCCACTCCCGTCGAAGGCTCCATTCTACGCGAATGGCGCGTGGGACGTTGCCGCTCCGCGGCAGCAAAAGGCGGATCGCGTTGCGACCCGCCAGACCGGGTCAGGAGGCCTTAGGCTGGAGGCATGGCCAGGCAAATCCGACCTTCCTCCCTGCTCTGGGGCGCCTTCCTCATCCTGGGAGGGACGGCCTTGGTGCTGCGCCTCTGGACCCCCGGGCACCGGGCCCTGCCCTGGATCACGACCACCCTTCTGATCCTGCTCGCCCTGCGCGTGCTGGCCATGATCCGGGATGGGCAGCGAGGCCGAATTCCCTTCACGCGAATCCTCCTCCCAGCCCTGATCCTGGTGGAAGGCCTGGGCCTGATCCTCACAAGGACCTCGCACCTCGCCCTCCGGCTGCGTTTTGGCACCGCGTTGGCACTGGAGGTCCTGCTTCTGTTTCTTGCGGTGCGAAGCTGGCGAACCTCTCGGAGCCTTCCCGGAACCTGGCCCGAAGACCGCATCGCCGCATCCTTCGAGGCCTTCGTGCCCCCCCGGGCCGCCCGGCTCATGGCCCTGGAGCTGGTGATGCTCGGCGGCGCGATCCAATTTCTTGCCGGGGGTTTCCGGAAGCCTGCCCCGCCTGGGTTCAGCCTCCACCAAGAGACCTTTTTGCGGGCTTTCCTCCCGGTCCTGCCCCTGCTGATCCCCACGGACCTGTTCCTGCTCCACGCTCTGTTCCCTCATATGGCGCCTTGGCTGCGCTGGTTCCTGCACTTTTCTACGGTCTACTCGGTGCTATGGATGGTGGGTCTCTTCGCAACCATCAAGCAGCATCCCCACCAGGTCGACGAAACCTCTGTGAGCCTGCACATGGGCCTGCTCGGCTCCCTCCAGGTCCGCAGGGACCTGATCCTTTCGGCAGCGCCGCTGCCGGCATTCGAGGATGACTGGGCCAAGCGCCAGTCCATGAAGGGCATGCACAAGCTCCTCCGGACCGGCGCCCCGGTGGTGGAGTTGCGGCTTGCAGAGGCGATTACCTGCACCGGTCTCCTGGGACCCGGCGCCAAGGGGCGCGACCGTGTGGCCGTGTCCGTGGATGATCCCTCCGCCTTCATCGCCGCCCTGGGCTGCCCATGCGCCTGAGCCTCCCCATCGATCCGCTGCTGCCGCAGGTTGTCGAGTCCCTGCGCGGCAATCCCAACCTGGTGCTGCAGGCGGATCCCGGTGCCGGCAAGACCACGCGGGTGCCCCCGGCCTTGCTGGAGGCGGGCCTACTGGGGGATGGTGAATGCTGGATCCTCGAACCGCGCCGTCTCGCGGCCCGCCTGGCGGCCACCCGCGTGGCAGACGAACTGGGCGAGTCCCTGGGGCAGCAAGCGGGCTATGCCGTGCGCTTCGAGCAGAAGGTATCCAAGGCCACGCGCCTGCGCTTCGTCACCGAGGGCCTGCTGCTTCGCCGCCTCCACGGCGATCCGCAGTTACGCGGCATCGCCGCCGTGGTGTTGGACGAGTTCCACGAGCGCCACCTGCACACGGACCTGGGCATCACTTTGCTGCGCCGCCTCCAGCGCGGCGCCCGGTCCGACCTCAAGCTACTGGTCATGTCTGCCACGCTCGATCCCGGTCCCGTGGCCGCCTTCCTCGATGCGCCGGTCATGAAAAGCGAGGGCCGGGCCTTCCCCGTGGAGACGACCTTCCTGCCCAGGCCCGACGATCGCCCCCTGGATCAGCAGGTGTCGGAGGCCCTGGAGCGCCTCTACGGCGAAGGCCTGCGCGACCACACACTGGTGTTCCTGCCGGGCGCGGCCGAGATCCGCGCCTGCCTGAAGGGCTGTGAGGCCATCGCGATGCGACGGGGCCTGAGCCTGCGCCCACTGCATGGCGAGCTGTCACTGGAAGCCCAGGCCCATGCCCTGGAGGTCACGGCGACACCGAAAGTCATCCTCAGCACCAACGTGGCCGAGAGCTCCGTCACCCTGGACGGCATCGGTGCCGTGGTGGATTCGGGCCTCGGCCGGGAAGCCTCGCACTCCCCCTGGTCGGGACTTTCGGGTCTGCGCACGGTGCGTATCAGCCAGGCCCGCTGTCTGCAGCGCACGGGCCGGGCGGGCCGCACGGGACCGGGCCGCTGCCTGCGCCTCTACACCGAGGCCGACTTCGGGGCCCGCCCCGCCTTCGATATGCCGGAACTGCAACGCTCGGATCTGGCGGAACCCCTGCTCGCCCTGCACGGCATGGGCATCGGCGATCCTGCTGATCTGGACTGGTTCGAGGCGCCGCCCGCGGCATCCATGACCGCAGCCGAGACGCTGCTCACGCGCCTCGGCGCCCTTGCGGGCGGCGCGCTCAGCTCCACGGGTCGGCGCATGGCGGCCCTGCCCCTGCATCCGCGCCTGGCCCGGCTGGCGGTGGCTGGCGAGGATCTGGGCATTCCCCAGTCGGCCCTGCGCGCCGCGGCCCTGCTGGAGACCGGCAACCTCTCGGCGCGCCAGGGCCTGGACCGGGCGCCTGCAAAGTCGGGGCACGGTGCGGATTCGGACCTCTTGCTGCGCCTCGACCAGTTCGAAGAAACGGAAGCCGCGAGTTTCGGTACCGGAGCTTGCCGGGCGGCAGGGCTCGACGTCGCCCCCCTCCAGCGGGCGCGAAGGGCCGCGCACTCCCTGGCCCGGCTGTTGCCGTCCCCTACCGAACCAGTGGATGCGGAATCGCGCCTGCTGAAGGCCCTGCTCCTGGCCTACCCGGACCGCGTGGGCCAGCTCTCCGCCAACGGCACCTGCGCCTTCGCCGGAGGAGGCGGCGCGAAGCTGGATCCCGGAAGCCGGGTCCGACGACCGGGCCTGATCCTGGCCCTGGAGGCCGAGGCCATGAAGCAAGGCACGGGCGGGCAGACGCTGATCCGCCTGGCCTCGCGCTGCGAGGCGGACTGGCTGCTGGACGCCTTCCCGGAACGGCTTGAGGACCTCGACGAGGTAGTGTTCAATCCCTCAGCCGGTCGCGTGGAGCGGCGTTCGGAGATCCGCTACGACGGGTTGAGCATCGACGCCAGTCGTGGCCCCGCGGATCCTGCGGATCCACGCGTGGCAGGCCTGCTGGCAGAGGCCCTGAAGGACCGGCCGCTGGACGAGGTGCCCGCCCGTCTGGTGGCCAGGTTGGCCTTCCTGCGCAGGCATCGCCCCGACCTGGGCCTGCCGGAGGATCTGGTGGGGCCGCTTCTGGCCGGCGCCTGCGCCGGACGGACGACGCTGCGCGAAGTCCAGGACGTGGATTGGCCCCGGGCCCTGCGCCAGGCCTTCCTTGCCGAGACGCTGCGCCTGATGGAGGCCTGGGCGCCGGAGGCCATCCAGCTGCCCAAGGGCCGGCCCACCAAGGTCCACTACGAAGACGATCCCCCCTGGATCGCCTCCCGTCTCCAGGATTTCTGGGGCCTGAAGAAGAGTCCCTCGGTCGCCGGGGGCGCCGTGCCCCTGGTGCTCCACCTGCTGGCCCCCAACATGCGTGCCGTGCAGGTCACCACCGATCTCGCCGGCTTCTGGCAGCGGGTCTACCAGGAACTGCGGCCGGGGCTGTCGCGGCGGTATCCCAAGCATCACTGGCCGGAGTAGGCGCTACCCTTGACCTCATGCTCTCCATCCGCCCCATCCGCCCTGAGGACGATGCAGCCATCGGGGCCATCATCCGCCAGGTCGTGCCTGAATTCGGCGCCGATGGGCCAGCCTTCGCCCTCCTGGGCCCCGAAGTCGACCGCATGTACGCGGCCTATTCGGTGCCTGGCGCGGCCTACTTCGTGGTGGTCGAAGAAGATGGCCGGATCATGGGTGGAGGCGGCCTCGCGGCCCTCGATGGTGGGGAACCTGGCATCTGCGAGCTGCAGAAGATGTACTTCCTGCCGCAAGCCCGGGGGAAGGGCGTGGGTGAGTCCCTCCTGCTTCATTGCCTGGAAGTCGCCAGGAACCTGGGCTACCGGTCCTGCTATTTGGAGACCCTCACGGGCATGGACCGGGCGATCCGCCTCTACACCAGGCTCGGCTTCCGGTCCCTCTGTGCGCCCCTGGGCCGAACCGGGCACGGCGGCTGCGACCATTGGTTTGCCATGGAATTGAAATGAAGGCCCGCCAATGGAACTCTTGCTTTCTCACCATTCATCACCAGGCGTCTCCCTGGGACTGGAGCCTGCAATGATCCTCGGTCTAGGCACGGATCTCTGCCCCCCCAGCCGGTGGCGGCACCTCGTCGAACGCTTCGGAGCGGAGAAATGTGCGGGGCGGATCCTCCATCCGGAAGAGGCGGCCTACCTCTTGGCCAGCAGCAGGGAACGGCTGCCGGAACGCCTGGCCGGGCGCTGGGCCCTGCGGGAGGCCTTCGGCAAGGCCCTTGGCACAGGACTGGATGGCTGGTCCTGGAAGGAACTTCGCTATGTGAACGGCCGGCTATGGACCGTGGGGGCTTTAGCCAACCTGCTGGCATCCCGGGACATCCAGACGCTGCATGGCAGTGTGAGTCATGATGGGGATCTGGCCCTGGCGGTGGTCATTCTGGAAGGCTGAAATTCAAGACCTGGCATCCGCCGCCGATCCCGGGGACAGGATGACTCGATGGATCCCATTCAGGCCAAGCAGCAGATGACCCTTGCCGAGTTCCGGAGCCTCCGGGACTTCATCTATGGCAAATCCGGCATTTTCTTCAGTGAATCGAAGCAGTACTTCCTGGAAAACCGCCTGAGCAAGCGGATCGCCGAGTTGAAGCTGCGGAGCTACGGGGACTACCTGTCCCTCCTCCAGGGCGGCCAAGGCAGCCAGGGGGCCGCAGAACTGAAGCAGCTCTTTGTGGAAATCACCACCAACGAGACCAGCTTCTGGCGGAACCCGCCCCAGATCGAGGCCTTCCAGAACATCGTGCTCCCGGATGCGGCCAAACAGGCCCGGGAACGGGGACAGAGCCGGCTCCGCCTCTGGTCAGCGGCCTGTTCCAGCGGCGAGGAGCCCTACACCCTGGCCATGATCTGCCAGGACCTGAAAGACACCGTCCTACGGGGGCTCACCGTGGAGATCCTGGGCACGGACATCAGCGAGAAGGTGCTGGCTCAGGCCCAGGATGCTGTCTACAACAGCTATACGCTTCGGAACCTGACGCCGGAGCAGTTGCAGCGCCACTTCATCCCCATGGGCAAGGACCTCTTCCAGCTGAAGCCCGAGGTCAAGCGTCTCACCAGCCTCCGGCATTGCAACCTGGTGGACTATCCGGCCTATCGCCAGCTGGGAACCTTTGATGTCATCTTCTGCCGGAACGTCCTCATCTACTTCGACGAGGCCGCAAAGGCCCAGGTGCTCAAGGGATTCCACGGCCAGCTCCATCCCAAGGCTTATCTGCTGGTGGGACACAGCGAAAGCATCCATGCTTTCAACACCGGTTTTGAACTGCTGCATTTCAGCAAAGCCATGGGATACCGGAAGCGGACTTAGAGGTAGGAGTTGAGTAATGCCCATCACCCCTCAAGACCTCATCGCGAACCTCGGGGACCTGCCACCCCTTCCGCAGGTGGCCTCCCAGGTGCTGCGGGTGTCGGCGGATCCCGACGCCAATGCCGAAGATCTGCGCAAGGTGATCTCCATGGATCAGGCTCTCACCAGCCAGATCCTGAAGATTTCCAATTCAGCAATGTTCGGAATGGTCCGCGAGGTCACCACCCTGACCCAGGCGATCATGACCCTCGGCTTCTCCACCATCAAGAGCGTGGTCATCGCCAGTTCGGCCAAGAATCTCTATCATCGTGGCGCCGTGGGACTCCAGGAACGGCTGATCTGGGAGCATGCCCTGGTTTCGGCCATCGCAAGCCGCGCCTTCGCGAAAAGCCTCCGGTTCCCGCGCATGGAGGAGGCCTTTATCGGTGGTCTGCTGCACGATATCGGGAAGTCGGTCATGGGCGTGAAATTCCCCGATCGCTACGGCACCCTGCTCCGGACCGTCTATAACGAGCAAGGCGTCTGCCTGGACCTCGAGCTGGAAACCTTCGGCTTCGATCACGCCATGGTGGGTGAAGCCCTGGTAAGCAAGTGGAATCTGGCCCCCAGCCTGCAGGCTGCCGTCCGCTGGCACCACGACCCCATCCACGCCCTGGAAACCCACCGGGAACTTGCCGCCATCGTGGCCCTGGCCAACCACCTGGCCCTGGAGGAGAAAGTGGGCATCGGCAACCCTCACCATCTTGAAGGTGCCTCCATGCAGGCCATGGAGATCCTCCAGCTAAGCCCCGAAGCCCTGGGCGGCATCAAGGAAAGTGTCAAGAGCGCCATCGAGCAGGACAAGACGATGATCGCGGAGTTCTGAATGATCACCCCGGAGCAGTTCACCTCGCGCATGAAGGCCAAGAACCTTCCGAGCCTCCCCCTGACGGTAGTGGCTCTGGGCGAAGCCGTTCAGGACGAACGCTGCACCGTGGACCGCATCCTGGGCATCCTGTCCATGGATCCCTCCCTGTCCGCCACCCTGCTGCGTCTTGCCAACTCGGCACTCTACGCCGGCGAGGGGTCTGTCCAGGACCTGCGCTCGGCTGTATTACGGCTCGGCTTCGACGCCATGGCCAACCTTGGTACCGGTGCCGCAGTCATCAAGAACTTGAGAAGCGGAACCCACCTTGATTCGCTAAAGCTCTGGCAACACAGCGTCGCCGTGGGCCTCACCGCCAAGGGCATCTGCATCCTGGCCAAGCGTCACGGCCAAGCCGAAACCGCCTTCCTGACTGGCCTGCTCCACGACATCGGCAAGATCGCCCTCGATACCTGTTACCCGGAGGACTACACATCCGTGCTTCAGAAAGTCGCTGAAGGTGCCTTCTTCGTGGATGCCGAACGCGAGATTCTGGGCATGGACCACGCAGAGGCCGGTTCACTTCTCGCCGCGAACTGGTCGTTCCCGCAGGCAATCGTCGAGGTGATCCGTGCCCACCATGATCCGGGGCCCGAGGACTTCCTGCCCAACCTGATCCACCTGTCCGACCTGCTGGTGCGCACCCGCATCCCCATGGGGCCCGCGGACGAGCACCTGATGATCTCCTTTGACGATCTGCCGGCCTTCAAGGCGGTCCTGGCCGGAGCCCTTCACAAGGATCTGGACGTGGAACGGATGACCTTCTCCATCGACGACGAAGTGGACCATGCCCTGGCCTTCGTCGAGGTGGCATTCCAGGCATAGGGGATAGATTTATGACGATCCGAATTCTGGTGGTGGACGACAGCCCATTCATGCGGAAATCCCTGCAGAAGATGCTGGAAGAGGCACCGGATTTGCGCGTGGTGGCTACGGCGCGGGACGGTGTGGATGCTCTCGAAAAAATCGAGGAACATAACCCCGACATCGTCACCCTCGACATCGAGATGCCACGCATGGATGGCCTCACCTGCCTGAAGAAGATCATGGCGGACCACCCCATGCCAGTACTGATGGTTTCGAGCCTCACTCAGGAAGGCGCCCAGGCCACACTGGATGCGCTCTCCCTTGGAGCCCTCGACTTCATCCCGAAGGAGAGCGGTTTTGCCAGCATGAGCATCCTGCAGATCCAGCAGGACTTGCAGGAAAAAGTGCGTCGTCTGGCCACAAGTCCGCGTTTCCACAAGGCCCCTCCGGCCTCCGCCAAGCCCCCCCAAACTCCCGCTGCACCCACAGGGGTTCGGCCCGTGGCCCTGCCGAGGACGCCCGCACCGCCGCCTCCATCGGATTCCAGGCTGGCATCCTCCCCCCAAGCTGAGCTGCTGGTAATCGGCACCTCCACCGGTGGCCCGAAGGCCCTGCAGGACATCCTTCCCACCCTTCCCGCGAGCCTGCCGGTCCCCTGCCTCATCGTCCAGCACATGCCGAGCACCTTCACCAGGCCCTTCGCCGATCGATTGAATGGCCTCTGCCAGGTTCACGTCAAGGAGGCGGAGCAGGACGAACCCCTCAAGGCCGGCACGGTCTATATCGCGCCGGGCGGCATCCACATGACCTACGGGGCCCGGGGTGGGAGGGGCCACATCGAGCTAAGTCCCGAGCCCGTGTCCTCCCTCCACCGGCCCAGCGTGGATGTGCTGTTCCTGAGTGTGTCGGAGCTGTTCCGGGGCCAGGTGCTCGCGGGAATTCTCACAGGCATGGGTTCGGACGGCGCCAAGGGCATGGAACAGTTGAAGCAGAAGGGAGCCTACACCCTCGCCGAGGCGGAGGAGAGCTGCGCGGTCTACGGCATGCCCCGCGCCGCCGTGGAGCGGGGCTGTGTCGATGTCGTCGCCCCGCTGGCCGACATTCCGGGCCACCTCCGCCGGCACTTCGGGATCTAGGAGACCGCCCTGGTGGACATTCCCGCGATCCTGGGATCCCTGCAGATTCCGGCCTCCGCGGCCCCCTCCGCCCCAGCCCTAATCAATCCCCTCCCGGGCCAGACTGTGGAGGCCACCCTCGAGGCCATCCTCCCCGAAGGCCTGCTGCTTCGCCTTCCGGACGGGACTCAGCTCCAGGCCCAGGGAACGCTGCCCTTCCCCGTAGGGAGTGCCCTCAATCTGATGGCGATGCCGCTGCCTGATGGCGCGGGTGTACGCCTGCAGGTGATTCGCGCGACACCCCCTCCGAGACCGGCCTTGCTGGCTCCTTTGGCGCTCGGCGAGGCGGCTGGGCTGATGGGTCGGATTCAGTCAGGCGAAGCCTTGACGCCCCTGGCGGACCTGCTGCGCAACCTGCTCCAGGCAGGCGCAGCCATGGCGGAACAGCCGGAAACTTGGTCGACTTGGATGAAGGAGGCCATGAAGACCCTGGCCGATCCCGCCGCCTCCCCGGATGAGTCGACCTTCCACCGGCTCCAGGCCAAGGAGGGGACGGGCTGGTTCGAACTGCCTCTGCCCTGGGCCCCTGGCGCCGAGCCCATGCGGATCTGGATCGAAGAAGAACAGAGCCCTTCGAGGAGGGAGAGCGAAAGGGTCCACCGCGTATTCCTGAGCATTTCATTCAGCACCCTGGGCGAGGTCCGGCTGGGACTGGAAGCGCGCAGCGCGGGATTGAGGGTGCGCCTGTGGGTCCAGGATCCTCAGCAGGTGGCGTCCATCCGCCACGATCTCGAAACGGAACTGGCTTCGCTCGGGCGTCCTGTGGATCTGCAGGTATTCGCCCTGCCCCCGGGAACGCTTGATCTCCGGGCCATGGCCGGGGCGAACCCCCTGCAGGCCATGGGCTGATCCCCGCTGGCTCAGCCCTTCCGCAGCTGCCGAATGAGCCTCGGCAACCGGTTCAGGGCCGCTTGGGCCTCCGCCCATTCCCTGTGGGGACGGGCCGGGAAGCCCGTGACGAAGCTACCCTCGGGCAAGCTCTTGGTCACCGAGCTGTTGCCGCCCACGACACTGCGGCTGCCGATCTCGATATGGCCCACCACGCCCACCTTGCCCGCCAGCGTCACGTAGTCGCCGAGCTTCGTGGAACCGCTGATGCCCGTCTGGCTCACCAGCAGACAGTGATTCCCCACCTGCACGTTGTGGGCGACCTGCACCTGATTGTCGATCTTCGTGCCCGCGCCGATACGCGTGGGGCCGAGCACACCCCGGTCGATGCAGACGCAGGCGCCGATCTCCACGTCGTCCCCCACTTCCACCCAGCCCACCTGGGGGATCTTGGCGTGACGACCCTCCACCAGCACGTAGCCGTAGCCGTCGCTGCCCACCACGGAATTCGCATGGATAGCCACCCGGTTCCCCAACTGCGTCCGCCGGTAGAGCACCACGCCGGGAAACAGCTCGCAGCCGTCGCCCAGCACGCAATCCTCTCCGATGTGAACGCCCGGATGCAGCACACAGCCCTTTCCGAGTACGGTGCGCGCGCCCACCGTGGCGCCAGGCGCGATGCGGGAGCCTTCCCCGATCACCGCGGTGGGGTGGATGGACATTTCGCTCCAGTCGGGAGGCGGCTCGGGGTGCAGCCAGCCGATGGCCTGGGCGAAGGCCCAGTAGGGATGCTTCACCCGCAGGATGGGGTGGTCCCCCAGATCCACCGTGGCATCCACGAGGATCAGACCCGCCAAGCTCTCTTTGGCCTTGGCGGCATATTTGGGATTGGCCAGGAAACTCACAGATCCAGTGCCAGCCTCCTCCAGGGGCTTCACTTCGGAAATCGGGCGATCCGGGGGACAATGCTCCAGGGTGCCGCCCAGACGTTCGGCCAGATCCTGCGCGGTCAGGGTCGTCACGGTCCGGGACATGGGGTCCTCCTCGTCAGCCTTCAGTCTTCAGCCTTCAGCCTTCAGTTTCCAGTCATCCGTTCGGAATCCATCATGCATCCAGTCCTATTCGAAATCGGTTCCTTTCCCCTGGGCACCTACGGGCTGCTGCTGGCCATCGCCTTCTTCGCGGGCACGGCCCTGGCCAAGCGCCAGGCGAAGCTGGACGGTCTCGCCCCCGCGGCCATCACGGACCTAGCCATCGCCCTGCTCATCTCCGCCATCCTCGGTTCAAAACTGTTGATGGTCGTGGTGGACCTGATCAATGGGGCTCCTCTGCGGGAAGTCTTCTCCCTCGGGACCCTGCGAGCCGGAGGCGCCATCCACGGCGGCATCATCGCCGCCACGGCAGTGTTCTTCTGGAACCTCCGCAAGGGCCAGGGCCTGCCCCTGCGAGTCACCGGGGACGCCATGGTGCCGGGCGTGGCTTTGGGCCAGGCCATCGGGCGGCTGGGCTGCTTCTCCGCCGGCTGCTGCTATGGCACCGAAAGCCAGGCCCCCTGGGCTACCACCTTCACGGATCCCATCGCCCACGCCTTCAGCGGCACGCCCCTGGGCATCCCCCTCCATCCGGTCCAGCTCTACAACACCTTCGCCAACCTTATTGTCATGGCGGTCCTCCTGGCGGTCCGACCCAAGCGGATCTTCCAGGGCCAGATCGTCGCCCTCTACTTCCTCTTGGAAGGCCTGGGCCGCATCATCACAGAGACTTGGCGGGGGGACGTGGATCGCGGTACGGGCTGGCTGGGCTGGGCCTGGCTCAGCACGGGACGACTCACGGGCCTGGCCTTCATGCTGCTGGGACTGGGGCTCTGGACGGTCTGGAGCCGACGGCAGGTGACTCAGGTCAGGAGTTCTAAATGATCAGCCTGCGCGCCGAAGAGGGCGCCCCCCGATTGGACCGCTTCCTGGCTGATCGCTTTCCCGAGATCCCCCGGGCCCGCTGGGATGTGCACGTCCGTACCGGCGAGATCAAAGTGAACGGACAGGCCGTGACCAAGGGCGGCGTGAAGCTTCGCCCGGGTGATCTGGTGGAAACGGAACTCCCGGTGATCGCTGTTCCAGCCACCCACCTGGAGGCCGAGGACATCGATCTGCCAACCCTGTACGAAGATGGCCAGCTGTGGATCGTGGACAAGCCCACGGGCATGGTCGTGCATCCGGGCCCGGGCCACGCCGGGGGCACGGTGGTGAACGCCCTGCTGCATCGGCTCCAGACCCCGGTGCTGCTGGAGTCCGTGGTGGAGGAGGCGGAGGACACAGAGGAACTGGCCTCGGGCTGGCCGGGCCTGGTGCATCGCCTCGATCGCTATACCACGGGCTGTCTCTGCCTGACGAAAACCGCCGAAGCCCAACGGGCCATCCAGGCCCAGTTCAAGGCCCGCACCGTGGAGAAGCGGTACCTCGCCCTGGTGCGCCATTCCCCAAAGCTGCCCCAGCTGGGCAGCCTGCTCATCGATGAACCCATCGCCCGCCACAAGCGGGACCGCCTGCGCATGGTGGTGGCCGCGGGCGGACGCCCCGCCCAGACCCGCATCCGCGTGCTGGCGCGCACCACGAGCATCGCCCTGGTGGAGTGTGAGTTGCTCACAGGGCGCACCCACCAGATCCGGGTGCACCTGGCCCACCTCCGGGCACCGCTCATGGGCGATCCCCTCTATGGCGGTCCCGGCCGCTGGAAGGACGTGGATGGCCAGGCTCTGTTGATACCTCATCCGGCCCTGCATGCCTGGAAACTCTCCGTGGATCATCCCGTGACAGGGGTTCGCATCGATGCGGAAGCCCCCATTCCCGCCGCCTTCCGGGCCCTGGCGGCAGCCCTGGGCCTGCCTGAGTTCTGAGGCGGGCGCATTGTCCGTTCGCGATGCGGTTACGGCCGATCAAGCCTCGCTGTTGTCAGTGAGCCCCCATTGGTCCCATAGCAGGAGCAGCAGCAGGCCCGGAATGGCCGCCATGGCGCAGACGGGGAAGTAGAGCTTCCAGCCGTACCAGTCGGCCATGAATCCCGTCATCCCGGCGAAGAGGGTGCGGGGCAGTGCCGTCATGGCGCTGAAGAGGGCGTACTGGGTGCCCGTGTAGGATCGGTTGCAGCTGCCCATGAGCAGGGCGATGAGCGCGCTGCCCCCCATGCCGTAGGCCAGGTTCTCCAGGGAGTTTGCGGCCACCAGCAACGACAGGTGGCGGCCCAGCATCGAAATGGCCCAGAAACCCAAGATGCTGCTGGCCTGCACGAAGCCGCAAATCCAGAGCGCCTTGCGCAGGCTCATGCGCATGAGCATCCAGCCGCCGATGAGGCCGCCCAGGATGATGGCGAACATGGCCGTGGTCTTCTGGACCGTGCCGATCTGCATCTTGGTGAAGCCCATGCCTCGCAGCAGGAAAGGCATGGTCATGGCTTCCGCCAACCAGTCCCCCAGTTTGTAGAATACCGTAAAGGCCAGGAGGAGCACGATACCCCGGCGTTGGAGCAGGTCCTTCATGGGCCCCACCACCGCCTCCTGAAGGGTGCGCGGCGCCCGGGCCACGGCATCGGTATTCGTGGCCAGCCAGGTTCCCAGCATCCCCAGGCAGGTCAATGCGGCCATGAGCAGGTAGCTGGTCCGCCATCCGAAGACCTGGGCCAGGATCATCGCTAACCCGCCACTCACCAGCATGGCCACACGATAGGCGGCGATGTGGATGCTGTTGCCCAGTCCCAGGAATTTCTGCTCCAGGGCCTCGGCCCGCCAGGCGTCCACCGCGATGTCAAAGGTGGCGCTGGTGATGGCCACCGCCAACGAAAGCCAAGCCACGCGATAGAGATCCAGACGGGGTTGAGAACGGGCGAGCTGGAACAAGGCCACGGCCATGCCTAGCTGCATCAGCATCATCCAACCCCGGCGCCGGCCCAGTCCCGGCAGGGCATAGCGGTCCAGGAAGGGCGCCCAGAACACCTTAAGGCTGTAAGGCAATGTCACGAAGCTGAAGAGGCCGATGGTGCCGAGACTCACTCCTTCGTCCGTGAGCCAGAGTTTCAAGGTCGAACCCGTCAGGAAGAGCGGCAGCCCCGAGGCAAACCCGAGCAGGACGAGGACCATGATGCGGCGGCGAGGCATGGGAGATGGTAACGGGTGCGAGGTCGCAGTGCGCTCATGGCGATGGATCACTTCAGCGGGGGCTCCGGCCCGGCATGGGTGTGCAGGTCGTGGACCAGGTGGCCCCCGAGGTGGCCGGTGCGACCCAAGGCCAGGACGCCCGCGGCGCCCAGCAGCAGCCAGAGCACCAGCAGGCCCGGTTCCAGATTGCGGGACAGGGCCCGCTTCCGCAGCAGCGGAAGGGTCCAGAGCACGGCGAAGGCCACGCCCAGCAGCCCGAAGATCAGCGTGGTCCATTGGGCCGCCAGCTCGTGGTCGCGCACCCCCGCGAGCAGGGCCGGGGTGGCGCGGGCGTAGCGCTCCACGGCCTCGCCAGTTATCAGTGCCAAGATCAAGCCGCCGATTCCGAGCACCAACAGGATCAGGGCCGAGGCGTGGATCCCCCGCCGCTGGGCGGGCCACAGCAGGCCCACCAGCACCAGCAGGGGGGCCACGGTAAGAAGGGTGATGGGGAAATGGACAATGGCCGGGTGGATGTGGTTCCAGGGCGGCATGGGACCTCCTGTGGTGTCGCTTCCCTACCTATCCATACTCCGGGCAGGAAGTCTCAGATTCCATCGCCGGATTTCAGTTCGCCTCGCGGCCAGGTGCCAAGGAGGCCGGAGGACCCGTCGCCGGGGATCACAGCTACACTGCTCCGCGGAGAGCACCATGGCCAAGCCTTCGAACGCCCCTGTCCCCTATGATCTCCACCCCAGTGTAGCCTACGTCCAGTCCATCCTGTCGAACCTGGAGGCCAATACCGGCCGCAGCCTCGAGGCCTGGGTGGCCCTGACCCGGAAGGCCGCCCCCGCCGAGACCAGGGCCCGTATCGCCTGGCTGAAGGAGCAGGGACTGGGGACCAACCAGGCCTCGCTGGTGGCCCAGCGGGCCGGCAATGAACCGGGCCATGCCTTCGGCGAGACACCCGAGGGCTACCTCGTGGCGGCACCGGGCTACGTGGACACCCAGTACGGCGGCAAGAAGGCGGCGCTGCGGCCCCTCTTCGAGCGCATCGTCAGCCAGGTCCGTGGACTGGGCGCGGACGTGAAGGTCTGCCCCTGCGAAACCATCGTGCCCTTTTACCGGAACCACGTCTTCGCCGAGGTGAAACCCTTAGCTTCGCGCCTGGACCTCGGCCTCGCCCTTGGCGATCCGGCCACCGTGAAGGATGCCAGCGGCAGGCTTAAAGACACCGGCGGCTTCAAGAAGAAGGACCGCATCACCCACAAGGTGGAGATCACGTCCGAAGCCGACCTGGCGATCGCGCTGCCCTGGCTCAAACGGGCCTACGAGCGGGATGGGGGCTGAAACGCAACGCCAACCATTTGAACTGGTCGGCGCCTAAGAAATCGCCACGCTCACGAGATTCACCTTCAGCACTCGCTCCAGGTCCTTCGGATCCAGTTCCATCAAAAAGCCCCGGCTGCCGCCGTTGAGGTAGATGCGGGGCAGGTCGAAGATAGTGGCCTCGGCGTGGATAGGCATGGCCTTCTTCGTGCCCAGGGGGCTGGTGCCGCCGACGAGGTAGCCGCTGTGCCGGTTGGCCACCTCGGGTTTGCAGGGCTGTATGGACTTGGCGCCGATCTGCCGGGCCAGTTCTTTCGTGCTCACCTCGCGGTCGCCGTGCATGAGGACAATCAACGGCGCGGCCAGCTCGTCCTCCATGATCAGGGTCTTGATGACTGCGTGTTCGTCCACGGCCAGCTCTCGGGCGCACACCTTCGTTCCGCCGTGCTCCTCGTAGCGGTAGAGGCGTTCCATGAAGGGGACGCCTGCCTGCTTGAGCAGTCGCGTGGCGTTGGTGGAAGGTGCTTTAGACATGGCATGCCGTTCCCTGAGATCATGGTCCCATGACTTGGCACGTGGTGATCGCAGGGGGCACCGGGGAAGTGGGCAGGCAGCTGCTGGCCCTGATGGCAGACCGGCCCGACCTGTCCGTGCGGGCCCTGGTGCGCAGGCCCGGGTCTCTGCCGGCCGCAGCCAATGTCGAGGAAGTCCCCTTCGATTACGAGGATGCTTCGGCCTACGGTCCCCTCTTCAGCCCGCCCTGCGATCTGCTGCTCCTCGCCCTGGGCACCACCCGGGCCAAGGCCGGCAGCGATGAGGCCTTTCTCCGGGTGGACCGCGACTACCCCCTGCGGCTCATCTCGGCCTTGGCCGCCACGCACCCGGATGCGCGGGTGGGCGTGGTGAGCAGCGTGGGCGCCGACCGAGCCCGCGGCCTCTACTTGGGCGCCAAGGCCGCCGTGGAGGAAGAGCTTGCGGCCCAGGGGCTGGCCCACGTCATTGCCCGCCCCTCCTTTTTGCGCAGTGACCGCTCGGAGTTCCGGCCCCTGGAAGTCTTCATCAATCGCCTAATCGCCCCGATCTGGCTGGCCTTGGGGCGGGGTCTGTTCCCCCGCAGCCGCGGCTGGTGGCGCTGGGCGCCCGTGCACGTGCGGGAGGTGGCCGCCGCCCTGCTCGGGGCTGCCCTGACCCTGGAACCCGGCCAGCGGCGCATCCTCGAAGGCCTGGACCTGCATCCGGGATCCGTCGCCCGGTGGGGGAGGCCATGAGCGCACCCCTGGCCCTCGTCACCGGTTCCTCCAGGGGGCTTGGCCGGGAAGTGGCCCGGCGCCTTGCGGAGGAAGGCTTCGAGGTCCTGGCGGGCGTCCGCACCCCCGCGGCCATGAAACCCCTTCCTGGCGTCGAGGTTCTTCCCCTGGATGTCTCGGATCCTGCATCCATCGCCTCCGCCGCTGCCTTCGTGAAGGCGCAGTACGGTCACCTCGATGTGCTGGTGAACAACGCGGGCATTCTGCTGGACCAAACCACCGGACTGCTGGATTTGACAGCGGATCTGCTCCGCCAGACGCTGGAAACGAACGCCATCGGTCCCCTCCTCATGGCCCAGGCCTTCGCGCCCCTCATGGGCAAGGGCGGCCGCATCGTGAACGTGAGTAGTGCCGGCGGCCAACTCAGCAGACCCTCCACCTGGTCTCCCGCCTATTGCATCTCCAAGACCACCCTCAACGCCATCACGGTCCAACTGGCGGTCGCCCTGAAGCCCCGCGGCATCGCGGTGAACGCGGTCTGCCCCGGCTGGGTGCGCACCGACATGGGTGGCCCCGGGGCGCCCCGCAGCCTCCAGCAGGGCGCCGATAGCATCCTGTGGCCGGTGCTCAAAGCTGACCCCACTATCACCGGCGGCCTCTGGCAGGACGGGAAGCGGATCGACTGGTAGGACCCCGCCGGTCACCCTGAAGTCCGTGGCCCATGGAGGAATCGAGATGGAAGGCACCCCCCGAGCCCAGCTGACTCGGTATCAGGATCAACTCGCCGCGAAGACGCCCCCCGCCCGGCTGACCCTGTGGATCATCGGCCTCAACGTCGCCGTCTACTTCGGGATGCTGGTGTCCGGCGTCCATGTCCTGAATCCGAGCATTACCGATCTCTTGCGCTGGGGCGCGAACCTCGGGTACTTGACCACCTCCGGCCAGTGGTGGCGGTTGTTCACCTGCACGTTCCTGCACATCGGAATCCTTCACATCTTGTTCAACATGTTCGTCCTGTGGGACATCGGGCGCTTCATGGAGCGCCT
>Ga0182021_10003033_pt1 | contig 19739 bp, 20 predicted proteins | sample 612E3MmetaG_FD_120493 | JGI IMG/M metagenome (GOLD analysis project Ga0182021, IMG submission 120493) | Permafrost microbial communities from Stordalen Mire, Sweden - 612E3M metaG (Illumina Assembly) | ecosystem: Environmental > Terrestrial > Soil > Wetlands > Permafrost | place: Sweden... | reverse complement strand
TTACGACATTTGTTGACCGGGTTATTGATCAGGATAACTCTGGCGGGTAATCTGGTGTCATGAGTCCTGGATTTTTTCCCTCCCGCCAGTAAGACATTCCAGTCAATCCCTGATTCCGGGAAGATGGACCCCGACTAAAAAGAGTCTTTGCAAAGTCGAATTGAATATCCGCTGACACATGTCCCATTTCCGGATCAAGTTTAAGCAGGGATGATCCGGGTTGCCAAAACCTGTTGTTCTTCGTTGAAATGATATCCGGGCCAGTCGCATTGTTGAACAAATTCGGGTAAATGTTCCGGACCATGAGGTTATTCCAGGGACACGTTTGATTTCCGCCCAATCGCGGATCTGATGCAGGGAGATGACGGCCGTCATCACCGGCTCTTCATGTACATCTCCTCGGGATAACGTACTGCACGACATCTCTGTCATTCCAATCTCTAGGAAAATGGTGGTATCCCGTGTAGCGTACAATTGCAATCGGAGGTGAGAGAAGCATTCCTTGTTGTTAAGGAGAACACTTAAATATCGTGCAGCGAGAAGAAACCCATTGGAGATAAATCATGAAACCCTTATCAGCTCTCAGGGCCAACGAAAAAATTCAGATAATCACCCTTGCTTTCCTGACCATTTTTTGTATCTTCATTGAAATAATCCTGCATTTTTACCTTGGTATATCAACCGGCTATACCCATTTCTTCTATATACTGCTCGTGCTCGCCGCGATCTGGTACCAAAGGAAGGCAGTCATCCTTGCCCTCTGTCTTGCTGTCACCCATTTCAGTATCGGATTTTTTGTATTCGACGAACCTCTCTGGGTACCTTTCCTGAGATCGGCCATGTTTGTTTTGGTCACACTCCTCGTGGGTATCATGTCTGAGGGGCTCAAAAAAGCTGAGAAGACAGTGTGTATAACAGCAAATGAATGGGAAATGACCTTTAACGTAACTTCTGACGGGATCTGCCTGCTTGATAAGGACCAGAAGATCCAGCGCTGCAACCGGGGTATGGTCGACATACTCAACGGTATTCCGGTTAAAGATCTTATAGGTAAACCCTGCTGGAAATTTGTGCATAATACCCCCGGGCCAATCGTGGAATGCCCGTTTGATGAAGCAAAGAAGACGCTCACACGACAGACTGTTGATGTGCCAGAAGGAAAAAAATGGTTCGAGGTAACGGTTGATCCGATTCTTGACGGTTCCGGTGTATTTACCGGCGCTGTTCATATCATGCGCGACATCACTGAGCGCAAAGTCATGGAGGAATCTCTCCGGCAATCGCACCAGATCCTCCAGACCATCCTGGATACAATCCCGGTCCGGGTCTTCTGGAAGGATCTTGACCTGAAGTATCTCGGCTGCAACCGCCCGTTCTCACTGGATGCAGGATTTTCTGAACCCAAAGAACTGTTCGGGCAGGATGATTACGCTATGGGCTGGCGTGAACAGGCAGAAATCTACCGGGCTGATGACCGTAGTGTAATTGCAAGCGGAACGGCAAAGGTGATGATTGAAGAACCCCAGAAAACACCGGATGGGAGGACCATATGGCTCCTGACAAGCAAAGTTCCCCTTCGTGCCGCTACGGGAGAGATCTCCGGGGTACTTGGGACGTACATGGATATCACCGAATACCATACTGCAAAAGAAGCTATCCGTGAAAGCGAGGAGAAATACCGGGCCTTCTTTGCGACATCGAAGGACTGTGTTTTTATCACGTCAAAAGACGGGAGATTTTTGGATTTCAATGACGAAACCCCGGCATTTTTTGGGTACCGCAACAGGGAAGAGTTTTGCATGGTCAATGTGCAGGATCTCTATAGTGATGCAAATGAAAGGCAGGATCATATCAATGCGATTGAATTATCTGGTTTTGTCAAGGATTATGCCGTGGATCTTCGTAAGAAAGACGGGAGTATCCTCCATGCACTGATAACTTCGGTTGCACGAAAAGATATCTTGGGAAAAGTTATCGGGTTTCAGGGCACGATCAAAGACATCACCGAACAGAGGCATGCGGAAGATGCGCTCAAAGAGAGCAACCAACGCTATATTTCCTACATCAAGGAAGCCGCCATGCGGCTCAAGACCCCGGTTGAAGTAGTTAAACGTAACATCGCTGCGATAATCAAAGATGTCAGCGCGGGAGATCTTGATAATAACCAGGTTCTTCTTGAGCTCCAGCTCCAGGTAAAGAATATGGAACAGATACGGCAGAATATCCTCGACCTCAACAAGACAATTGTCGATGGATACGGGGAGATATCCCCTGCATCGAAGCAGTTCCTCACAGAATAAGGTGATGGATAGTGGAATTTTCTTTAAAGGACATGAAGGCACATGGGTTGTATCTTATCATGTCATCACCCAGTGAGATCCGTAATAAAAATAGAGAGCTGATTGGAAAGGTCGTGTCAGAAGATTATTACGTATTAGTGGTCACGACAAACCAGCCGTCCGATATCCTGAAAAAAAATTATGAAAAAAATGGTATTCCACTTGACAGGATCCATTTCGTTGACACCGTGACAAAATATGCAATGGGTCGGGATCCATTGCCCGCAAAAAACTGCTGGTTTGTCAACAATCCGGCGAACCTCACCGATATCGGGATAGCCATCACCCAGACGTTACAGGTTCTTGAAGGAAAAAAAGTCTGTCTGCTCTTTGATTCTGTCAGTTCGATGCTGATTTACCTGTCCTCCCAGAATATTACCAAGTTCATCCACTTCGTCACCAATAAGCTCCGGATATTGAATTTCGCTGGGATTTTTCTTGTTGTTGAAAAAGGCATTGACCCGGATGTGCTGGATCAGCTGAAATCATTTGTTGATGTGGTGGTTGATGTTCAGAAAACTCCTTGAGGATCCTTAAAGATGTTTCCACAAGCGCATTGAGACAGCACGCCTCTCATCGTATGGAATCACCTGAGGCCAGGCGGATTCGCTGACCGGCGAATCCCGTTAAAAGAGCCATATCGCAGGCAATGCCGGGCGAGAAGTGATCTCAAATCTCGGGGATACTTCCTTTTCCTGCACCACTCTCTTTTTCAAACAGATTAATTAAACTTGGTCACCTGAATTGACCGGTTCTCGCAGCCTTACCATTCGCCCATCGATCTCCTGGCATTTTTTTAAGCGATTGAGAATAAGGAATCACCGCAAAAAAGGGTATAGTCTCATTCTAGCGACTAAATAATTCACATTTTTGTGAATGGATACTTGCTTGCTTTGACGCTCCAGTGGACTCGCCATGGGCTCATCCCCGCCGCCGTGGCGTCCCCAAATTGCAATAATCCCTCATGAGAAAAAAGGGAAGTGATCGTTGAAATCCCCGACTGTTATTCAGAATTATGCCAAGCGCAGGGGTTGGTCAAGGTAGGAGACAGACATTGTCGCCTCCTTGATTATTGACCGGTTTTTTTCTTTTGATTGATCTGATAACGTGACTTTTTTCATGATGAATCCGGGAACAGTTATCATAGTAATTTTCTCTCGGTATTGCAGAACAATTCTGGTTGTTAAAATGATAATATATCTTAAAAAAATAATGGCCGGTAACTTCCTTTATCGGGTTACGTCACGGTGAATTTGCTGGCACTGGTTACTGTTGAGCTGTCCGTGTTTGTAACAGTGACACTATACAGCCCGGTCGTTGCTCCTGCAGGTATGATCAGAGTACCGGTAATCTGCGTTGGCGAAACAACATTGACATTTGTCAGAGTTATTGTAGTCGGGGCCCGGGTATACGAAACTGTAACGCCGGGCTGGAATCCGGTCCCGGTAATGGTCAGGACCGGAGCAGTGCCGCGGGCACCGGTAGCGGGTGCATTGCTGGTGAACGTGGGTGTCACGGCATTGACCGTGAAAGTCATGGTTCCGGATGACTGCCCGTCCGTATTGGTAACCATAACATTCCAGGTGCCCGAGGTAACCCCAGGAAGGTTAACTGTGCAGGTGATTTGAGTCGGTGATACTACCGTTACCCCATTTGCAATTATGTCTGAAAATCCTGATCGCGTCAACTTCACCGTTGATCCTGGCTGGAACCCGGTGCCGGTTAGGGTAATTACCACCGGCCATCCCCTGTTTGCGGAGGTCGGAGCCCTGACTGAAAGTGTCGGGGATGCACCGGTTACTGTAAATCCATTGGCAAGTGTTCCGGTATCGGAATATTGGTTGGTAACGGTGATATTCCGGCTTGCTGCTGTCGCACCGGTCAGGTCAAAAGTACAGGTTATCTGGGTTGCCGAAACTACGTTGATATTCGTCGCGATGATATCCGGGCCAGCCGCACCGTTGACAAATCTGACAGCTGCACCAGACAGGAAGTTGGTTCCGGTGATACGCTCGATTACCGTCCAGCCTCGGACCTGGGTGAGATTTGTTATGGCTGTCACCGTGGGAAGTGGGCTCTTCACCAGGAATCCCCCGGGGAGATTACCAGACTGGCCATCGGTATTGGTGATAACGACATCCCAGAATCCAGGAGTATCCCCGACCAGATTGAACTGGCAGGTGATCAGGTTCGGAGATAAGACAACGATCCCTGATCCAATCTGGGTGGTACTGCCACTCCTGACAAGGGTGACGTTCGCTCCGTTCTGAAATCCGGATCCGGCTATCGTTATCGAAGCAGGAGTAATCTGGAGGGAGGAAGCGGGCAGGATGGCAGATAGTGCAGGAGACGTGGGGGGATTAACGGTGAATCCGTTGGCAAAGGATCCGGATTGGGTATCAGGATTTGTCACAATAATATTCCATGCACCTGTTGCAACATCCGTAAGATTAAAGGAACACGTTATCTGGGTCGGGGATACGACCACTACTGCGCCTGCCGAAATATTTGCATAGCCGGAACGGGTCAGGTTGATCCGGGCATTATTCTGGAATCCCCGTCCGGCCAGGTTCGTAACCGTAACCACGGTTCCCTGCACTCCGGTATTAGGTGTAATGCCGGTGATGGCCGGTGCATTGGCGATGACGGCAAATCCGTTTATCTGCATTCCTTCAGTGCCATCAGCATTGGTGACAACAATATTGCGCGTGCCGGGAGGTGCCCCGGTAAGATCAAAAGCGCAGTTAACCTGGTTCTGGTTCACTACGACGACACCAGTTGCGAAAATATCAGGATAGGAAGAGCTGTTCAGCCTGACCGTTGCCAATGGCTGGAAACCGGTACCGGCGATACTGGCAGCGGGAACGGAGGAATCCCCAATGCCCGAATCCGGGGTGATTCCCGTGACAGTGAGTCCCGGATTCCTGACCGTGAAACCGTTGTTGAGCACTCCCGACTGTCCATCAGTATTTATCACGGTTACATCCCATAATCCCGGGGATGTCCCGGCAGGAAGGGACACAGTGCAGGTAAGGTTTGCTATATCAAGCACACTTACGTCTGATGCAAAAAGATCAGGGTTTCCAAGGCGGGACAGCTTTACCAGGGCACCACTGACGAAATTCGTCCCGGTAAGATTTCTGATGCTTACCAAACTGCCACTGGTCCCGGAATTCGGGGCTAACCTGGTCACAGATGGTGCAGGACCTGCCGGCACAACTGTAAAACCATTGGGGAGAGCCCCCTGCGGGGAACCGGGATTGGTTACACTGACATCCCACGGGCCGGTAGCAGCACCATTGAGATTGACGCTAAAGGTAATTTGGCCCGTTGAAACCACAATCACATTCGTGGCCGTGAGTACAGATGATCCACGGGTAAGTTTTGCTGTTGCACCGTTTATGAACCCGGAGCCGGATATGCTTACGGAGAGGGTTGAACCGGTTATCCCGGCATTGGGGGCTATACCCGTAACGACAGCTGCTGATCCCGGGGTCGGAATCGCCGTCGGAACGGAAGTCGGAATACCCCCGGCAAAATCCGCAAAGACAAGGACAGTCCGCGATGTGCCACTGGCATACACTACCTGAACTTTTCCCGGCAGTGTCCCGGAAAGATATTCAAGTGTTTCACCCTGCGACCAGGTTGTCCATCCCAAACCCCGGATTGTAAAATTTGATGTCCTGTCAACGCCATCCACCAGTATAATTATTTCCTGATTTGAAACTGTATCACCCCCGCCGTGATAGATATCGATCGTGTCTTTGCCATTTGACGAAATGACTGCCTCGAGTGCCGGGATCTTTTGTAGGGGTGGCTGGGAGGTGAGCACAACTCCGATAATTGCAATTGCGGTCACAACAATAGATATAAGCATCACTGAGCCGATCACTTCTGATACCGCAGAATCATTACGTTTCTTCTTTTTAGGTTCCTGCATCATCGTTGCCAGTCTTCTATGATCCCATGCACCGTTAACCCAGTGTTGAGCGTTTTGTCTCATTAGTCTATCTCTTACCACAGCAGACAGGATTCATAATCAACGAATATCCGGGATCTCATTCTTTCACAATCTCTATTGCTGAAATCTTGGGGTTCTCCAGACCCTTAATAAAGTCTATATCAAGGATGCCGTCGTTAACCGTAACCTGGTACGTCCCATCGGTTGCCGAGTAAAGACCGGATGTTGAGTAAAGGTAAAGATTGGAAATCACCTGTTTTCCTTCAATTGCCACATTGAATATTCTCGGATTATCCGGATTGATACCGTCATAGATCTCGGCAAATTTCAACGTCACCCGGTAATTACCGTTCGGGACTGTAAACCGGTACTGCCCGTCCCCCCCCGAGAACCAGCTTTCCGTCTGATAGAGTGTTGGATCCGAGGTATTGGTAATGCTTTCTCCTGTTGAATAGGTATTCCTGTTTTCACTGTATCCCCAGCTTCCGGGAGAATATTGTTGATCTGCCGACCAGGAATTATTCTTTATATCAGTATACGCATCGTCTCCGCAATTCACCCTGATGGTTACCATGGCTTTTCCTAGGGAGAGGATGATCTGTGGGGAACTCCCGCTGTTATACACGACTAAAAGATTGTCCGGTACCGGCTGATCTGCGGGAATATTGTATACCAGGATATCACCGACTTGCCAGCTTGTCCAGTTATTTCCCTCTCTGGTTTTAAAAAAATTTTTCGTTTCATTCCCGTTTATTAAGAAAGAAACATCCGCTTTCTGGAGTGTATCTCCCCCCTGATGACTGAGGATGATGGAATGATCAACCGTTGTGAAATCCGCGTCAAGTGCGGGAATTTTCTGATGGGTGGGATTGGAGAGGACGCTGACACCTAACAGTGCCACGCCGATACCCACTACAGAAACAAGAACAAGTGCACCAAGAACATCAGAGAGTCCGCTGTCATGATTCATATTCTTCACGGGGCGACTCCACCGGCGCCGTAGATTGCAGTTGAGAAAGTTCCCGTCGCTGCAATCACATTGATATCATTCCAGCTGTCAGTTGAATCGTAACCATTCATGGTGATACTACTCTCATTACCCGCAATATCCGTGTGGAAATTCGGCACGCCGGCGACGGTTGCAGTATAATCAAAGTAGTTCTTCCACATGGTCCTTGACTGGTTGTTCGTGGTATTGACCGCGATTTTTATCCACTTTGTGTTGGCACTACCCGGTGCATAGGGAAGCGTACCTACACTATCAAGATGTGTTTTTACCTGAACTGAACTACTGCCCCCGACGATCCCCCTGGTATCCGGATCAAAGGTGAGTGCATTGATATTCACGACAACAATTTTTTTGGTTACAACAGGATCATTGTTGTAATTGAATGAAATTTGCGGTGGGAGCTTGTAGGTAATATTTCCATCGGTCTGGGAAAGGAAAACACCTCCCATCTGGTAGAAATATGTCTGGGGAATCCAGTAATTATTCTGTCCACGGAATTCCAGAGCACCCATGGGAATTGGCTGGAGGGAATATGTCATTTCTGTGTAGCCATAGGTCACATTACCGTTGCCTTTAATGTGGGGGGTAAAGTGAAGAATATCGAACTGGTCCAGGGTAGTTGACAGGATTAGAGTATCGGGAATCTGAATCAAAGATTTCAGCCCATATGCGTCATCCAGCAAATCAACGGTATATGCACCTGCCGAAATGGTCTTGTAAACAGTAAGATCCTGCAATGACACCATATTTCCTTTTATCACGGTCACACTGATATCAGATCCGGTATAGTTGGATGCCGGAGTTGATACAAGACACGAGACTGTGCCCCCTTCATTCGAGCTGATAACCTGGCCTGGCGGACAGGAAGACGCGGACTGCACAACGCTGTATGCGTCATAATGCGCGAAACGGGGTGTGAGATTTACCGTTGCCAGCCACCCCGAACCTTGAACCTGGATTCCATAAGCGGTATCTTTTGAAAGGTCATTTGCGGTGATCCCTGAAATATTGACATAGATGTGTTTTGGAATGTTCTCAATATGTGTTGGAAGATCCACGGCGTCATTCACTGAATCGTTGAGGATAAGGGAACGTGATGTAAGCGAGAGTGTTTCTGAATTTTTTGTCCTGTCATTAATTGCAACAACTCCGGATGATCGTACCGGGCTCATAATGGGGATAAAGCTCAGAACTCCCTGTGTATTTCCCCCTTCTGTCCCCAGGGTAAACGAATTGCTGACCGTTGTTCCGACTTTATTGTTATTGAAAAGCGAATCAAGACTGAGTTTGTATTCAATAAACTGGTCCCGCACCTGGTTCATATGGAGTATTTCATTGTCTCGTCCTTGCGCAGGAACCCCGTAGGTGAGATAAATAGAAGCTATAACAACGATCAGGCCGATGATCAGAACAAACCCTATTACTTCAGAGAGTCCCTCTTCTTGAGTGGGGTATATCCGAGAATTTTCGCTCATTTCTTAAGATTCCTTTGGTAATGATTCATATAAATGTTGTTCGTCAGGAAATTGCGGATTTTTACGACAAAACAGGAAAAACCTCCGCAAATCTTCCTGTTTTACCTCCAGGAACGTCCGTCGTGATATCAATGCAGGCAGGGGTAATGCCCGGGAAACGTGAAGGAATATAGAAGAGTGCATTGATTATTTTGACCTGTAAAATCCAGTTATTTCTTTTCCGAGGAGTTGTCATTTCGCAATCATCATCAGGTTTCTTCTGCTCCTTCGGCTGTGGCGACCCCAACAATGCTATCGACCTGTTTTGCCGGCCAATCATCCGAAAGACCGATGCTGAAAACCAGGTTATTTTTTTTATTCGGATTTATTTTGCAGAATCTTCTCAAAAATATCATTGTCAAAATAAAAAATACAGGATCTGAAGAGATAATTCACTCAAAAAAAGGATAATAAAAAGTACATATCCCAAATCATAAAAAAATCACATCGTATGCATATCCGGTCACTTCAACTGCTTCACGACACCTTCCTGGCGGGAAATTGCTACCCTTTTAACCTCGACGTTATCCAGAATACTGACAGGCTGGAATTTTCCAGTCCCTTGACATTTTTCATCGGAGAGAACGGTTCAGGAAAATCAACCCTTATCAGGGCTATCGCCCGCAGTTGAATGGTCCACATTTGGGAAGAGCGGGAGGGAAACAGGGACTGCTACAATCTCTATGAAGACCTGCTGAACCAGGACCTCCGGGTCGAGTGGACCTGCGGGAAGGTCCCGGGATCGTTCTTTGCTTCAGAAATTTTCCGCCATTTCGCCGAGATCCTTGATGCATGGGGCAACTCCGAATACCTGACCTTTTTCGGCGACCATTCCCTTATACTTAAATCCCATGGCCAGTCCCATATGACATTTTTTAAGAACCGCTTCAGCCGAAAGGGACTTTTTCTGCTGGACGAGCCGGAGAATGCACTCTCACCAGGGATGCAGCTCGAACTGGTACGGTTGTTGCGGTAGCTCGTCAACCTGGGGGATGTCCAGTTCATCATTGCTACCTATTCGCCGCTCCTCTTAGCCGTTCCTGAAGCGGAGATCTATAGCTTTGATAGCAGCCCGATCCGAAGGGTTTGTTATGAAGCTACCCATTATTACCGGATCTACCGGGATTTGCTCAATAACCGGGAGAAGTACTTTGATGAAATCCGAAAAAAAATGATAGGGGCCTTGTCCTGTATACCATCATTGAATATTTCTTTCAAAAATAGCTGCCGCGTCTCTTTTTGGCGGAACAAGCATGGTTCGTTTGCACAATTATTGGCCGTGATTTATCTTTTTTTAACTCGAAAAAAATCATCAGACGTTCTCCTGAAGCTTTTCCGTGCTTTTACTCCATGCAGCCTGCGTAAATACACAGGGGGGGCTTCATCTGTTGTAGTGTGATAACAAGGAGAAGGATAACCTCGTAATTACAAAACTAGTGTTAATCCCCGGAAAGGGATGTGTCCAGTCCGTTAATGTACTGTTTTAAAAAATTGTGAAAATCAGGGCACTTAAGGAAATCTGATAAAAGAGCTCCAACGCTCTCGGGGCTTTGACAGTGCCCCCACTCGCCACAGGGGCATTCCCCGAGGCGCGATAGACGAAGACGGTTTCAGAAACCTTTTGGAAAACGGTTAGGTTAAACGTTGGTATCAATGGGATGCTCCCCTTGGGCTGCTTTTCCTTTGGGGAGAGAGCGGATTCCCTCACACTTCGGAAGGAAAGTGGTAACATAGAATATCCGAATACGAATAGTGGGTTTTCGATCCATTTTATTGCCATTGTTTTTTCTTCTTGTTGCCGCAACCTGTATACTCCTGCTCATCACGGTGCGCAATCGTGCTCTCTGTATCCGCACATTTCTTTGCCTATCTCCCGTTTGATCCGGTGATTGCGCAGGCGCTCCAGAAGGAACAGGGCACGGTATTTCTCGCTATGCAGTCGGTCAGTATACGGGGTGAAACCTGGATAGAAGCAATACTGGTTGGAACAGTTATGACGATCTTCCTTGTATGGCGTCTCTTTCCTGAAGCGGTTTCTTTGCTCGCCAGCGCAAGCAGTGTCGGGCTTACTTCAGTATTAAAAGTGCTTATCAGCAGTTCACGGCTCCCCGCTTTTTTTCAGAACCCGACTGACTTTTATCTTTCCGTCGACCAGTACAGCTTTCCCAGCGGGCACTTCTGCTTCTACGTTGTCTTCTTTGGTTTTGTTGCCTTTCTCGCATGGTCATTTCTTTACGGGCGTGCACGGTGGTTCGTAGTTGTCATCTGTGTGTCCCTAAATGTGCTCATCGGCCCTCCCTTGTATATCTCGGGGCCCACTGGACAACCGATGTGATCGATGGTTACGTATTCGGCGCAGTGTGGCTGTATGCGATAATTCTCGGGTACTTCCGGGAAGTACAGCGATACAGGAAGAAAAGGAATGTAATGAATGGAAAAGGACAGTTTGAAATAGGGCGTTTTATCCACCGGGATAATCATTGTATCCATCGATAAGCAGGCAAAAAAATCTTTAAAAATATCCGGCTATTCGATGATACCTGCTAAACGATTCACGCTCTTTCTTCCATAAAATGCTTAACCCACTCACTTCTTTTTTCCGGTGAGAGTGGTTCAGGTACAGGATAGTTCTCTTCAAATATCGGAGCTGTGCGACGGTACATGATTCCAAGGCCAATCCGGGCATCGGTGTTATAATCCCATTCCCTGGCTTTCCCGTATGCGGCGTTGTAAATTCCTGCATCGGACTCATCCCAGTCAAAGATACGCGCATCGTAATACCCGGTCATGTCATTATAGGTCGCACAGATCTGGAGGATATCAACAAAGGAGAACCCCTTGTGTTGCAGAGCTTCACGGATGAGGCGCTTGAGCTGCTCGTGTTTATGCGTGTAGCCCCGTGCGATAAAACCTGCACCTGAACCCAGCAACAGTTCAAGCGGGTTGAACGGATATTCTTTGGCCCCGGTGGGGGTGGAGTGTCCACGGAAACCGTAAGGTGAGGTTGGTGTAAACTGCCCGGTTGTCAGTCCATAGACCCGGTTGTCGTGCAAGAGAACTGTGATATCGAGGTTTCTTTTAGCCCCGAAGATCAGGTGGTCGAGCCCCTCCGCGTAGCTATCGCCGTCTCCCGTGATGCAGATGACTTTGAGTCCCGGGTTTGCCAGCCGTATCCCGGTTGCTGCCGGGATCGTCCGCCCGTGCAGCGAGTAAAATCCGTTGAGGTTTAAGAAGTCAAACATCTTGCCATGTTGTCCGATCCCCGCCACAAGCACAACATTTTCAAGGGGGAACCCTTCAGCCGCCATGTCAGTGAGCACGTCCTTGAGCGCATGCTGGATAATGAAATTGCCGCACCCCGGGCACCAGGTGTTCTTCGCCGTGCTGATGAGTTCGTTCCCGTTCATTGGATCACCGTTTCTGATTCTTCTTCGAGTTCATCGACCATAAACGCCCTGCCGTCATACTTCAGGATCTTTCCTGCAGCAGAATAACCAAACCGGCTCACCAGATCAGCAAGCTGCCCGGACTCATTGGTCTCGACCGAAAAAAACCGATCCACTTCCCCCATGGCCCGGGCAAATGCCTTTTCAGGGAATGGCCAGAGCACAACCGGGCGGACGACCCGGAACCCTCTCTTTTTCCCCAGCTCTTCGCAGATGCCTTTGCCGGACCCCCAGCAGAGAATGGCTGTGGTGGCATCAGGAACTCCCCCTATACTGACCGGGCTCATTCCTTCGATCTCGGTTAAAAGCCCGTCCATCTTCTTCCTCCGTTTGTCTGCCATCTCACGGGTTACCCGGGGATCTTCGGTTGTGAGCCCATCAATGTCATGGACATGACTGTTCACCCGTATAATCTCGCCTTTGACCGGCGGGAACCGCAGCGGGGAGATCCCGGAATCCGAATGAGCATACCTGAGATAGGGATGGACACCGGGATCTCCCGGGACAGGTCCAGCCTGGAACCGTACCCCCAAACCCGGCTCCATGCTGTACAGCCCTTCGCAGATAAGCCGGTCGGGCAGAAGTATGGCGGGAAGCTGGTACTTCCACGCGAGGTCCATCGCAGTCCTGGACCAGAAGCGTGCTTCAGCGGCATCGCCCGGGGCGATAACAAGGCGGGGGAATTCCCCCTGCCCGGCATGGAGTGCAAAATGAAGTTCAGACTGGGCTGTATAGGTAGCAAGACCGGTGCTTGGCCCCGTGCGTTGGCCGAGGATAATCACGATCGGAAGTTCTGCGATACCCGATAGACCCAGGGCTTCGGTCATCAGGCAAAACCCGCCCCCGGATGTGCCGATGGCAGCCTTAGACCCGGCATAAGCACACCCGAGAGCCATCAGGATCACCGCGATCTCGCTCTCCGGCTGGATAACGCGGATTTTCAGCTCATCTGCATATCCGGCGAGGAAATGAAGAATATTTGAAGTCGGGGACATAGGGTAACTGAAATAGAGCTCAAGGTCTCCTTCAATCAGTCCGATACTGATCGCCTCATTACCGGTCATTACCGGAAAGACTGATTTTCCGGTTCTGTGGACTGCATGCCGCTCTTCAGAAACATCGTAGCCCCGGCGGGCAACACGGAGATTTTGTTCTGTACCTTTTGGCATGGACTTTTTCAAAACTGTTGCTGCCAGATCCCAGTCAATCTTTGCCGCCCGGATGAATGCACCGATAATCGCGGAATTTCCCATAACAGGTGTAGCTTTTTCTTCGGTGAGAATCTCCCTTAATGGCACTCCAATACCCTCAGTACTTTTCACTTTGCGGGAATCGTGTATTATGACCCCCCCGGTATTGAGTCGTTGGATGTGCAAGTCGATGGTTTCCTGATTGAGGGCAAGAATGAAATCCACCTTACTCCTCACCGCACCGATATCGCCTTCTGCTGCACGGACAATGGCAAAATTATGACCTCCTTTGATCAGCGAGGGGTAATCAAAGTGCATATACACCCGGTAGCCAACCTGCGCGAGAAGATGGGCGATTATCTGGCCTGTACTCGAAATCCCGTCACCGGCTCTTCCTCCGATTAATACTGAAACCTCATTTTCTGCCATTCGACTCTTCCCCGCTGTTGGTGAAATGACAATTCCTGCCGATAAGATAAAATGGTATCCCCCTGCATTCATGAAACTTGAGGCGTACTTTATTTACTTTTGTGCAGACACACGCGCAGGGGATCGCTCTGTATGAGTCAACCGGCAATTCATGAATATGATGCGATTATCATCGGGGGTGGGCTAACCGGGCTCAGGGCTGCCCTCCAAATTTCCCATGCGGGAATTTCCTGTGCAGTACTATCAAAAGTTCACCCGCTGAGGTCACATTCAGTGGCAGCGCAGGGCGGGATGAATGCATCGCTGGGAAATGTTCCCGGGCCGGGTGGCGCCAGTGACAGCTGGGAGTTGCATGCCTATGATACCGTAAAAGGGTCGGACTATCTTGCTGACCAGGATGCCGTTGTAAGCATGTGCCGGGAAGCTGCCGCGACGGTCTTTGAGCTGGAACATATGGGCACTGTATGGTCACGGCTCGATGATGGGAAAATTGCCCAGCGTCCGTTTGGCGGGGCAGGTTTTCCCCGGACCTGCTATGCCACGGACCGCACTGGCCACAATATGCTTCACACACTCTACGAACAGGTGACCAACGCAAAAATACCGGTATATGAAGAATTTTTCGTCACTTCCCTTATAACAGTCAGCGGGAGATGTACCGGTTGTACCGCTTTGGAGATTATGACCGGAACTGTTCATGGTTTCCCGGCAAAAGTAATTCTCATGGCAACCGGAGGGTTCGGGCGTATCTTTTCCCGGTCCACAAATGCGCTCATCAATACCGGTGACGGGCAGACCCTCGCGATCCATGCAGGTGCCCCTCTTAAAGATATGGAGTTTGTCCAGTTCCACCCGACAACCCTGGTGGGGACCAGTATCCTCATCTCTGAAGCAGCCCGGGGTGAGGGGGGAATCCTGCTCAACACTTCTGGTGAACAGTTTATGGCACGCTACGCCCCGCGGTCGCTTGACCTTGCCCCCCGGGACGTTGTCGCCCGGGCAATCGAACAGGAGATCGCTGCAGGAAGAGGGTTTGAGGGCGGCTGTGTCCACCTCGATATCCGGCATCTCGGTGCAGATCGCATCAGGGAACGTCTTCCCGGGATCCGACAGCTTGCAATGGATTTTGCCGGTATCGACCCCATAACAGAATCGATCCCGGTGCAGCCCGGCCAGCATTATTCTATGGGCGGGATCGATGTAGGGATAGACGGTAAATCCGGCTTGCCCGGTCTCTATGCCGCCGGGGAGTGTGCCTGTGTAAGTGTACACGGGGCAAACCGTCTCGGGGGAAACTCGCTCCTTGAAACCGTTGTATTCGGGCGGCTTGTGGCGGATGCCATTATCAGGGATATCGGGTCGATACCCCCTCCGGCTGAAGTGCTTGCAGAGGCAGCGGTGCAGGAAATGAACCTGAAGATCATCGGCATCCTTGGCCGGACCGGCGGCGTATCTCTATTTCCCGTTCTTGAAACGTTAAAAGAGACAATGTCTGCACACTTTGGCATCTTCCGGGAAGGTACCAGCATGGAACAGGGTCTGGTACGCATCCGGGAACTCAGGTCACAATTCGGCAATGTCTCGCTTTCGGATAAGGAGACCTTGGCCAACCTGACCCTCATCCGCTATCTTGAGCTTGAATATATGTTTACGGTTGCCGAAGCAGTCGCACTGGGTGCGCTTGACCGGAAAGAAAGCCGGGGTTCGCATACCCGCACCGATTACCCTGACCGTGACGATAATAACTTTCTCCACCATTCTATTGCGAGGATGGAAAACGAACAGATAACGATTTTGCATGTACCGGTAACGCTGGGGATGTTCGATCCACAGGAGCGTGTATACTGATATGAAGCTGAAGGTATTCCGGTTCCGTCCAGGGATGGAAAAGCCGCGGTATGATTTATTTGAGATAAATCCCGGTCAGAGCATGACAGTCCTTGGAGCACTATTCGAAGTGCAGGCACGCTTTGATGAGTCTCTTGCCTTCCGGTATTCCTGCCGGGGTGCAGTCTGCGGCACCTGTGCGATGCTGATTAACCGGGTACCCCGTCTTGCATGCCGGACACAGCTTGGGGCACTCATTGCCGGAAGCCTGTATCTCACTCTTTCCGACTATGCCCTACCCGGCCTGACCGAACCCTGGGACCCCGCAGAGGAAGTCATCGTGGAACCGCTTCCGCACCTTCCGGTGATCAAGGACCTTATCGTGGATATGGAGACATTTTTTGAAGATTATCGTGCCATATCCCCGGTATTTAAGCCTGGGAACCCGGATCCGTCAAAGGAACGGCTTATGTTCCCCCTGGTAGTACGTGAGCTTGAGCAGTACACCCCATGTATACTGTGTGCCGCTTGTTACGCTGCGTGCCCGGTCAACAGGAAAAATCCCCGGTATCTCGGGCCGGCTGCTCTTGCCAAACTCTACCGTTTCCGGATAGATCCCCGGGAAAATCAGGGGGCTGAACGCCTTATGACCGCCGATAATCCTGAAGGGTGGTGGGGGTGTGAGTTCCATACCAACTGTCGCAGGGTCTGCCCCAAGGATGTCCCCCCGGATAAGGCCATCGGTCATGCACGGCAGGAACTGAGCAGGATGAAAAAAGACCAGAATTCTCTGGGGGAGGGACAATGACGCGAACGGAGCGGGACTCGCTTGGGGAAAGAGATGTGCCTTCAGACGCGTACTATGGGATCCAGACACTGCGGGCAATTGAAAATTTCCCGGTCAGCGGCCGCAGGGAGCGACCGGAACTGATCAACGCCTACACCGTAATTAAAAAAGCGGTTGCACGTACCAATATGGAGCTCAGTGTCCTTGACCATCAGCGGGGTGATGCGATTGAAGCCGCAGCCGATGAAATCATCGAAGGGAAATTAGCCGACCAGTTCCCGGTCGACATCTACCAGGCGGGTGCCGGGACGTCGTTCAATATGAACGTAAACGAAGTAATCGCAAACCGTGCACTGGAGATCCTCGGGCGGGAGCGGGGGGATTATGGATACCTGAGCCCAAATGATCATGTAAACCTTTCCCAGTCAACGAACGATACGTTTCCTTCCGCTTCGCACATCGCCATTATCCGGGAGGCAATACTTCTTGATCGTGTTCTCACCGGACTGGCTGCCGCATTACAACGGAAGGGGAATGAGTTCGCCCTTCTGCCAAAAAGCGGGAGGACACACCTGATGGACGCAATGCCGGTCATACTGGGCGACGAGTTCTCTGCCTATAGTTCTGCCATTGTGCGAAGTGCAGAGAGAGTAAGGGAACGCCGGGATGGTCTGCTTGAGCTGGCGATAGGCGGGACAGCAACAGGTACAGGCGCAAACGCACTTCCAGAATACCGGGAAATCGTTATCCGGAACCTTCGGACACTCACCGGGCTCAATGTCGTTCCCGCAAAGAACAGTTTCGAGGCATTGCAGAGCAGGGCCCAGATGGGAGCTTTTTCCGGTTCACTCAGGGAACTTGCCCTCGAACTAATCCGGATCGCAAATGATCTCCGCCTCATGAACTCAGGCCCTGCTGCCGGCCTCAACGAGATCCATTTACCCGCGGTGCAGCCCGGCTCATCCATTATGCCCGGCAAGGTCAACCCGGTCATGGCCGAATGTCTTGATATGATCGCGTTCCAGGTAATAGGTAATGATACTGCGGTATCGATGGCGGTCCAGGCAGGGCAGTTCGAGCTGAACGTGATGGCACCGCTGATGATCCATAACATCCTCGACTCAATCTCGCTGCTGAATAACTACCTTCCTGTTTTTACGATACACTGTATTGACGGTGTTACCGCAAACAAAGACAGGCTCCTGATGAATATAGGCTCAAATCCCATCCTTGCAACACTGCTGACCCCGAGAATCGGGTATCTGAAAGCAGCAGAGCTTGCCCACGAGGGGATGGTGCAGCACAGGGCTATCCGGGACCTTGCGATTGAAAGGAGAATCCTTACCAGAGAAGAAGCCGATGCGATGTTTGACCTGTATGCCATGGCAAAGAACCAGTACCGGGATGATAAAACGTGACGGCTCATCGTGCAAACCTTTGTCCGATTTCCAAATGAATCTGTCTTTCTCTTTTTTAACAACCCTCTTTACCAGGTGCGTGAAATCTGTTTCGTCTTGGATGTGTCTGACGTTCCAATCTTCGGTTCCGGATGACCGGAACGTCCACGTTTACCCACAGAATTGCACGCTGGTTTCCGTTTTTTATCAAAAGGTCAAGAACTTGTGATTAGCATGGAGTGATTTTCATACGTCTGATTTTCCCGGGGAGACTTTGTGTGTTTTGTCTCCGAACAATGTTTTTGTTGGATCCTTAGTCGGTACTCCCGATCCTGGGGTGCTTTTCTCCGAGCTGCCCCAAACGAATCTTTAACAGCCTGTGATGAGTTGTATGAAGTTCTTTTTTGTTCTCTGATGGTTATTGTTGCGAAGTAATCTCAGAGCTCGGACATTACTCACGGAGTGAAACAATAATTCAAGGGGGTTAGTATGTGCATATTCTCATGGCAGGAAAAATGACGGGAGAAAAAGAAATGAAAATGTCACGCGATACAGACAGTTGGGGGATTAACTGGCTCTCTGTTTTGGATGCTCCCGGCTATATTTTCTGGATATTTTTTAAAAATCTATCAAAAATAGCTCTAATAGAAATAATTAAATATATATACTATAAACTTTCGATATGAAATACACCAATCAGAATTGCCCTATCGGCAGACAGGAAAAGGAGTCAACAAAAAAGATGATAATTGAGTCATTCATGTGCCTATGACATGCCGGAAGTGAATCTAATGATGACCCGAGCCAATCACCAACCCCCCAGAACCGCCGAAGAACTCTTCAGCTTGTATCAGGTGCGGGAAGCGCTGCAGGAATATAACGACATTGAAAAGAAGATTGAGCAAAGAAAACAGGAGAAGGGAACTTTAACTGAACATTGAGTAAAATGCTCAAACCCCTGGAAAGCGTTTTTTTAAATACGAGAATAAAATAGTATTTGTCACGGTACGTCATTTAAAAAACATTGGCGAAAAGGACCTGCATATTATCGTCAGATTTTGCAAAACAAATACACACAGTTCAAATCGGATAAACCTGATGTCATTGACCGCGGGTGAATGCCACGTATTAATTTCTCCTTTTCTACTAATTCGGCAGATGTTTTGCAGATCATCCAGAGTAACCGTCAAAAAATCCGGAGTTCAGGAACAGGAAGCGATGGTCCTGGACATTGAGGGCAAGGTCCGGCAGACACATCACCTGTGCCGGCAAACCCGAAATTCCGGTTTGATTCAGATTTTGTAACAACGGGTAAGATTTTTAATCATTTCACTCTATATGGTGGATTGTTCTGAAATTACGTGAGAATCAGTTAACAAAAAAGACTGATCATTTACGAAGTCAGGCAATGCCGTCAATAACACCCGGGTGGTTGCTCACGAATCAGGGGGATGATGTAACGATTGCCGCTCAAACCAGGCTCAATGGAATCGGGCAGAGTTCAGAACATATCTGATGAAGTTAAATCTGGTTCCGTAAAGCGGTTTTTCGTGCAAAAATCGCTGCCCAAGGGGCCGGATGCATAGTGAAGAAGAGATAACGGAGGTGAACAATGGTTAGTCTGATCCAACTTGCAGTAATTTTCCTTATACTTGCCCTGGTTTTTTTCATGATGGGCATGAGAGGGATAGCCGGTGTAACAATGGATGTCGCAAAATGGCTCGTCATAATCTTCATTGCAGTTGCAATAATCATGCTCATATGGTAACGGGTTTTCTGAGGGAACAAAAGCAACCGGGTAACTAAAAGAACCATTACCGGATGCAGGAAAGTAAGGGAG